>CEUV01026912.1_pt1 | contig 10814 bp, 8 predicted proteins | sample 356401 | NCBI WGS metagenome assembly CEUV01 (sample SAMEA2622710, study PRJEB7988) | marine metagenome | isolation source: saline water (ENVO:00002010), including
TCGACAAGATGGAGGCACAGATGAATATGATGGAATTTATACTGACAGTCAACTCATCACCATTATGGAGTATTATGAAAGAAATAAAGAACTTTCCATCATCATAACAGCGGCTGTTTACATCCTCAACATTGTTGATGCTAGCGTAGATGCACATCTTTTTGATTTTGATGTAAGTGAGGATTTATCGCTGAATACTACTCCTAAATTGATACAAACACAAAGCGGTTATCAACCCACTCTTTCTCTACAAATGAATTTTTAACTTTGCGCGGATGAAAATTGCAATTTTGGGATACGGAAAAATGGGGCAAGCAATCGAGAGGATTGCTTTGCAAAGAGGGCATGAAATCATTCTAAAAACAAACAGCCAAAATCCAGCAGACACTGCCGATTTTTCAGCAGTAGAAGTAGCTATAGATTTCAGCACACCTGACACCGCCTTCAGCAACATCAGTTCTGCATTAACGCAAGGTATTCCTGTAATATCTGGCACAACAGCGTGGCTAGAAAAACAAACTGAAGCGGAACAATTAGCTATGGAAAATAACACTACTTTTTTGTATGCTTCTAACTTCAGCATTGGTGTCAATCTCTTTTTTGAGCTGAATAAAAAATTAGCTCAATTGATGAGCAATCATGAGCAATACCAAGCGAGCATGAAAGAGGTTCATCACATACATAAATTGGATGCCCCGAGTGGAACAGCCATCAGTTTGGCCGAAGACATGCAAGGGGAAATACATATAGAAAGTGAGCGTACAGGAGAAGTTCCTGGCACACACATCATCACCTACCAATCTGGTATTGACAGCATAGAAATTAAACACGAAGCACACAACCGACAAGGTTTTGCCCTTGGAGCTGTTCTTGCTGCCGAATGGATAAAAGATAAAAAAGGCGTATTCAGCATGAGCGATATGCTAAACCTATAAGAAGAGCGTTATAAGCACAATGAATAAATTAAAAGAACTACTCGGAAAATCCTTCAAATTGGTGATGTTCATCATCTTCACCATTGCTTGGGCATTATTTGTTTACATCATAGAAGGCGAATGGCTTTACTTTGTCCCATTATTTGTGGCCGATGTATTGTTTTGGGAAACCATCAATTGGAAATTCTGGAAGAAACGCGAGAAAAAAGAAAAGAAGAAAAAGAGCGAAGTCAGAAATTGGTTTGATGCCATCCTATTTGCAGTTATTGCTGCCACTCTACTTCGCACATTCTTAATCGAAGCGTATACCATTCCTACCTCATCCATGGAGAAATCCCTTTTAGTAGGCGATTTCCTTTTTGTAAGTAAAGTAAGTTATGGCCCTAGAGTGCCGAATACTCCAGTAGCATTTCCTTTAGTACATCACACTTTACCAGGAACAAACACCAAAGCGTTTTCTGACATTGTACAATGGCCTTACTACCGCATGAAGGGATTAGGTGAAATTGAACGAAACGATTGCGTAGTATTTAACTATCCTACAGATGATATTCAGCATCCAGAAAGGCCTGTAGACAAAAAGGAAAACTACATCAAAAGGTGTGTTGGTATACCTGGAGATGTGTTGGAAATCAAAGCATCTGAATTGTATGTTAATGGCGAGCCGCAAGCGAGAACCGAAGACATGCGCACCCAGTTCAGCTACCATGTAAAAACGGATAGAACAGGGCTAAACCCAAAGATATTACTAAAACACGACATCACAGAGGGCGGATTAGTCTCTGCTAATGGCGATTACATCTTACACCTCAACGAAAACAACCAACCAATCGTTGAAAAATTTGCCAATGTGAAAAGTGTAAAGCGTATGGTTGAGCCAAGTGGAAAACGCGATGCTCAAGTATTCCCTCACTCGGAAGATTATGCCTGGAACATTGATAACTTCGGACCACTTACTGTTCCTTCAAAAGGAAGCTCTGTAACACTTAACTCCACCAATTTACCAATGTACGAGCGCATAATTGAAGTATATGAGCAAAACAGCCTAGAGGTGAAAGGTGATGAAATTTACATCAATGGTGAATTAGCAACAAGCTACACCTTCCAAATGGATTACTATTGGATGATGGGTGACAACAGGCATAACTCATTAGACAGTCGTTTTTGGGGTTTTGTTCCAGAAGACCATGTGGTTGGAAAGGCACTATTTATTTGGATGAGTTGGGATAAAAACAATGGAAAAGTGCGTTGGGATCGCTTGTTCAATGGAATCAACTAAGCAAGTTTTATTACCCACTGCCTATTGGGGTTCTATCGCCTATCAGGCATACCTTTTACAACACGATTGCCTCATAGAGGTAAACGAGCATTTTGTGAAGCAATCTATTCGTAGCAGATGCCAAATTTTGGGAGCTAACAAACCCCTCACGCTCAATGTGCCACGCGTACGAAAAAGCAGTAGCAAAACCGCTGTAAAAGACCTCTACATCAATTACGACCACCCTTGGCAAAAGGAACATTGGCAAAGCTTGATGAGCGCCTATCGCTCCTCTCCTTACTTTGAGTATTATGAGGACGAACTAGCACCGCTTTATGAAGAGAAAGCCAACACATTGCTGGAGCTCAATACTAGGATACAGCACAAGCTTTTTGAATTGCTAAGCATTAACAAAGAATTACAGTTCACTACCTCTTACCAAAAAGAATTTGAGAGCTTGGATTTGCGAAGCCATCATTTTATGACGGATTGCCCAAGCTACACGCAGGTCTTTGGCACAGACTTCACTCCTAACCTTTCTATTTTAGATTTACTATTTAACGAGGGCCCAAACAGCGAAACATATTTACTAGAGCTCTCTCTTAAATAATTCCTATTTTTGAGCCCATGAACATAGAATTCAACAAAAACGAAGACAAGATGAAATTGCTCATTTCTGAAATGAATCAGAAGTTGCAGCAAATTCACTTAGGTGGTGGAAAGAAAAAAATTGAAAAGCAGCACGCCAAAGGCAAACTCACTGCTCGCGAGCGTATCGACTTTTTAATCGATAAAAACTCCGACTTTTTAGAGTTGGGCGCTTTTGTTGGAGAAGGAATGTACAAAGAGCATGGCGGCTGTCCTTCTGGGGGAGTCGTGATGGGAATTGGCTATGTAAGCGGAAAGCAATGCATGATTGTAGCCAATGATCCCACTGTAAAAGCAGGCGCATGGTTTCCTATTACCGCCAAAAAGAATTTAAGAGCGCAAGAGATTGCCATGGAAAATCGCCTACCCATCATCTATTTGGTGGATAGCGCAGGGGTTTACCTTCCTATGCAAGATGAAATTTTCCCAGACAAAGAGCACTTCGGCCGTATCTTTAGAAACAATGCAGTGATGTCTTCCATGGGCATTACACAGATTTCTGCTGTAATGGGCTCTTGCGTAGCGGGTGGCGCCTACCTCCCTATCATGAGTGATGAAGCCTTAATCGTTAACAAAACGGGCACTATCTTTTTGGCAGGAAGCTATTTGGTAAAAGCGGCCATTGGCGAGGACATCGACAACGAAACATTAGGCGGTGCTACTACGCACTGCGAAATATCAGGAGTAACCGATTACAAATCGGAAGATGACAAAGATTGCCTCAACACCATCCGTAGCATTATGGATAAGGTGGGTGACTTTGAGAAAGCAGGATTTAACAGAATTGAAGCTGCTGCTCCTAAAAAAGACGAAAAAGAACTCTACGGCATCATGCCAGCAGAAAGAGCTAAGCCCTACCAAACAATGGACATCATTGAGCGCTTGGTAGACAAATCTGATTTTGAAGAATACAAAGCTGGTTTCGGCCAATCCATTGTATGTGGCTATGCCCGTATTGATGGCTGGGCGGTTGGTATCGTTGCCAATCAGCGCCAGATTGTGAAAAGCAAAAAAGGCGAAATGCAGTTTGGGGGTGTTATCTATTCCGACTCTGCCGATAAAGCCAGCCGCTTCATTGCCAACTGCAATCAAAAGAAAATACCATTGGTGTTTGTACAGGATGTAACAGGCTTTATGGTGGGTTCTCGCTCCGAGCACGGAGGCATCATTAAAGACGGCGCTAAAATGGTGAATGCCATGAGTAATTCGGTCGTACCGAAGTTTACCATTGTGATAGGTAACTCTTACGGAGCAGGAAACTACGCTATGTGTGGAAAGGCCTACGATCCTCGCTTAATTGTAGCTTGGCCAACAGCACAAATTGCGGTGATGGGAGGCGCACAAGCCGCTAAGGTTTTACTTCAAATTGAAAAGGCATCACTCAAAGCAAAAGGAGAAGAGATTGATGAAAAAGCAGAACAAAAACTGCTCAAAACGATCACCGATCGATACAATGAGCAAACCTCTCCTTACTATGCTGCTTCTCGTTTGTGGGTAGATGCCATCATTGACCCTTTAGAAACCAGAAAAGTGATTTCTATGGGAATAGAGGCTGCTAACAATGCACCTTTAGAGAAAGCGTATAATCCAGGAATTATCCAAGCGTAAAGAGGTGAAACAAAAAAGACATATCGTGATGTTACTTACGATAGCGTCTATTTTACTTGCACCACTTATTGCTATGCAGTTTAGCACAGAAGTGCAATGGACTGCAGGAGATTTCATCATCGCTGCCATACTACTCAGTTCCTTTGCTTTACTGATTGAGTTTCTGATTCGTAAAAAACAGCAAGGAAAACGCAGAACTGTACTCATCCTATTAGCTATACTCACCTTCCTACTCCTTTGGGGAGAAATGGCTGTAGGCTTATTATAAAAAAGGCCCTTCCGGGGCCTCTTTTATTATTTATTGCTTTATCAGCTTATGTACTTCGGATTTATGATCTTTAGTTACTTCTATTAGATACATTCCTGCAGGTAAATTATTGTCTAAATAAACAACCTCATTATTATATATTTCCTTTTCAAAAATAATTTGCCCTAATGCATTTTGAAGCTTAACTATTGCCTCACCATTATTCTGAATAAACAGATTGTTTACAAATGGATTTGGGTAAATCCTAACAAAGGACGATTCCTCTTCAACACCAGTAGCTACTCCTAATACATTTCCTGTTGGCAGTTTGATTTCATCTAGCCATGCACAATCGTCATTCTCGGCTACTAAAGCATCTTTTTCATAAGCCCATTTAAATGTATGCACCCCTGGATTTACCCCAAAAGATTCTTTTGTCCAATCTTGCAAACCGCTCCATTGCCCTTGCTGATTTCCATCAATGTAAAATCGCAAATAATCGTACCAAGGCTCCGAAGAAACTTTTCTAAAGAAAGCAACTGAATCGTTGTATAATACATCTACTTGTATTTCTAACACACTGTTTTGATTATTAGACACATCTCCTGATTGCGAACAATAATCACCCTCAAAAGGTAAATAAGTAGTCGTGAACCAAGGCTCATCCCCTAACATTTGCCAAGCAAAAAGCATGAAATCATTCGTTTCAAAATCTTCTAACATCAAGTTGATTTCTAAATCAAAAGATTGATTCAAAACATATGGCCCTGCTGTTACCGTGTAATCAAAAGTAGCTATCGTTCCAATTGGCACTGCTGGATCTACGGTTACATTAAACACAACATCTAAATCATCCAAGGCTGGAATAGTACCCACATTTACTGAAGGAGTATTGATGGTTACATAAGGACAGCTTGTTGTTAAAGTAGCTGTAATATTCGCTGCAGGTCCCGTTCCTAAATTTGGCGTTTTAATAACTAAATCTGCATTTTCCGAGTCATCTAAAACACCATTATCATCTCCAGAAGTAGAGTCATCTACATTACAAGATGCGTTGTTAAAAACCGGAGCATGCAAAGGCATTGTAAACTGACCGTTCCACACGTTTCCTGCATTATCTGTAATGTCAATCGTAAAATCTACATCGTGTAAATCAGTAATATTATTGTTTACGGAAAGACTAAATGCAGCTGTTCCTGTAGACACTCCCCCATTAGATATAGTTCCAAAACTGTAAGAGTTTGTTAATATCGTAACATTTGGGTCGGCTGTAGATAGTATGGCAGAAACAGCATTTGCTGGAGCCACACCTACATTTGCCAATACAACATCTAAACTAACTGTTTCACCATAATCGGCTTGTTGATTGTTGTTAGCAGCAGCATCATTAACCACATAAGAATCTTGTACTACCCAAGGACCAGTTGGCACAATCGTCAAAGCATAACCCAAATATGGCATGTTGTTAAAATCAGTAACCGTCACATACACTGTATCTAATGAGGTTAAAGCACTGAAATTCACGGTCACCTGACCTCCGTTAATATATCCTGTTCCTATAATTTCTCCATTCACTGTTAAAGAAACTAAAGCATCATCCTCATTACAGTTAACATCTAATGATGTTGCTCCCATCATCAAAGTATTGGCGTGTGTAACCGTCATTGGAGCAGGATTATCTGTTCTTACAATTACTGATGGGTCTCCAAACAAAGTCCAAGTATCTGTCATTTCATTACCTTGCCCCCCATATTCGTCATTCATCAACATACATCCGTTAAAAGAAAGCCCTCCAAAAGAACGCTTAATATTAGTGCTGTACGATTCTATTAGAATGTCATTAAACTCATCTTGCGCAGACATTGGCGGATTCCAACTTTGATTGATCGTAGACATCATCGCTGCAACAGAACCTGTTGGCCTGTCAAAAGTTCCCATATTAGCCCTCAACCATGCTTCTGCAAAACAAGTCTGAGAGGTAAAGTTTCCATTAACACAAGCTACTGACCAAATAAAAGGCCACATACCGTCATTTGTCAAGTTATTGATATTAGAAATATCAAAACCTGTTGTTGCAAAAGAATAATCGCTACCATGACCTGTATAGTTAATAACTCCCGCACCAGAATTTAACACATTGGATAAATCCATGGATGATGGATTTCCAGCAGCATCAATAGATCCTGGATAAGTACCACCTTCATAAAACTCAAAAACATCAGTATAGGTAAACCCTAATAAATCAGCTTTAATATTCATGTTGTGATGCCAATCTGCTTCTCCGTCATCTCCCATACCAGTAGGTGGGTTGTTTGGATCAGTCGAGGAAGTTCCATCTTCTGAACCAATTCCTACTCCAACTTTTGCCCAGTCATCTGCGGCATCAGGGTATTTTTCGTACTGTATGGTTCGATATATCATAGTTTTAGCCTCATCTTCTGTTTCTGCCGAAAAACGCCCCATAAACAAATCAGGGTAATGATCTCCCCCAACTATGTATGCGTAATTGTTATCCGAATCTCCTGCCGAAGTAGAAGAAGAGGGAACATAAGCATGGTCGCCAACCAACAACACATACGCTAAGTTTGAATTAGTATTAAACTCATTTTCTACAAATGTTTTAATTGCATTAGCTCCTCCAATGTTAGATACATCTTCAGTTGTCACATGGATCCCTTTTAGTTTTTTCCATTTAATGAATGGTTGTAAGGCATTCCAAAAATCTTGATGATAAATGATTAACATATCTCCTTGTTCGGAAACTGGATTATACATCACTGTAGATTTCATCAAGGAGTAATTAACAAAATGCTTCTCATAAATCCACTCGAAATCCTTAGTTATAGTATTAGGGAATGTATTTCTAATCAATGTATTAACTCCATAAGTATCTTTTACAGAAATCTTTAGTTGAATATTTTCATACACTCTAAGAGTTTTTTGAACAGGATTATACTGAAATGGATATATCACAGCTGTCTGCCCTCTAAAATCTCTTATAATATGAGGCGTTCTTAATTCAGCCACCTCTCCTGGGAAAAAAGCATCTTTTTGATAAACCTCTCCATGCTTTAAAGCAACTGTAGCTGGATCTATATTTCTGTATAAATTTCCTTTTGAAGGTAAAATATCCACATTATGATACTCCTGAAAAGATGAGGAAACTACTTCTATCTTCATTCTTGCTTGGTCAGGTATGATAATAGATTTTGTGAGTTTCAACAAATTTGGAGCCCCTTCTTGTAGCAAGGGTGTACCATCTTTAAACAAAAGTTCCCCTTCAGATATACTCCATGTACCTAACTCAACAGAAATCACTGTTTCTTGCAAATTAGAATGCTCAACAATTACAGTCGTTTCTTCTGCAATAGCCTTAAATGAAGTGATTGTAAAAAAAGCTAAAAACAAAACAATTACTCTTCTCATAATCAAATTTTTACTGATGTAAATTTACTATTTCCTTAACAAATATCAATGTTACTAAATTGAATAACAATCCCTACTCTTTAATTCTTACGCTTTCAAACGAAATTTACGAATAAAAAATCCTGACCATTTTCTTATATTTGCCCTCTAATTTTTAGATAGAATGATCAATATTACGCTTCCGGACGGAACAGTCAAGCAAATGGAGCAAGGTGCTACAGCAATGGATGTTGCTAAAAGCATCAGCGAAGGATTGGCTAGAAATGTATTGGCCGCAGAGGTAAACGGTGAAGTATGGGATGCCACACGAACCCTTAGCGAAGATTGCTCTGTAAACTTGCTTACCTGGAACGATGCCAATGGTAAAATGGCCATGTGGCACTCTTCTGCCCACCTTATGGCAGAGGCTTTGGAAGCTTTATACCCTGGCATTAAATTGGCTATTGGCCCTCCTATCGAAAATGGTTTTTACTACGATATCGATCTAGGAGAACATAGCATCTCTTCGGATGATTTTCCGAAAATTGAAAAGAAGATGTTGGAACTAGCTCGTGAGAAAAACGACTACATCCGCAAAGATATTTCTAAGGAAGATGCCATTGCTTTTTACCAAGAAAAAGGCGATGAGTATAAACTAGAGTTACTAGAGGGTTTAGAGGATGGAAACATCACTTTTTACACCCAAGGTAACTTCACAGATTTATGTCGTGGACCACACATTCCAAACACAGGCTTTATCAAAGCAGCAAAGCTTTTAAATATTGCCGGTGCTTATTGGAGAGGTGACGAAAACAACAAGCAATTAACGCGTATTTACGGCATCACTTTCCCAAAGCAAAAGGAGCTGACACAGCACTTAGAAATGCTAGATGAAGCTAAAAAGCGCGACCACAGAAAACTTGGAAAGGAATTGGAGCTTTTCACTTTCTCTCAAAAGGTAGGACAAGGTTTGCCATTGTGGCTACCAAAAGGTACTGCGCTTAGAGAAAGACTAGAAAATTTCTTGAAAAAAGCACAAAAGAAATCGGGTTACGATCAGGTGATTACACCACACATCGCTAACAAAGATTTGTATGTATGCTCTGGTCACTACGCTAAGTATGGAGAGGATTCTTTTCAACCTATCAATACTCCTGCTGAAGGCGAAGAGTTTTTGTTAAAACCCATGAACTGCCCTCACCACTGTGAGATTTACAAAACGAAACCGAGATCGTACAAAGATTTACCAATTCGTTTTGCAGAGTTCGGAACGGTTTACCGTTACGAGCAGAGCGGAGAGCTTTCTGGCCTAACAAGAGTTAGAGGATTTACGCAAGATGATGCACACATTTTCTGCACACAAGAGCAGGTAAAAGAGGAATTTATCAAAGTAATTGACTTGGTACTTTACATCTTTAAAACGCTAAGTTTTGAAGAATTTACAGCTCAAATTTCCTTGAGAGATCCAAACAATCCAGACAAATACATCGGTTCTACTGAGAACTGGGACAAAGCAGAAGCGGCCATTATTGAAGCCACTGCAGAAAAAGGATTAAAGACTGTTGTGGAATATGGAGAAGCCGCTTTTTACGGTCCTAAACTAGACTTTATGGTGAAGGATGCGCTAGGGAGAAGCTGGCAATTAGGAACCATTCAAGTTGATTACAACTTACCTGAACGATTTGAGTTGGAATATGTAGGTTCTGACAACCAAAACCACCGCCCAGTAATGATACACCGTGCACCTTTCGGTTCTATGGAACGATTTGTAGCCGTATTACTAGAACACTGCGCTGGAAACTTCCCATTGTGGCTAACTCCTCAGCAGGCTATCATCCTGCCTATCAGCGAAAAATATCACGATTACGCAGAAAAGGTTTTAAATCTGCTAAATAATTCCGATATTCGCGCCCTCGTTGACGAGCGTGCCGAAAAGGCCGGTCGCAAGATTAGAGACGCTGAAGTGAGCAAGATACCTTACATGCTAATTGTAGGAGAAAAAGAGGCGAGCGAAGGAACAGTGTCTGTAAGAAAGCACGGAGGTGAGGACTTGGGTAGCCAAAAATTGGAAGATTTTGTACAGCTCATAACCAAAGAAGTAGAGTCGTTAACGACATTTAAATAATTAATCAATAGTTTACAACTATCGCAATAAGAAGAAAAAACTTCAGAAGAAGAAAGCCGGAAGAAGCGGCACACAAAATTAATCAACACATTATAGCTCAAGAGGTGCGTGTAGTTGGTGAAAATGTAGAGGTGGGTGTTTACCACATTACACAAGCCATGAAAATGGCTAAAGAGCAAGAGCTTGATTTGGTAGAAATTTCACCGAAAGCCGATCCGCCAGTGTGTAAAATTATTGATTACAAAAAGTTCTTATATGACCAAAAAAAGAAGCAAAAGGCTATTAAGGCAAATGCAGTAAAAACGGTTATTAAAGAAATTCGTTTTGGTCCAAACACTGAAGAGCACGACTTGAATTTTAAAACAAAGCATGCTATCAAGTTTTTGGAAGAAGGCTCAAAAGTAAAAGCTTTTGTATTCTTTAGAGGCAGAAGTATTATCTTTAAAGATCAGGGTGAAATTTTATTACTAAAATTTGCTCAGGCCGTAGAAGAATATGGCGTTGTAGAACAGATGCCAAAACTAGAAGGGAAGCGAATGACTATGTTTATTGCTCCTAAAAAGAAAAAGTAAATCATTAAACAAGCGA
>CEUV01301053.1_pt1 | contig 10799 bp, 10 predicted proteins | sample 356401 | NCBI WGS metagenome assembly CEUV01 (sample SAMEA2622710, study PRJEB7988) | marine metagenome | isolation source: saline water (ENVO:00002010), including
ACATTTAAATCTTCAAACTTTTCATTTATAATCCCAATTGTTTTATCCGTGCTCATTCCGTCAACAATTATGAATTGAACATTAAAGTTATCTGAATCAATACTTCTACAATTCAAAAGAGATTTTATACAATTTTCAATAAATTTTTCTTCATTTCTTGTTGGAATGATTACTGTAATATCAACTATTGAATTCTCTTTAATCATTTCTAATACCAAAGCCTTCCATTATTTTTTTTCAAATACTTTAAAGCTTTTAATTTAAATGGATTCCTGTTTTTGGTGTTCAATTTACTAAAGCCTTCTGACAAAGCTAAAAAGAATTTTAGCAATTTAAAATTTATTACTGACTTAATAAAATAAAATGAACACCATATAGATAAATGAACAATTAAATAAATTAAAGGAAGATGTTTGAAAGAAACCCATATTCTATTTCTTATACTGTAGTATGCTTCATCTTTTAATTTACTTCTTTTATCAACTACTGATTTCTTGGGCTCGTGAATAATTTCAACTTCAGGATAATAAATGATTTTTTTATTTTCCTTAATTATTTCTGAACTTATATCAAGCTCTTCAAGGCCATAAAAAAGATCAGTGTCATATCCACCGACTTTAACAAATGTTTCTCTAAGCAACACATGGCCAGCTCCAATATAATAAGAAACGTCTGATTCAATATCCTGAATATTTTTAGTTAAAAATCTTTTTAATTTACTAAATGGAATCTGTAAGCCATCTGAATCCTCTCTTAATATAATTTTAAAAGCCATTCCAGCTATTTCTTCACTAGAAGAGAATTTAATTAAAATCTTCTCCAAAGAATCTCTATTTACAAAATATGCATCATCATCAAGAAATACCATAACCGACCCTTCAGAAGCCTCAACTAACTTATTTCTTGCACCTGCAACACCAGAAGGTTTATCAGATCTTATCCACTTAATCGACTGACCCTTGAACTTATTTTCAATCTGTTTTCTGATATTAATTTCGGATGCATCATCCAGGACAACTATATTAGCTTTAATAGTTTGATCTAAAGAACTTTGAATTGCTCTTTGGATTTCTTCGATCCTATCTTTAGTTGCAATCAATACAGTTATGTCTTTTTCACTAAACATTTTATATTTCAGATAGTAATTTTAAATATTTTTTTGATGAAGAATCTAAAGAAAATCTGTCAATATTTTTAAATCCTTTATCAACGTGCCTTATCTTTAATTCATCATTATTTAAATAATTTTTTATTGCTTTTACCAAATCATCTATGTTGTCTTTTTTGGCAATTTGACCCGCCTCTCCATTGAGTAGAATTTCTCCCAAGCCTCCATCTTTGCAAGACGATATTATTGGTGTTCTTAATGCTTGAGCTTCAACTGCAACTCTTGGCAAGCCTTCCCACAATGATGGAATAACAATCATTCTTGCTTTTTTGATATAGTTTAATGGATTGTTTATTTCACCTTTAAAAATTATTTTAGAAGATAAATTCAAATCTTTAACAACTCTTCTTAACATATTTTTTTCTTCTCCGTCTCCAACAATTATCAAATTTAATTCTTCGTTTTTTAACTTTGAAAAAGCATTTATAAGTAATTTAAAATTTTTTTGTTTAGTTAATCTTCCTAACCCTAAAATATAGTTATTTGACTCCAAATCAATATCATCAGATGCATTGAAATCGTTTTGGTTTTCAAAATGCGGATTGTAAATATGAGTTATATTGCTTTCTAATCCAGTCATTTTTTTTAGCATTCCCATTAAACTTACAGACTCGGCAACAACTCTATTTGCACTTTTAAAAACTTTTCTCCAAATGAATCTTCTAAAATAATTATTTCTAGGATAGCCCTGTATGCTAACAATAAATTTTGTATAATTATTTCTGGATAATTTCAGTGATATCCATGCTATAAAAGGCATCATGGATACAAACAAAAATTCAGGTTTAGTTTTTTTCAAATACTTAGACAATGTGATAATTGTCCTTAAAGAAATAATTAAAGAGGTAAACCTAAATTTCAGATAGCCCTTTGTAGGAAATTTTTTGAAAATTGTTGAAAGATGTACTAAGTTCATATTTTGGGTAAACTCCATGTCTTCCCACTCTTTATGAACACTTAATAAATCAACACTAAAATTATTTTCGGAAAATTTTTTTGATAGTCCAAAAGTTGCTTCTTTAACTCCTACAGGGTTAAGAAAAGGTGAGAAAATAGCTATTTTTTTATTCAATGTAAATCCTTTTAACCATTTTTTTTGACCTTTCTACCCAAGAATATTTAATAGCTAGCTTAGATGAATTTTTAGAAATTCTCTTATTTAGTTCATTATCATTAATCAAGATATTAATTTTTTCAACCATACTTTCAGAGTTGTCAGCCTCAAATAGAAGGCAATTTAAATTATTTTCTAAAACTTCCGTATTTGATGGAATATCTGAGGCAATTATCGGCTTGCCTACAGACATATACTCAAAAAGCTTCATTGCAGAAGTGTAATTTTTTGATTTATTATTTTTTGCTGATGAAGGTAAGAGGAGTATATCTGATTTATTCAATAAATCAGGAACATTAGAATAATTTACTTGACCAATAAAATTAATATTTTTGATTTCTTTTTTATTTACAATTTTCTGGTAGTAGTCAACATCTTCTTTTAAACCGCCAATTATTTGAAAATTAACATTATTAATGTATTTTGCTGAATTTATAATTAAATCAATTCCTTTTGATTTTGATAAAGATCCACAATAAGTTAATAATGGAGTGCTATTTTCACTAGTTTTATTACTTTTAAACTTTATTAGGTCAACTCCATCATGCAATGTCTCAATTCCTTTTAAATTTTTTATTTTTCCGAATTTATTAAATAGATCTTCAGAAAGTTTATTAGTAACTGCAAAACAAACAGTTTTTCCTGAAATCATTAACCCTATTTTAAATATTAATCTTGATAAAAAAGGTGGAATATCATGAAATTCTACAACACATCTTTTTGCATAGATTGTACAAAACAGATAACTAAATGGAGTATTGTCTCTAAATATATAAAAATCTCCATTTAATTTTGAACCTAACCTTGCAGATTTTATACCCCATAATAAATTAACAATGAAAGAAAAAATTCTATAAAAAAACTTCGGCATTAACGATCTATACTTATAAGGATCTAAAAAGTCGACCAGATTGTGATCAAAAACTTTTTTAACATTATAAAAATTAAAAACACTAGTTTTATGGGAAATTTCATTTTGAATTCTTTTTGGGCTTATTAAAACAACTTCGTTATTTAAACTTGAAAGGGCTTCAATCATTTTAATTATTTGAACTCCATGAGCCTTTTCAGTCGGTAATCTTGCGTTTGTGATGTAAACTATCTTCAAAATATTGTTATAAGTATATAAAATTGTATTCTTATTAATTGTAAATAATATGGTCAGAGAAATCACTTTCAACAATTCAATAATAAATGATGCTTCAAGTTGTTATGTAATCGCCGAGATAGGAAATAACCATCAAGGTGATGTAAATAATGCAAAAAAATTAATTCAGGCAGCTAAATCTAGTGGTGCATCTGCTGTCAAATTCCAGAGGAGGGATAATAAAGAGCTATTTACGAGCGAGATGTTCGATTCTCCTTATGCGGGGCCACAAAGTTTTGCCCCAACTTATGGTGAACATAGAGATAAACTAGAATTATCAGATAATGATTTTGAAGAAATTTACAAATATTCAAAAAAAATTGATATAGATTTTTTTGTTACACCTTTTGACTTAAAGAGTGCTGACTTTTTAAATGAACTTGGATTAGAAAGTTATAAAATTGCATCTGGAGACCTAACAAATTTTCCTCTAATAGAGAAAGTAGCAAATTTTCAAAAACCAATGATAATTAGCACTGGGGCTAGTGATTTCTCAGAAGTTGAAAAAACATTTAACTTTGCAAAAAATATAAACCATAGAATTATACTTCTTCAATGTACATCAATTTATCCTGCAAAACCCATAACAATCAATTTAAACGTTATCAAAACATTTAGAGATAAGTTTACTGATACCGTCATAGGATATTCCGGCCACGATTCAGGCATATCAATTCCAATTGCAGCATATTCAATTGGCGCAAGAGTGATTGAAAAACACTTCACTTTAGATAGGACTCAAAAAGGCACAGACCATCAATTTTCATTGACACCTGAGTTGTTAGAAGAACTTGTTACTGAACTTGAAAATGTTAAATTGTCTTTGGGTGATGGTAATAAAAAATTACTTTCTGAAGAAAAGTTGGCAAGATTTAAGATGGGTAAAAAAATTATATCTTCTAAGGATCTTAGTAAAGGCACTAAATTAACAATTGAAGATTTGCTATTTAAATCCCCTGGTGACGGAATACCTCCAAGTGAAATAGATAAAGTTTTAGGAAAGAAAATAACAAAGGACTATCTATACGAAGAAAATATTAAATTTGAAGATTTAGAATAATTATGAAATCAGTAAATGAATATTTATCAAAAATTTCTCCTTCAATTAAAGAAAGATTCAAAAAAATTAAATTTATTGTTTTTGATTTTGATGGAGTGTTTACAGATAATCAAGTTTACACAGATCAAAATGGTATAGAATCTGTTGTTTCATCAAAATTTGATGGTTTTGGACTACAAAAATTAAGAGATTTGGGAATAAATTTGCATATTTTATCAACTGAAAAAAATAGTGTAGTAAAAAAAAGAGCTCAAAAACTTGAAATTAATTACATTCAAGGCTTATCAAGCAAAGAAAAGTTAATTAAATTTATAAAATTAGCTAATGAAAAAAAAATTAATTTTAATGATATAGCGTATATGGGTAATGACATAAATGATATTGATTGCTTAAAAAAATCTGGATTAGCAATTGTTGTGAATGACTCTCATCCTGAAATTTTAAAATATGGTGATTATAAAACTGACACAAATGGTGGACATGGTGCTGTTAGAGAGGTATGCGATATAATCGAAGCATTAAATAATTAAATAGTGCCTTGAAAAATAACTTTAATATAGAAAACAAAGTAATAATTCTAACCGGAGGAAGCGGAAACCTTGGCAGCATATATGCTGAATATCTAATTTCAAATGGTGCTAAAGTTTGCAACTTTGATTTAACTTCACCAAAGGATATAAATAAATTTGATGAAAAGCATTACTTATTTTTAAAAACTGATGTAACTGATAAAGAAAATATTTCAGATTCTTTAAAATTAGTTTTAGAAAAATTTGGATGCCCACAAGGCCTTATTAATAATGCTGCTCTTGATTCTCCACCAGGTGATAGCGAGTTAATAAATGGACCATTCGAAAATTATCCAGAAGAGGCTTGGGATAAAGTAATTGATGTAAATTTAAAAAGCATTTTTCTCACCTGCCAAATAATTGGTAAAGAAATGGCTGAAAATTCAGGCGGTTCAATAATAAATATATCTTCCCACTATGGACTTATTTCTCCAGATCAAAGAATCTACAATTATAGAGAAAATTTTTATAAGCCAATTTCTTATTCAGCATCAAAATCAGGAATATTTAATATTACTAGGTATCTAAGCACTTATTGGGGGCAACAAAGTGTAAGAGTTAACTCTTTAACATTAGGTGGTGTATTTGATAATCAAGACGAAGAATTTGTAAACAATTATTCTGAAAAAGTTCCTCTTGGCAGAATGGCAGAAAAACATGAATATAATGGCGTAATTCATTTTTTATTAAGTGATGCTTCTTCATATATTACTGGAAGTAATATAGTTTCAGATGGAGGATGGACTGCATGGTAATTACACATGAAAAATAATGTTGCTCTTATTCCAGCAAGATCTGGATCAAAAAGAGTAGTTAATAAAAATATTACCCCTTTAAATGGTCACCCACTTATAGCATATTCTATCGTTTCAGCAATTGAATCAAAGATATTTGATCAAGTTGTAGTTTCAACTGATTCTGAAGAAATTAAAGATATTTCAGAATACTATGGCGCAAATGTCCCATTTATACGGCCTTCTGAGTATTCTCAAGATAAATCTCCTGACATACTTTGGGTTAAGCATGCTTTAGATTTCTTTAAAGAAATAAAGAATTATGAATTTTTTAGCATTATTCGCCCTACTAGCCCTTTTAGAAAACCAGAAACAATTAAAAGGGCTTTTGAATTATTTTTAAATAAAAAATGTGATTCTTTAAGGGCTATTGAAAAATGTTTGCAACATCCATATAAAATGTGGGTTTTAAAAAATGACTATATGGTCCCCTTTGTCAATTCAAGTGAAAAAGGTCCTTATGATCAGCCTCTTCATAGTTCGCAATACCCATCTCTCCCTGAAGTTTATGTGCAAAATGCAAGTCTAGAAATAGCTCACGTAAAAACTGTGTATGACTTTAAAAATATATCTGGTAAAAAAATCATGCCTTTTTTTACTGAAAATGACGAAGGTTTTGATGTAAATGTGAAAGAAGATTGGGAACTTGCAAAAATATTAATTAATAACGGAGAAGCATCTTTACCAAAGATAAATAAAAAATCTTATTTAGAATGAAATTATCATATATTAAAAATGAATATTTTGAAGATCTATTGTCACTTGAAATTGATCCTTTAATTAAAAATAAGTTAATTTCAGACATGTGTAGAATCAATATACTGTATATGATATGTTGCGCTGGATCGGGGCATATAGGGTCTTCATTCAGTTCAATTGATTTGATGAATTGGATAATTGGAGAATTAGATAAAAAATATGAAAATCTATATTTCTTTTCTTCAAAAGGGCATGATGCTCCAGCTCTTTATAATTCATTGATTGCTCACGGTAAATTAAATTTTTCTTATTTGAATAGATTGAGAAAAATAGATGGGCTTCCTGGTCACCCAGACATTAATACTCCAAATATATTTGCAAATACTGGTTCATTGGGAATGGGCATTTCTAAATCAAAAGGCATTATAAAAGCTAACAAATTAAAAGGAATGGATTCAAAGGTAATTGTTCTTACTGGTGATGGTGAATTACAAGAAGGTCAAATTTGGGAATCACTAAATAGAGTCCCTCAAGAGAACCTGAAAGAGTTAATGATTATTGTTGATAATAATAAATTTCAGTCTGATCGTTCTGTTAAGTTCACAAGTAATTTAGGAAATATTGAAAAGAAATTTAAATCTTTCGGAATAGAAACAATATCTTGTGATGGTAATAATGTAAATGAATTCTCAAAAGCATTTGAATCACTTGAATTATCAAAAAAACCAAGTGCATTAATTGCAAACACTATCAAAGGGTATGGCGTTTCATTTATGCATGGAGATTCATTAATTGAAGGTGAATTTTATCAATATCACAGTGGAGCAATTAATCAAAAAGACTTTGATTCATCAATTTTAGAGCTATCAAATAACATTAATAAAATTATAAAAGACTTAGAAATTAAATTCGAATTAGGGCTTTCAAATTATGAAAAAGAAGAAGATGCTGTAAAAATTAATAATTATCAAAGCTTACTTGATGCATATTCAAAGTCTATAGTCGAAGAAGCCAAAAAAAATAAAAAGATTGTTGCTTTAGATGGAGATTTAATCTTGGATACTGGTCTTATTAACTTTGAAAAAGAGTTCCCTGAAAGATTTATAGAATGTGGAATTGCAGAACAAGATATGGTTTCTCAAGCAGGGTCATTTGCAATGGAAGGTTACATTCCAATAGTACATTCTTTTTCTAGTTTTTTAACATCAAGACCGAATGAGCAGATTTATAACAATTCAACAGAAAATACTAAAATAATTTACTCTGGTTTTTTAGCTGGATTGCTTCCAGGGGGGCCAGGACATTCTCACCAAGCTGTAAGAGATATAGCAAGTATGTCAGGAATAAATAATCTTGAAATGATTCAACCGAATAGCGAAAAACAAGTAAAAGAATTTTTAAACTATTCAATTAAGTCCCCGAATAATATATATCTCAGATTTTGCTCAATTCCTTTTGAATTACCAGATAAATTTGATGAATTATCTAAATTAAAAAAAGGCCATGGAAATACAATTTCTGATGGTGAAGAATTATGCATTATGACATACAGCCCAATATTATTAAATGAGATATGTAAATCTAAAAAATTATTATTAGAAAACAATATTAATCCTAAAGTTATTTCTATGCCATGGTTAAACGTTTTTGATAACAATTGGATAATTAAAGAGCTAAATAATTTACATCTTATAATTGTTGAAGATCATTATGCTGAAGGTGGATTTGCAGAAAAAATCTCATTGGCAATATCAAAACTTGATGCTGATATTAAAATTGACGTTATTGCATTAGAAGAGGTCCCTAAAAGTGGAACAAACCAGGAGGTTCTTGACTACCATGGGTTATCATCTGAGAAAATAAAAGAAAAAATATTAAGTTTAATTTAATCTTAATTTTTTAAACTTTGTAATTAAAGATCCTTTAATAAAACTTCTGATTTTTGTTTTAAATGCCATTATTATTATTCTTGAATGCCAGTCAAAATTAATATCACTTGAAATAAGTTCTGAATCTTTGACATGGTTAAGTATTTTCACAATATCATTATTATTAAGACTCTCATAAAATTGCCTAGCAAATAACCCTATTCTTAATTCGTTCTTAAATATTTGGTTCCATTTTTTTGAATAAATACTTAATTTCTTTTCAGAAAAATTATTATTATTTAATGCATCAATAACAATTTCTGAAGCAATGTCTGAAGACTTCATAGCATAATAAATTCCGCCACCTGTTGTTGGTTTAACTTGACCTGCAACATCCCCAACCAATAAACATCTTTCAGAATAATTTTTTTTAACGGGCTGTATTGGGATTCCCCATACCTTAGTTTTTTCTTTGACATTAAAATTATAATTTGATTGCATTTCTTCAAGAAAATCTTTTCCGTTATTTTTTAATTTTGATTTTCCTAAAATGCCGCATAACCCTTTATTCTTGTTAGTAGGAACTAACCATCCGAAATGGCCTTTTGGCAAAGAACCTCCAGTAAATACATTTACTTCTTCTAAGTTTAAATTGCTAATCTTTGTTTGGTATCCATATATATAATTATTACTTAAATCAAACCCAAGTAATTTAGCTATTTTTGAGTTAAAACCAGAAGCAACAATTAATAATTTTGAAAAATAATTTTCTACTTTTCCATTAAATCTCGATTTAATATGTGCACCTTCTTCATCGATTTTTACACTAGTTACAAGTCTTTCTTTTTTTAGAATTGAGCCATAATCAACAGCTTCTTGAATTATTGATTGTATAAATTTAATCCTATCAATTACTAAGGCTTGAGTTTCATCTTTTTTCACATCAATTATGTGATTGGAGTCATTAAAAATTTTTGCTGAATTAGCTTCATAATATATAAAATTTCTTGCTTTTGGATAATGATTAATTAATTCTGAACCAACAATTCCTGTGCAAAGCTTATTTCCTATTTCTTTTCTGTGATCAAGCACTAAAACTGATTTTCCATTTTTAGAAATATTTTTTGCTGCCTGAGCTCCTGCAGGACCACAGCCGATTACAATTACATCAAATTTATTATTCATAATAATAATCATTTCATTCCCCCAAAATTTTCTAAATAGAATCTATGAAAGCTGTTGGTTTTATATATAATGAATGTATGAGTAATAAGAAAGTAGATTTAGTAATAGCCGGTCAAGGTGCAGCAGGATATTCGGCTGCATTGTATTCAGCTAGATATCAAGTTAAAACAATGATTTTAGGTTCAGAATTTGGTGGTGAAACTGCAATTGGTGGATTAATAGAAAATTATCCTGGAATTGAAGTAGATGGATTCGATTTAATGATGAGTATGAAAGACCAAGTATTAAAATATGATGTTGAATTATTTGAAGAAAATGCTTTAAAAATTGAACAATCTGATGATACGTTCAATGTTCATACAGATTCAGCAATTATTAACACTAAGAGCGTAATACTATGTGTTGGAAGAGAAAGAAGAAAATTACATTTACCAAATGAAGATTCTCTTGTTGGAAAAGGTGTATCATATTGTTCTACTTGTGATGCTCCATTATATAAAGACAAAGATGTTGTAGTTGTTGGCGGAGGTAATGCAGCAGTTGAAGGTGCTGTGCTAATAAGTAAATATGCCAAAAAGGTTCATTTGGTTTACAGGGGAGAAAGTCTGCATAGACCCGAAAAAGTATTATTAAAACAACTGGATAATTGCACCAATGTTAATGTTCATTTGGAGTCAAAAATTACTGAAATTACTGAAGATAAAAGTGGAGTAAATGGAGTAAAAATTACAAAGAAAAATAATGAAGAGTCATTATATTGTGATGGTATATTTATTGAAATAGGTGCCGACCCAAGACTAGAGCTTCCAAGCCAACTTAATTTATCAATAGACCCTGAGACAAATGAAGTTTCAGTAAATAAGTTAATGGAAACAAGTTTGAAAGGTATTTTTGCAGCCGGAGACCTGACTAATGCATCTGGTCCTCTTAAACAAACAGTTACAGCTGCTGGCCAAGGTGCAATAGCTGCATTATCTGCTTACACATATCTTAGTTCATAAATGCTTGAAGAAAAAAAAATTATTATAGAAGTCCCTGCAAGCACAGGAAATGTTGGCCCTGGGTTTGACTGTATTGGTCTTGCTGTTGATATCTGGAACAAAGTTACTATAGAAAAAAGTGATGGAACTTTTGAAATATTGAATCAAGGGATAAGTAAAGAAAAATATGACTCAATACCAATTAAAGAAAATCT
>CEUV01133961.1_pt1 | contig 10763 bp, 9 predicted proteins | sample 356401 | NCBI WGS metagenome assembly CEUV01 (sample SAMEA2622710, study PRJEB7988) | marine metagenome | isolation source: saline water (ENVO:00002010), including
AATGACATGTAGGCGAGATATCCGATTACCATAGTGGCACCTACTCTAGGTCCAATTTCTCTATCGTCGAGTAACATAGCTGCAACTAAACTAGATGTTAGGATAACCACCCATATATCTCGCCCTTCAAACTTCGAGGCAATTTCGATTCCTCCCCCTATTACGGAAGCCGTACCTAAGATTCCAAGGATATTCATTACATTAGAGCCCAATACGTTGCCTACCGCGACGCCACCTTGATTTCTCATAGCCGCAATTAGAGTGACTGCTAACTCTGGTAAAGAAGTCCCTAAGGCTACTAATGAAAGTCCAACAATCGCCGTAGGGATTTCGTATGTAGCCGCTAGGCCGGTTGCACCATCTAGAAGGAAAATCGCCCCTTGCCAGATCATTACACCGCCTGCGATTGTTGCGAATATAGCCAGTAGTATATTGTCAGGAAGCCAAGTTTCTTCTGGTTCCTCTGCATCGGCTTTCCCTTTAGAGGAAAGATAGGCATAGGTGTAGTAACTCACTAGCAAAATTAGCATTAATACACCTCCTTCAAGAGGTATTGAGCCATAATAAACGAAGGCGGTTAGAAGGACAGTGGCTAGGATAACAGCAACAGAATCACGTCTTATCCCTGCCCCTGCCTCATCACCTGAACCAAGCATGCAAGCGGTACCAAGAACCAACATGACGTTGGCAACATTAGAGCCCAAGACTCCTCCAACAGCAATATCTGGCTCATTTTGAGCAACTGCCTCAATTGCTACAGCTAATTCAGGGAGAGATGTTCCGATTGCAACAATGGTGAATCCGACCAATAATGGAGGAACTCGTAGTCGATATGCTATTTGCACTGCACCCTGAACAACCCCCTCACCACCGGCCATCAATAAGACGAATCCAATTAGGACCAGAATTGGGTCGGAGTCTAGCATCTCTACCACGCCTAGTGCGCCCCGCTCATGATGTTTGAGTCCATCTATCTCATTCGCACATTCTTCTGATGTGTCTGACTACTAGGTCGGATGTGGGGATGGTGTGGTCTTCCAAAGGGGGTGAGAATGGCACAGGAGTATCTAATGCCCCTATTACCACTGGCGCGTTTTCTAGGTTCCAGAATGCTTCTTCTAGGATTCTACTACTAACTGTATGTCCAAGGCCACCGGTGTATTGCGCCTCTTGCAGAACAATCAGACGCCCGGTCCTCCGAACTGAATCGATACAGGTTTGTGCATCAAATGGTAATATTGTCCGTAAATCAACAATTTCGGCTTCAATTCCCCGTTTTGTCGCTGTTTCAGCCGCTTCTAAAGCAACATGAACCATTGCGCCCCATGTTACGATTGTAACATCTTTACCACCTCGTACAACTCTAGCCTTGCCTATGCTATTCTCACCATTGGCAAGGCGTTGATGAACTGAATTTGTGTCAACAATCTGGTTAATCGAATGTCCCCAGCCAGTTTTTCCTCCACGTAATCCATAGAGTCCTATGTGCTCAAGGTACACAACAGGGTCGTTCAAGGCGTGCGATTCAACCAATAGATCGTACGCATCTTGGGGAGTAGAGGGGAATACGATTACCAAACCAGGGTCATTTGCAAACCATGATTCAATCATATTTGCATGGAAGGGTCCACTACGGGTTTTTGCTCCGAGTGGAATCCTGACCGTAAGTGGGACTTCGGCTCCCCATCGCCATCTAAGTTGGGCTGCGTTATTGATGAGTGGATTCATCGCTAAGGCGGCAAATCCTCCGAATTGGATTTCCGCTAAAGGCCGCATACCTCCTAGGGCAGCTCCTGTTGCCGAATGAATGATTATCGCTTCAGACAAAGGCATGTCGAGTAATTTGTCAGAATGCCCTCTTGCTTTCAATGGGAGATTCATTCCGAACGCTCCAGCGACTTCCATATCTTCTCCCATGAAGACAATAGAATCTCCATATTTGTCGGCAAGGCTGACCATTCCATTCTGTATTGCCTTGCTGTATGTCCATGAGTTTGCAGCGTCCGAGAATTCGATGCCTACCTCACCAATCGATACGGGGCTATCTCCTCCAGAGAGGCTTACTCCGAAGCGGTCGAATTGTTCGGAATGAGTTGAAGCATCGTGAAGTGATGTTATGCCTTTGGTAACCGAATTACCTTCTGGCCATGCTGTATCTTCCATTTCCTTACGAGCGGCATCTACCAGTGCTTGTTCCTCTGCTTCCATTTTGCTAAGTTTATTCTCGCTGACACCTAATCTAACCAATAAATCGCGATGGTTAGGAAGGGGGTCTTTTTCTGACCAATATGTAAGCAACTCCCGGTCCACATAACCCGGAGGGTTTCCACTTGCTGCTCCCAAATATAGGTCATCGTGATGATGTGCGTGGCCACAACCTCGCATTGTCTCAACATGGATTAGAGTTGGGCCGCCTCCATCGAGGGCAAATTCCCTAGCAACTGCAGTTGATGTGTTAAATTCTGCAGGGTCAGAGCCATCTATGCTCCAAGATGGAATACCCATCGAGTGACCCTTGTCTCCGAAGGTTTCAGCACCAGATTGACCAACAGTGAAAGTATCAAGCGCAATCTGATTATTTTGAATCATGAAGGAAATTGGTAGGCCCCTTGCACCAGCTAGATTCATGGCCTCCCAAAATTCTCCACTACTGCTACAACCCTCACCTACTGGTGCTAGATGAAAACGAGGTCTTGCAAGCCTATTTGCCGCTAGTGCGACACCGGTAGCTGTCGCACTAGCTATCGGTAATGGAGCGGTTGGCGGTAGTACTCTCTTGTGCCAATTACCAACGTGTAAGTCCCTGCCACCAGCAGAATCAACCCCTCCATCCATGTAGGAATCAGCCTTGCCCATCTGTGCGTTGAAAATTTCTAGAGGAGTCTGACCCATTGAGAGAGCTAAACCTACGTCTCGAATCATGGGAGCAACTACGTCTGCATCTGCAATCGAATCTTCGCTGAGATCAATCGCCCGAGCCATTGAGGTGGCGCATGCCACTACACCTTCTTGCCAAGTAGAGCGGAATCCTTTACCTCCAAATTGGCTTCCATCAGGTGTTTTTACTCCATTCATGAACAAGTCTTTCAGATGCTCATCTAAAGCACGAGTTCGATGCATCCATCTCTGCCACTCAAATCGGTCATCGACAGTTATCGAAGCGGTATATGCGATTCTACGTAGACATAGAGCAACGTCCCTCATCATGCGTACTGCGCGCCTGTCTAGATAGGCGCTACCCGATCTGCGAGGAATTATCTCTTGAGTCGCAAGAGTTGCTAATCCTGGTTCGTATATTCTTTCAGTCAACCTTTTTTCAAATGAGTCGCAGAATGATTCACAAAATTCGTGAAAACTATTACCATTGAATCGTTCAGGCGGGTTCAGCGAATTCCAACACTCAAAGGCAGACTCTACATGTCCATCGTGCCTTTCAACAAGAAACCTCATCAATTCCGACCTAGCAGTTTCTTGCGGTAAAGTAGAGGAGAAATCCAAAGGAGCCTTTGGCCTCCACCCAGCTCCCCAAAGAGGGGGTAAATCTTGTTGACTGATAGGGCCGGATTTTTTCTCTTCCGAGCCTACCCCTGGTTCATCGGAATTCCTTAGGTCCGCTTCACTTTGTAATTCCTCCATCGAAGTGTCGAATGGCCTTTCCCATACCTCTGCCTGTTGTTTTCTACCTCTTCCACTATCGGAGCGGTTCAGAGTCACTCTGATTCTAGTGTTACAAGATGTACACTTACGATCTAGTCTTGTTGTGGCCTTATCTCTTGATTTCCAAGTCTGGTGTGTGCTGCAAGAGGGGCAACGCCATATCCCTCGTCGCCCAGTCATGGTTAGTCGCGGTATCAACTAGTACAACAAAGAATCGCTGTATTACTCACGATTACACCACTAAAGGTGAATCCCTCTATCAATTTAGATGTCATTTTGGAGAATTAATGCTCAAAAATACCACAATTAAAGATTAACACAGTAATAAATACACCACAATTATAGTAAAAATATTGCTGATTATTGCATAATTTTACATAATTATTTGAATTACCACAATTAAGCGAATAATAGGGGGCAATTACACCACAATTAACCAAATTAATACTTTGGAACTGTAGAATCAATCTGATCCGACCAAAGATGGATACCGCCAACCATATTCCAAACCCTAGATCTGTCCCACCCAGAATGCCCCAACCATCGGGCTACAGCATCCGAACGACCACCAGTTCTGCAGTAAACAACCAAATCACAATCTTTTGGCAAATCTTCAGATTTTGCAGGAACTGCAATGTGTTCAATTCGCAAGTCGGTACCTGGTAAACTGACAATCGCTTCCTCATTTGCCCTTCTGACATCCAATAGGAAGGGATTCCAACCCTTAGTGCGTCTTTCTACAAATTCGGCAGGGGTAATTTCTAGCACCTGTCCAATTGGAGGTTCTTTCCTAATCTCTTGACTTTGGCAAGCTTCGATTATCAATTGCTCGGACATTTCCGTGACAGGTTCTCTTCCTGGTAATTTGTCAAATTTTAACGAACGAGTTTTCATTGATTTTGTATCAATAACCATTAATTGTCCAGACAACGAATCACCAACACCTAGCAATAATTTGATTGCTTCAGCAGATTGTATGCCACCAACAATACCAGGTAGAACGCCCAATACTCCTGCCTCGGCGCAATTTGGCGCTAATTCAGGAGGTGGTGCATTCGGAAACAAATCTCGATAATTTGGGCCACCATCGTAATTGAAGACTGTAACTTGGCCTTCGAATCTATGAATGCTGCCGAAAACCCACGGTTTCCCCAGAATCTCACACGCATCATTGATTGTATATCTAGTGGGGAAATTGTCAGTGCCATCAATTACCATATCCCAATCAGAGAGTAAATCCAAGGCATTATTCACATCTAGCCTAGTATTATGTTCAACGACTTCAATTTCCGGATTTAACTCTCGAATTCGATTAGCTGCTGACTCAACCTTTAGTGAACCAACAGCCGATGTAGAATGAATTACTTGTCTTTGAAGATTAGTAATGTCGACTTTATCGTCATCGATTATTCCAATCTTACCGACCCCTGCCGCAGCTAAATATAGCAAAGTTGGAGACCCTAATCCACCAGCCCCAACCACAATTACAGAGGATTTTTTCAACTTCTTTTGGCCCTCTTCACCCATCTCTGGAAGAATCAAATGACGCGCATATCTAGCGCGCTCCTCTGGGCTCAATTGCTCGTCCACGGGTCTGAGAGAACACAACTCATTCATTTTGCCTTCGGCTTGCACCGCAGACTCAGAAGGCACCTGATAAGTAGAGTCTAACAAATGCAACAGTGAATCCAAGTCGCCCCCATATACGTGTCAATACCTGTGCATTTTCGGATGAAATATCCCTACGGAACAACAGATTCCAAAGTCTTCGCACAAAATTTTGGTCTAATGGGTCATCAGGTCTTGGGATTCCTTTGAAGTGTCTTTCCAAATCAGAGAGAATACAAAATCGACCACGGAAAAACCAGAGTATTTCTGTGGCGGCATATAGAATGACAACTCCCCACCACATCCACTGATACGGACCTAACCAAAGTACAGCACACCAGAGTGTAACCACCGTGTGAGAGAGATAGAGCAAATCTCCTATCCGGTGAGATAGCCAACTTCTTTCCTGCCAGTCTTCTCGATTGCTGAAAACACCGAATTCAACCATTCTGTCACTTCAGTGTTGATCCTCTAACCATCGCTCAGCATCGATTGCGGCTTGACAACCCATTCCAGCGGCAGTAATTGCCTGTCTGTATCTTGTATCTACAACATCTCCAGCCGCGAATACTCCCGGAATGCTAGTCATTGTGTGTTCCTTTGGAATAATGTATCCAGAATCATCGGTTTCAATTTGATCATCAAGGAATGTCGTAATTGGTTTATGTCCTATTGCGATGAAAGCTCCAGTACATGAAATCTCTTCAGTTGAACCGTCGCGAGGATCTTCCAATACTGCTCCAGTGAGCCCTTTTTCGTCAGAAAGCCACTTTTTCACGGAGCGGAAAGTCTTGATCTCAATCTTTGGATGATTCGCCGCTCTGTCATACATCACTTTTGAGGCGCGGAATACATCTCTTCGGTGGATGATTGTAACCTTGCTAGCAAATCTAGTCAGGAAAGTGGCTTCTTCCATTGCTGAGTCTCCACCCCCTACAACGATAATTTCCTCATCTCGGAAAAATGCCCCATCACAGGTTGCACAGGTGCTGATTCCTCGCCCCTTCTGTGCATCTTCACCTTCTGCGCCTAACCAAATCGCCTCTGCCCCAGTGCAGATAATCAAAGTCTCAGCAAGAAATTCTTCTCCTTCAACCCAGACTTTGAATGGCCTCTCGCTGACATCGACTTTCTCGACGTTTTTATCATGGACCTCAAGGCCAAATCTTTCGGCTTGTTCTCTAAGTTGCATCATCATTTCTGGCCCACCTATACCTTGTGGATAACCAGGAAAATTTTCGATATCAGAAGTAAGCATTAGCTGACCTCCTGATGCATATCCAGCGAACATCAAAGGCTCCAGCATTGCTCTAGCGGAATATAGGCCAGCAGTGTATCCTGCGGGGCCTGAACCGATGATGATTGTATTGCGGACCTTGTCGGACATAGGTTCTCCCAATGTCCGGCATTCTTTGAACATTGACTCTCAAACTTGACTGATATTTGCCTGAATGACATCAGTTATTCATCGAAATTACAGCGCCTACTGCGGCACGAGCGTGAGGTTCAAGCCGCGGCTCAATATGTTCTGGCTCGGCTCCGGGTCCAATAATTCCCAAACCTATTGGCTTGTCGTGCTTGATTTGTAGGTCGATTATTGCACGGGTAACAGATTGCCCCATAACTAACCCGTGTTGAGTCTCTCCACGCTCGATAATACCCAGTGTAATCGCACCATCCACATCCTCTCGTAGGAGAAGTCTTTCCAAAGCGAGAGGTGCTTCCATAGATCCTGGAACCCAAACAACATCTGTTAATTCCGAATTCATCATAGATGCTTCATCACGGGCAAATTCTAGCATTTTTTCGACTTCTTCTTTGTGAAAAGAACCGCAGACTGCAACTATTCTCATCTCTCTCCCTCCATGCTTCGAATCGTGTCTACTACAGCTTGGGTTCTGGAGTCCACTTCAATATTCACTAAGTCACCCTCAGTCTTCGCTCCGATTGTGGTAATCCTCAGAGTTTCCGGGATAATATGTAGATTAAATCCCTCAGATTGTACTTCTCCAACCGTCAAGGACATACCATCAACTGCAACATATCCCTTCTCGAGAATGTATGGTTTGGTATCGGCTTGATGTTCAATTAGTAGGTCGATTCCTTCACCTTTCTGAGTTCTTTGCAGAATTCTCGCAGTGGACATAATGTGGCCAGAAAGAATGTGCCCTCCTAATTCGTCACCCATTCGTAGAGATCTCTCAATATTCACTCGACTACCCTGCTCGAGCAGGCCCATTGTGGTACGCTCCAAGGTTTCAGGTATTGCTTCAAAACGAACATGGCCATCTATTGCAGAAACTACTGTCATACAAACGCCATCTATTGCCACGCTTGCACCTATTTCTAAATCATCATCATAACCACTTAGGTCAACAACAATCGAGCGGACCTCTTCTCCCTGCTCGGTTGCCACAACCTCGCAAGACGCAGCCACAATGCCTGTGAACATTCTCAATCCTCCTCGTAAGGGCCACCGGTCTCACCAGACCAAAGATCAATAATCCGAGCAATGATTTTCCTTGTTCCGTCGAGGTCATCTGCTAATCCTTCGACCCTTCTGACCTCGACATTCCCCCAACCATTCTCCTCCAATCCTTTCTTGATTGAGTCTCGTGAATGCTTCTGGTCGTAACCTAATGCGATGACATCGGGTTTCACTACTTCTAAGATATCAAAAATAGGTACACTTGGGGGGTTTCCTACAATTGCCTCATCCACAGGTTTCAACCCCATCACCATGCGTCTTCTAAGATCTTGATTAGTTACAGGCTCGTGTTTTTGTTTCCTTACAGTATCATCATGAGCGACTACTACAATTAACTCGTCACCTAGGGACTTTGCCTGTTCGACATAATGCAGGTGACCTGCGTGCAGTAGGTCGAAAACCCCGACCGCCATGACCCGAACCATCCATATCCCCTCTCAGTCAAATATCCTCAATGCTTCGGTCAATCTTCAATCCCTAGAGCCTTTAGTAAATCATCACCAGTAATCATGGGTATGTTGTGTAATTCAGCGTACTGTCTGGCAGCCTCAAGACTCAGTGCTTTATCTCCATCTGGTTGTAACATCTCAGCTCCAATGGTGGCTGGAACGTGTCCAGAGAGTCTTGCTATTGCAACAGCTAGTTCAGTATGGCCTTGTCTAGTTTTCAGCCCACCAGGCGATTCTCTACAAACAGGAATATGTCCAGGAGTCCTAAACTCAGAACCGAGCGCCTGCTGAGCAGTTTCCTCAGTTGCATTTGCCTGCATCATCTCTCCAGCTAATTCACCAAACCTTCGCGTAGTTAGCGCACGGTCCCTATCGGTAATTCCGGTGTAGGTTTCTCTATGATTCAAGGACAGGGTGAAGGCAGAGCGTGAGTCATATTGTAAGTCGTCAGTGATTAATTTACCAAGAACTGGGTTTTCCGCTACAAGTGCGGGATGAGTATGAATGTCCTGTAGCCAAGGAAGACCGAATAGACTACCTATTTCATCCCCGACTGCCAAGAACAGAAGTCCCCCACAGTCCTGCCGTAATCTTCGCATAACCGCAGGACTGGCCGCCGTTGCAGGCCACAGAAGATCTGTTTCGCATTCTCTAAAATCAGAGTCAAAAACCATCACTGGTTCACCTTGCGAGAAGGCTCGAATAGCACTTTCAACTTTCGACTCCATGTTTGTTCCGACTCGGTGTTAATACCCGTTATTTTTGGTCCTTTGTTCTCACCGTAGGGTTATCACCCCTGAGTCATCAGACGATTCATGGGTGGATATCGAGCCCCGCTAAGGGTTGACCTAGCAGGAGGTTGGACGGACCTAACACCGTACACTCATGACCATGGAGGGGAAGTGGTCAACTTCACAATTGATAAGTGGGTTACAGCAAATTCAGATGGTGATGGAAATGTCGATTTCCAATTTGATGTCCCAGCAGGATCTGGACTGGGAACTAGTGGCGCTCTGAATGTTGCAAAGATTGCGGCTCTGGGAGTTGATGATGTAAGTGACCTAGGTACAATTGCAGAATTAGCCTTCGAAGCAGAAACCAATGCAGGTAATCGTTGTGGCCGTCAAGATCAATGGGCATCGGCACATGGTGGGTTCAATCGATTTCTATTCATAGGAGATGGAGTTGAACAATTACCATTTGAACCAGCCCCCTCTGCAAGAAAATGGCTGCAAAAGCATCTGATTATTGCACATAGTAGAATACAGCATAAATCAGGAGATATGCAAGAATTAGTTTGGTCCCGATATGATGCGGGCGATCAGAGTGTAATCAACGGCCTTCACACTATTCGCTTAGCCACCAAAATGATGGCCGATGCCCTTCAAAGAGACCATAGACAGTTGGTCGTAGAAGCCCTAAATGAAATCTGCAAAGGAGTCGATTTACTAGACCCTTCGATACATCAACCATTTCGAGATACAATCGAGCCAATGCTTGCAGATGGTTCAGTGATGGCTTGGAAAGCTCTAGGTGCTGGAGGAGGTGGCTGTGCCGCCCTTCTTTGCAACCCAATGAGTCTAAATTTGGTGCATTCTAAATTATCTGAGGCAGGTTGGCAAATCATCGATTGGGAGTATGATAATTCTGGTTTGGCTGCAATTTGAACCGAACGTTATTGGGCGAAGCCTCAAACACTACTTTCTGCCCCCAAACCCATGCGCTATGCAAGTAGAGGCCTTTCCTTAGCAGTAGTCTTACTTTTCTCCGTAAGTCTTCTTTCCGTTTTTGTTGTAGCGCAAGATGGCCAAAATAACCATCCTACAGAAGAACAACCCTACATGTACTTCTGGGGTTCTGATGACCTATCTGAATGCTGGAGTAATTTCGATAATGCATCAACCGGCTCTTCAAGTTCTGGATTTGGTGAAATTGCATTTCCGGCTGGTGATGATGTATCTGTGGAGTATTCTTGTAATATGCAATCAGCCTTTACAGATGATTTTCTTCTAGCAATTAACGAAACTATTTCTATGAGGTTGAAATTTAATATTGAGTCTGGAAATTGTGGAGGTGATTGTACCGATCTAACCCTAACTCTTTCTAGGGGGCAAGAAGAAATCGATCAATTTGTTCAATCCGCGGATTCAGTTAACAATGGCAATGACTTCACTACTCAGTGGGATATTTTAGTCGATGATTCCGTTAGAACATGGGACAAGGACACCATGCTTACGCTGACAGTTGAATATTCAGTACCGGCTCAGGGTGGACCACAGTGTACAGACCCTCCTGGGCCCGTAGGACCAATTGCGGACTGTTCCGGTAATTTCCGCATGTACTATTCAGAGGACGGCGGTAGTCCAGGAGATGTTTATGCAGAATTCCCAATTTACGTATCATTGACAGATGCTAGCAATAACGTTGGCAAGACCTCGGTTGGACCTATTGCCTTCTTCATACCATTCCTAGCAATCACTGCCCTCCTGGGGGTAGTCGCTGTGAGAGAGGGTTGGAAGTCAGAATCAGATGAGCCGTTTTTTTCCAACATGTTTGATTCA
>CEUV01041056.1_pt1 | contig 10694 bp, 7 predicted proteins | sample 356401 | NCBI WGS metagenome assembly CEUV01 (sample SAMEA2622710, study PRJEB7988) | marine metagenome | isolation source: saline water (ENVO:00002010), including
TCATCTGCTCCAGCATAAATGGTGCCAGAGTTACCCAAAGTGGCTGTAACTACTGGACGATTTTCCAAAGCACTGACCGATTGGATAGTCATCGCATCGTTAAACGAGGTTGCATCAAAGCCAGAATATGCCCCAATGAGATTTGCGGTTGCGGTAATGTCGTATAGACCATGTCCCATTTCATAATGAATACAGGCTCGGCCCTCCAATGCCCCAGTTCCTCCCAGAGTAGCATATGGTTGATATTGATCGAACAATTCTCCGTATATGCAAGAGTTAGCGTGTACTTCCTCTACGCTGTTATCAGAACGGTTGGTAATTGTAAAGGTCACATTCCAATCATACTCTTGAGTAAACTCGTCGTAAATTGCATCATAGGCCGTAGGGTTGTTTCCTTGATGCATAACTATTGCTTCAATAGTCATCCAACCTGGTCTCACAGGTCCTGCAGTGAGTCCAACGTTAGTGGCAGGGCCCATCAAATTACCGTTTTCGTCAATCCAGTATCCTTCAGTATTCATTATAAGCCGGTCTAGGCTGAGATCATGACGGTCATTCACATATCCAGTAATGGTACTTGTTTGTGTCTCAGAATTGTCATCTTTAATTCGATTCACTTCGCACCAATTCGTCGTCGTAGTACTTTGATTTCCTAAGGAATAACTGCTGTCGCATTCGGGAGAAATCTGACCATACTCGGTGAACTGAATAATCGTTGCAGTGAGTGTGTACTCACCGGATTCTACTTGTGAGTCTGGAGTGACCGTGCCGTTAACTACCCAAGGTACACCTGTTGGAAGATTCCATCGATTATCGGATTGATTATCATTGGGATCAGAAGCGTTTTGGAAGATGAGTACCTCGCCATAGGTACCGATTTCAGAGAAATTATATGGCTGACCCAATGAGAGAGGGTTCGCTGTCTCTTCGTGGTGAGAGGGATTATTATGGTGATTCGCGGTTCCAGTATTTTCATCTGACCAGAATGCTGCTGATTGCATAAATCCATTTGCTTCGAGATGAACGATGACATTTCGCGCATCCCAAGGAATGGATCCTTGGCTGGTGACCGTCATGGTAAAGTCAACTGGTTCATCTCCACCTTCAACATACTTGCCTGAGGTCCATTCGAGATCAACGCTCAAATCAGTCCAATCAGCAACGATAACTCTGTTTCGTTGAACGTTGTTGTCTTCGTCAGCATCATTAGAATCGCCGTTCGCATCTGAAGTGGTGGCTTCGACGTATACGTAATAGTCACCAACAGGTGGTGTCCAAGTTACCATGGAACCTTGCACGGACATGACAAATGCTCCGAAATCAAGTACTGCACCAGGGAGTAACTCGGTTTGAGCACAAACAAACGAATTTGGGCAGATTACGTCGGGATGGTTCCAACTGTTTAGGAAAGTGCCAACTTGACCGGTGACCTCTCGCTCAAAAACTGAGACTTCAACACCCAATTGGGTGATTGGTTCATTTCCTGAGTTTTGTATCCATGCTTCAAAGTATAATTCTTCTCCAGGATCAACAATGTTACGAGCGTCGCTGAATGCGTCCGCTTCCTTTGATTCGCGAGGATGCGTAATTTCTACGACCCCTACGTCTGGTCCTGTTCGACCACTGGTGCTTTCAAATTCTGAAATGTCTTCTAATTCTTGCCAGTTAGTGTTTGCAGGGATTGACATAATCATCAAGAAGCATAATACAATTGGAATTAATTTGTTCAATTTTTCACTTCCTAAATGTAATCGGTAGCAGCAGGTGCCTATTCGAATACAATATATGAAACATAATAAATTTTACACAGCCTAATTTCTGACGAATTCATCAGAGTTGACAAGGATATGTTGGATAAATATGTTTAAGAGATGAATTTGTTATGAACTAATCATTTTTTGTGAGTTTCAAACCCATTTCTGTTAACTGGTATGTGACATTTCTACCAGTCTGCTCACGATTTACCAAACTCAACTCGATCATTCGAGCAAGGGTGCCACTACGCATTAGTGCTGATTCTGTTTTGTTTACGCCATATTCCTTAGTGATTCGGGCCTCAATCGGCTTGGGTGTATTTTCACCTTCACTAATCCATGTCGCTATTTTTTTCATGAAATCATATTCATCAGGGACGTTGTTTCGAATCATGTGAACCAAGAATGCTTTTTCTTGAAGTGTGAAAGATTCTCCATCCTTCCATGCAGATTGTGTATCGAAAAGTGGATTCTCAAGAAGCATAAATCGCGCACCATTTTCTGTAAACTTAACTTCGCCCTCTTCGTTAACCGTAAGCAAACCCAATTCAAAGGGGAGGCCCTGTCCTTTGTTACGTACTGAGCCAACAAATTGAGAGACGAATCTCTCAGCTTGTTTCTTGACCTTCACAGGGTCGCCCTTTCTGTCTGGTAGGCCCACAGAAAGCCGTTCACCCATATTTGCGCCCGAGCGAGCATCGATCCATTCAAATCTCGACTTAGCATATCTGGCGACCTTCAAGGATTGCTTGCGCAAATCTTCCAAGAGGATTTCATCGTACTCGTATTCCCCTTCCTCTTGTCCAAGGAATTTGTATTCATCACGTGATGCAATTAGACTCGCAGCCGTGCGCAATACAAGTTTGACGGGGAATAGGCGGTTGTATTGACCTGAAAGTCTCCCCTTGGGTCTGCCCTTAAGGAAAGCATACATCATTCTAGGTTCGTCATCCAATGGACCATACAATTCTTCCAATATATCGCTAGAATCGTCAATATCAAATTCTGCATCTTCATCAATATGGGGTAATTCCTTCAGCGTCAGGCCGTCCGCCCATTCAGGAGAATTATCCATGATTGGATCATACAAATCCCTGTCCAGCAATTTGTAGCGAACACCACTCGATTTTGCAATCTGGCCCATGATTTCGAACCATCTTTCGAACACAGCTTCGGCCCATTCTTCAGCCCCCATCGGTACCTTGACATTAAACTCGGCGTTTTTTGCATTGGCCATGGTTTGCGCGAATTTATTTGCCATTTCTAGTGGACCACTAATCATCAACAATGGTTCTTTGTATTCTTCGATAATGGCTTCCCATGCCTCATTCGTGATCCCTGGGATGTTGCCGATTCCGTCCATGTAACACGCCAAGTGGAGGGAGGTAATAAAGCATTTGGGTAGAATTCCGAAAACTGTTAACGTGTAAATAACATTAAGAACCTGACAACGTTCGGAGAGGGCATGTCAACTGACGCGACAAATAGACCGAAAGAACTGCCCGTAGGGCAAACCAACACGAACATGAAAACTGGACAAATGACACTTGGAGGGGATATTCTCACGGATCTAATCCAGGACCCAAGGGAAGTCAAATACAACCTTGATGTGAAAATGGTAGTACTGAAAAACAAGGCTGGATGGAAGAAAATATTCCATTCTTTCACAGAAATGTATGGTGTAACATACATGTCATCTCCACAGTATCTCCTCACACTATTCGAAGAGCAAGGTTTTGAGAAAGTTGAGCTACTAATCGGACATGGATTGGTTGAGGGATTCAAACAAAAATTGGATGGAGACACAAATGCAATTGACAACCTGTTTAGACACGTGGAAGATCAATCATTGGTGGTATTTGGAACGAAAGCCACCAATCATGCTAAGCTGTATATTTTGAGGAAAGATGGATTGACAAGGGTCATCATTGGTTCACCAAATTTGAGTTACACCGCTGAAGGTTCTAGACAACGAGAGATTTGTGCCTACTGGGACATTGAAGATGATGACCCCGTTGGTCAAAATTTTCTTTTGCAAGTCAACGAGAATTACCAAACAATGTTGGATGAATCTGATCGGATTGTATTCATGTCAGAATTGCAAGGACAAATCATTGACGACCCTCAAACAGATAGGGTTGAACAATTCCAATTGTGGTCAAGAAATAAGCAAGATGGCGAGGCGGTGGCTATTCGTGCAATGTTCAGTCAAATTCAGGGACAGGCCTTCAATGAATCATTGGAAGAGGGTGAGCCAGATATCCACATCACAATCCCAGAGGTTGTGAAGAAATCTCAGAAGAAATTTCTCACTGGCACTTTAGGTGCAAAGGTCACAGGTAATAGAGCATCGATTCCGATTAGCAAATATCTCGACCACAGAACTATGGAAGGGACCATTCCAATGAACTTCAATGAACAAACGGGAGAGATCAAATTTGGTGTTGCTGGAGAAATGGTTGCTGTTCCACAGCACATTTCTGATGAGCAAATAGCACAAGGATTGAGAGATATTGAGAGGTTCATCAATACTGTAGATAAGGGAATTTGCGCACATCCGGATTCTGTAAAGATGATGCTTTATGAAACTATTCTGTTTGCCTTTTCGGCACCATTCGTAAATCAATTACACAGAGAGAAGATGCGTGTTGCACAAATTGCCAATCGTAGAGGACCGAAGCACCTACTATTGTACGGCCCTGGAGGGAACGGTAAAACGGTCATTGGTCGCTACCTGAATTTCTTAATCACTGGAAAAGTAGTGAATCCAGTATCTGCAAAGCAGTGGGGCAAGAAACAGTGGGAGAATTTGTTCAGACACATCCAACTCTCAGGTTCTTCCTACCCTGTGATCATTGACGATATCAAAGACACATGCTTCAGAGGGAAGAGGGCAACATTAGAGGGGCCAGTAAAATCACATTGGGAAGAGAATTGGAGAAGGGGTTTGAAATTCCCTGTGATGATTCTGAATAGTAATCATGAGGAACTTGAGGAATGGGCAAAATCGCGTGTCAGAAGACTGGAGTTGAATATCAAACACAAATCAAAGGCAGAGAATATGAAATTGCTAAATGAATTGATGAGTACCCACAATCACGTGTTCGCGGCGTTTTCTCAGAGGTTCATTTCCGAACTAGCCATCGGTGTTGAATACAGTGAGGACGAATTACTCCTAGCTCGAAATGTAATGATGAATCTGTATCGTCAGGTTGGGATTGAAATCCCGGAATTTTTCCCAGTTAAGCCTCCTGAAGAAATCTACGACTTAGATGCTATTTCTTGCTATGACAAGAGAAAGTTTGGCCTCATTCGTGAGAAGAGAGCAAAGGGCGGCATTCGAATTGAGTTCACATCATGGCAATCGGTTCATAATTTCAGATCAAGACTGCCGCCTGAAGTCAATTCAATTGTTGATGACAAGAGATTAGTCATCACAAATCCAAAGGCATACAGGGAATTTATGGCCAAAGGAAAACCTCGACGTAAGTCGTTTTTCTCCAGGAGCAAAAAGTAGCCTTTCGGAAGGGGGACCCATGCGAATGTTATTCTCGTTTGAATGTGCTTTGAGTGGGTCATTTTAGACGCTACCCCTGTGTGCGATGTCTGTATAATCGACAATGGTAATGTCAGGGTATTGCGCTCTGACATAGAGAATGTCTGTTCATGTCATTTGAATGTCATCAGAAGTCTATAGAATAAGTAATTGTGACGTGAAGTCGATGGTTTCATATGCTTCGATGTGCGAGGCAGAATCATGAAGGAACATCCTACAACCAGAAATGTAAACCATTTGGATACAATGCATACCAATGGTATACGAGCTTCGAAAGAAAAACTACTTTCTGAATCAGTGAAGAAACATCTTGATGACTTATCATACGGGATTCACACAGCACATAGTTCACGCAGAGAGCGATTCAGTTACAATCGCTTAGAATCAGTTCTTGGTTTCAAGCCGAAAGATTTTGATGATGCTAAGGTCTTCGCTCAATGGATCAATGAAGTCTTCTTCCCAAGAATGGTTGAACTTCGAGTCAACCAAGGGCTTGCATTGGAAAGTTTACGTGAAAACTGTGGTCATCTCTCGACTTGGATGCGTGAACAAGGAGTTGCTCCTATCATTATCAGACAATTCAAGAACTATGTGAGCATGAAAAGAGGGCAATTATGGAAACAACTAGTCAAGGCAGGTGGCTCTCCCTCAGACTTGAAGCCTAGGCTTACGCCTCAAGATGTGCAGGTATTGCTGAAGTTCACTGAGGAGTTAATCGAAGAACCTTCAAAGTTAGTAAGTACTAACATGAAATACAGGAAAAAGGCGAATGAGGAAAAAGCGAGGTATAGGGTTGCAAACAAGAATATTGCAATCAATCTCCATTCTGCCCTAAGGATGGGCTTGATGACCACGAAAAGGCCTAATGAAATCGCTTCAATCAAACGAAGTGAAATCAGCCAAAAAGAGGTGATACTTAGGCCATCTAAGACCTTTAGAGTTGGTGAAACCACTCGTTATGAGATGTGGCCCGCTTACTGGCCATCTTTCCAAAGGTTGCTCAAGTCCCACAAAAAAGACACATTATTCTCTCTTAACTATGCAACATTGTCGAATTGGTTCAAATCGATGATGGTGGCTTGCGGATTCAAGCACCAATGGTTCAACTTACACCGATTAAGATCATTTGGAGGAGACATTTTGGCAATGGCTGGAGCAAATGAACTCGAGATGATGGCACACGGAGATTGGAAGAACTCCAATTCTGTTCAAGCGTACATCGGTGAGCAAGGAAGGAAAGCAAATCTTGAACGTGCATCGAACAAAAAGCATCACTTGGCCAAAAAACTAGGTTTGGCGCAAACCCCAGAGGAGAAAGAATCAGACATGATGTTATCACTTATCCTCTCCATTAATGATGTGGCACACCAAGATGATGGTGCTTGGATGACATTGATTGATACCGAGGAAACGGTTGATGACTATCTCAATCGAACCCATGGTCGCCAAATCTTGGGCTTAGATTCGGATGAAAAGGCGCTCAGTCATGACGAAAAAGCCCTACTGAAGACAAAGATGGTGGACGTGCCGAGATTTGAACTCGGGGCCTCTACCATGCCAAGGTAGCGATCTTCCAACTGATCTACACGCCCTAATTGGTGCAAAGCCAGCGAATCACACGCACATCATAAGCATTGTCAAACTTCAAACACCCCTCCTCTTTGGCCTCTCCATGGAGCCAGATGAAGTCCTTGCTTCATTGTTGGATGATTTGCCAACGGCTGTTTTTTCTCCTTGGGTGGCTGAGCGTGTATCTCTGACTTGGTTAAGAGAAATAGATGACAGATTAGGCATGACTCGTTTTGAAGAAGGGGCGGCGGAATTGGTTCGCAGGCGCCGATTACGCCTTGATCCCGGTCCGATTACTATCGGTCTACATCCTAGCCTCAAGGAAGAGCCTGCACTGATGCGCCATACACTCGCTCATGAATTGCTTCACGCCATTGGTTTACTTGAACACAATGAAGTGCATGAGCACTGGGTCGAAAAAATGGCACCACTCCCGAAACTTAGCGATTCAGCATTATTGCAAAAAATTCAACAACGATATTTGGGCCAATCTTCACAGAAGGAATGGACATGTGGTCATTGTGCATTCAACTGGCCTCGCAAAACGTTGCGAAAGCCAACACGCTGTCCAAAGTGTGCGAAGATACTGTAAGATTGATGAGGGGGAAGTTACCGACCTTAATCACCGGGCGTATAGTGTAGCTGGATATCACTTCGGCCTTCTAAGCCGACAACACGGGTTCGAATCCTGTTACGCCCGCCACGATTTCTTATTTTTTGCCAATGCGTTTTGCAAGCATAAAGCCGCCGAGCAATGCGCCTCCAAAAACACCCATCTCAATCAAACTTTCAAACATATCAGTGGTTTGATTGAGGACCAATTCTTGTTGGCCAATCAGTCCATTTGTCAATCGATGCCAATCGACGATCAGAATGTTCCTTGCCTCTAACCATTTGATGACAATCAGTTGGAGGATGAGGAGATTGCGTATCGCCTTAGAAGCGATTTTGACGAGGATACCAATCAGAAAGCCGATGACAAAGCCAACGGTGATGTTTTCAGTAAGTATGGTTGTAACATCCATGACCTAACCACTCACTTACAGCGTTTAGTTTTGTGGCTATTGGTTATTTCGTCCAAAGCAATCATAGCGCATTTGTCTTTCAATTAATGCATCAGGGCAGATAACTCCTCTCAGAGGAGACGATGCTCTCATATAGGGAAGGCAATTCGGCGGTGTGTTACCATGAAGCGAGGTTCACGAGCGTGGAAGAAAAGCGGTCAACAACGCTGGAAGTGGCGCAAGAAGAAACTGCGACGCCGAAAGCGAGCCCGCCGACAATCCAAGTCATGATGCTTTGTGGTCAAGGGAGTATAGTATAATCTGGTAGTACTGCGGGCTCCAGTTGCACGGGAATGACGACAGGTGGGTGACTGATGGTTGATGACCAACTGGAAAGCCGACCCGTGGTTCTCTCGAACATTCTCGCATGATGTGAGAAACAGAAGATACCCGTAAGTCGGGGTTCAAATCCCTGTGCTCCCACCTTTTTTTCTTGCTTTAGCGATAGGTGTGCAATTAAATGCATGGAGTCTTTCGACCTTTTATGCGCGACTTCGCCCAGCGGGCTTTGGACATTCAACCCACAGGGGTTCGCAAAATGTTCGACATGGCTGGTGATGATGTTATTTCATTTGGCTTAGGAGAGCCCGATTTCCAACCGCCTGAAGTGGCCATTGAGGCTTTTGCCCAAGCCATGAGGGATGGTCACAATAAATACACCACCACCGCTGGTTTACCGGCTCTTCGAAAGAAAATCGCCGAATCATGGGATGCGTTAGAGCCTGGTATGGATGAGCGAAACGTTTGCATGACGATGTCGGGAACCAATGCTCTGCTCAATGTGTTCTCAAGTTTGGTGGATCCGGGGAAAAATGTTCTCTTACCAGAGCCATATTTTCCACTTTACGGCCCTGATGTTGGATTAGTTGGAGGTGAGTCGAGGTACTATCCGTGTCTCTTCGAGCATGAATTTGTGCCACAAATTGCGGATTTAGAAGCCCTCGTCGATGAAAATACTGTGGCAATATTGTACAATTTTCCTTCTAATCCCACCGGTGCAACCATCAATATCGAGCAAAGAGATGCCTTGCTGGCTTTTGCTCAGAAACACGATCTGTGGATTATTTCAGACGAAGTCTACGATCGGATTGTTTTCGATGGTGAACATGTAAGTTTTGTCGGTACTGATTCTGCTCGAGTCGTTTTGATCAATTCTTTTTCCAAGACTTTTGCGATGACAGGATGGCGAATTGGATACATCATGAGTGCAAATCTTGAGGCCATGAAACAGTTTACCAAAATTCAGTATTACATCACTGCTTGTTCAAATGATGCCATGCAGCATGCGGTATTGACGGCATTTGATGAGGCTTCAGATTATCCTTCAATCATGGCAGAGGAATTCAAAGCAAGATGTGACCTCATCGTGGATCGCCTGAATGAAATGCCAGGTGTCCAATGCCACAAACCAAAAGGTGCGTTCTATGTATTTCCAAAGGTAGAGGTTCCTGGAATGAACAGTGAGGAAATTGCCCTTGAACTACTCAAAGGTGGTGTTCTTTGCTCACCAGGTTCAGCCTTCGGAGCCAGTGGTGAGGGCCATCTACGGTTCGCCTATACTATCTCGAGAAAAGATATAGAACGTGGCATGGAGAAGACGGCAGCCACGCTTAAAGCCCTGAGGGGCGATTAGAATGATCGGCACCATTGTGCTTTTTTTTGTTGGATTATTTTTTGGGCATTTCATTCCAAGAATCCCTTGGCTCATTCTGCCTCGATTCAAATCTTGGAACAGTCAATTCCCACAACATCCTCGTCCAATTCCTGTGGATGAATTCTTGATTCAAAGAGTTCTCCATATGAGGCTCATGCATCGTTTGACATGGCTGTTTATTCTCATTCCGCTTTTGTTTGGATGGGCCAGCCTAAAGTATGGCATCGTGTCTATCGGTATGGGATTATGGTTGGCTTCTTGCTGGACTTTGGTCAACAAATTGGTATCTGAAATCGGTGGACATCCACTCTATCCGTATGCCTTGGCTGAAGAATTACAATTGATTCGAAATCAAAACCAAACAGATTCAGCTTGTTGTGATTTCCCGTTACCTGTGTGGCAAATAGAATCGGTAAAGTGTTCATCTTGTCAAACCGTTTTGATGGAAAGATATCGTCCTGATTTAGGCAGGCCAAGGTCAGATGGCCGCTTGAAGGGTCTGTTTCGACTTCTGTTGACTGATGGATATCCGGTTATTGGAAGAACGCCTTATGTTCAATCAAACATTGAACCAAAACCAATGTCTTCTGAAGAAGAATAGTCCTCAGTATCTTCTATCTCTGGTATTTCAGGCGGAACTGAATTACTTTCATCGATGAAACTTAGATCCATTTCAGCATCGTCATCCAATGCAATCGCGGCTTTTTCTTTGGTTTCTGTTGCTGTTTCGCTATTCTCTTGTTGGTCTATCATCCAATCAGGGGGATTTCCTGAGCCACCTCCCAACACGGACAAAGTAGTGAATGCGGCCAGTGGCATAACAGCCAACGCAGTGAGCAAATCGAGGAAGGAAGACTCAGGAATACTTTGGATGCCAAGCCAAGCCTCGAATACATTTTGTTCAATCTGGATCGAACCGATGATGTCATCTCCCATCCAAGAAAGGGCCACAAGGCTTGCCATGCGTCCAAGTAGCCAAAGTACCAGTACTGGAGCCATCCACGAGAGTCTCGTCATCGAAATCAACCATCTGCGAGTAAATGCAGCCAGTGAAATAAATCGTTGACAGAATGAAGGGAATATGCGTAAGAAAACAA
>CEUV01150773.1_pt1 | contig 10680 bp, 8 predicted proteins | sample 356401 | NCBI WGS metagenome assembly CEUV01 (sample SAMEA2622710, study PRJEB7988) | marine metagenome | isolation source: saline water (ENVO:00002010), including
CTCGCTCTCGCCCTCGCCCTCGCCCTCGCCCTCGCCCTCGCCCTCGCTCGCCGACGTCCTCCCCACCGCGAACCCCCCCGTCGTCACCTCCGCGAACTCATCCGAGGACGTCGGCGATCGCAGCACGCGCTCCAATCGATCGAGCTCGTCGTCTCGAACCCGCGCGCGAAGCGCCTCCTCGAGCGCCGCGATCTCCGCCCGCGCGCGCGCGATCTCGTTCAATCGCTTCACCACCTCGGCGCGTCTTCGCTCGATGTCCTCGCGGAGTTCACTCGCGCTCGCGCGCGCCATGTCCACCGTCTCTCGCGCGTCGCGAGGTGACGATTCGTCCAATCATCGGCACCATTCATCCACGTCGGTGTCGATTGGATTGACTGATTCGCGGCGCGGGACGAGCGCGCGCGCGATTCGAATTCGATCCTTGTCTCGGTCTCTCTCGGAGAGCGGTCGAGCGAGGGAGGGAGACGCGAGGGTGAACGAACGATGACGCGTGGACGCGCGATGGAGACGGGAGACGACGAGAGACGGGAGATGGAAACGACCGAGAGGGCCGACGTCCGAGGCGCCCGCTTTCGCCGGCGAAGCGCGAGAGAGAGAGAGAGAGAGAGAAAGAAAAAAGCTCGCGCTTTCGTTACACCGCGTGTATATGCTAGCACACACCGCCTCGAATCGCGTTCGGGCGCTTCATTCTTTCCTTGTTCACGCTAATTTAATCACGCACATCCCCCCGACACAAAAGACTGACTCTCTAAGGACTCTAGACAAGAAACGCCGCATTTTAGATGATGCCGATCTTGTTGGCGACTTCAACGGCGTCGCAGTCCTCGGTGAGTCGGCAGTACGCCTTCTTGTCACCGTTCGGGCGAATGAGGGTGTTGACCTTCATGCACTCAATGTCGTACATGCGCTTGACCGCTTCCTTGATTTGCTTCTTGTTCGCGCGAGCGTCGACGATGAAGACGAGCGTGTTGTTGGACTCAATCTTCGCCAACGCGTTTTCATTCGCGAGCGGGTGCTTCAAGATCTGTGAGACGCGATACACACGGAGGAAATACATCGTCAGTCACCGTTCGCCTCGCGGTTTTCTCGCGTCACCGTCCGCGTCGTCATCTTCCGCGACGTCGCGGTCAGACCCTCCGTCTCTCTCGCGCGTGCGCCCAAAAACCCTAAACGCGCGTCGCGCGCGCATCGAAAACGCACCTGCCAGCGGTCGAGTTTCGCCTTGGACGGCACGGAAACGCGCGGGTAAGCCGGCTTACGTTCGTGCTTCAAGGTGCGCGGCCTGTATCGCGTCACGAGTCCTCGTCGTCAGTCTCCACTCGCGTCCGTCCGCCCACTCATCCATCCCTCTCGCGTCGGGTCGGGGTGAGGTCGGGATGCGTTCGGTCGTCTCTCGCGTCTCTCGCGCGCACCTGTGAAACGTCGCGGAGAATCGCTTCTTGAGAAGCTTTCCCTTGGCGCCCTTCTTCACGAACTTGGCCGCCTTGCTCGCCTTGTTCACCTTATCGTCTGCGTCGCGCGACCGATCCATCATCACCCGTTCGTCGTCAGTCGCAAAGCCCTCTCGCGAATCCTCCGTCGCTCGCGCGCCATCGATGTATACGAACGCGCGCGACGAACGCGACGAACGCGCGACACAAATCAAATTACGCCTCGCTCCCGCGCGCGCACCTTTCTTCGCCGGCGCCATCGTGCGTCGAGCGCGTCGCGTAGAGGCGGTCCCGTCGCGCGCGTCTGCCGCCGTCCCGTCGAGTCGCGCGAGGTCGAGGGCGCACCGATGGCGTGCTCTGTACCGAAACGACGGGTCTCGACTCGTCGAAGACCCCCTTCACGGGGTGTGTCTCCTCGTCTCCTCGAATCGCGAGAGATCAAGATGATCCCCGTACTGTGTGTATTTTTAAACGAAACGAGTGTGATCGATCGACGAGTTCGTCGGTTTCGTCGGACATTCGGACCCTCGTCGACCCACGCGCGCATTCGTTCGATTCCCCAACGAATGCGTGATTCACGGTCACTCCGCGAACGTCGCCGCGCGTCGGCGTCGCGTCTCGAGATGGGAGGACGACGAACCGACGAGGGCGCGTCGTCGTCGTCGTCGAGTTCGAGTTCGAGTTCGAGCGCGAGGGCGAGGGCGAGGGCGAGTGCGTCGACGATGAAGACGCGCGCGACGCGCGGGGCGTTTGAATCGTACGTCGTCGAGCGCGGGGACACGCTGGCGAGCGTGGCGCGAAAGACGAAGACGCGCGCCGAGGTGATCTTGCTGTTGAATCCGCACGCGTCGGCGTCGGCGCTGTCGAGAGGGATGGTGTTGGACGTGCCCGCGCGCGGCGAGCGCGGGAACGGGAAGATCGCGAACGGGTCGACCGAGACGAGAGGCCCGACGGCGGCGGTCGGAGGACGCGGGGCGAGCGTCGGAGGCGCGAAACGCGGCGGTGAGGGGAAGACGCGCGGTGGTGATGGAGGCGCGGCGGGACGAAGACGCGACGGCGGCGAGAGAGAGACGAAGACGACGTTTAGCGGACAGATGTACGACAGGAGTTATCCCGCATTGGAGACGAGGAGCGAGGAGTTGCGGGCGAGCGTCAGGGCGAAGATGGAGGCGTTGGGGGCGACCACGACGGTGGGTGAACTCGTCGGTAAGTCTCGGGAACGGCTGAGCGCGTGGAGACGGATGATGATGTCCGTCGTCGTCAAAACGGGGGACGGTGCGGCGGAGAACGTCAGTGGGGCGGTGAATAAGATGCGTCAGAAGCAAACGACGAAGACGCCCACCGCGCCGTCGAAAGGGCGCGATAAGGGTAAGAAATCCAACGACGTCGACGGCAAGGCGGCGGCGGCGGCCAAGGAGAAGGTGAAGCGAGAGGCGGAAAAGAAGACGCTCAACGCCCAGAAGCTCAAGCAACAACGAGAAAAGGAGAAGCGAGAAAAGGAAAAAGCACAAGCCGCCGCCGCGGCGAAAAAGACGAAGAAGGCGGCGGCGACGCCGAAGCGCGTCGAAACGTCCTCGAGAAAACAAATCGTCTCGTCGACCGACGCCAAGTCTGATCTCTTGATGACGCTTCTCTTCACGGCGGGGCTCGGTTTGCTCGGACACGTCTTAAAGTTTGTCGGCGAGCGATACCACATCGCCGAGGAGGGCGAGAACGACGTCAAGGAGTGGAATGTCTCGACTCTGTGGCGATGGGCCAGGGACCGCATCGCGCTTCGTCCCTGCCGAGACGGTGGACTTAGTCTGATGGTCAAAAGCCGCGATGAAGATGCCGACGCATCCGCGCGACCGCATTCCAAGGTTGGCTCTCAGTCCAATAAGGTCTTCTCCGTCAACTTCGCCAGGCAGGCCGCGCCGGTGGAAAAGGCAATGGTGAAGCGCGTGGAGAAAACCAAGGCGCAGATGCAAAACATCGTCGAAGGGATGAAGATTCGAAGCATCGACGAGCTCACGGATAGCCTGCAAACGCTTCAAGAGGCACTCGCTCGAGGTGAATTCGAGAGTCAACAAGACCGCATCAAGACTCAAGAAAAGCTCGCTGAGACGAAGGGGCGTCTCGCCGAGGCTCAAAACCTCTTGGGAAGGTGGGTGGACCACTCCGCCAACGAGGCGTACCAAGACAATTTAAAACGCAAGGCGCTCGCGTGTTGGGTCGAGCTCTTGAACGAGCGTTACGCTCGTCTGCGAGTCATGTCCAAGGTGTACGTCCGTTGGCAACAAAAGTCTCTCGCGCAAGCCTTCGATAAATGGTACGAAACCGCGCACGCTCTGAGAGTGTCGCGTCTTCGAAAGGAGGGCGCGGTGATTCAAGATAAGCTTCGCGCCGAGAGACAACGCATGATCGATAAGAAGGAGGAGAAGGCTGCGAATCAGCTCAACGGCGATAAAGAGGCGTTGGCGAATGCGAAGAAGAACGCATTTGAAGAAAAGTTGGCGTCGGCAGCGAAGGATTCGCTCGTTGTTTAACAAATTTACGAGCGCGCGCGGCAATAGCACAGTTGTCATTTCAAGTCGAGGAAATTCTACTTTACGGTGCGGCGATACGCGGCGCTACGGGTATTAATTCGAGATCTCCGCGTAACCGTCGTCGTTACGAACGTAATCGCATCTAGAAGTCGCTCAGTGCGCCACTGAACTCGTCGGGAGTCCCCAAAAGTCGCCGACGCTACGAGATCGCTCGCGCTTGGGAGATTCTAAAAATTCACCAATCATCGCGAACGCCGTCGCCATGGGCGATTGCGGCGTCGCCGCGTCAAAACCACCGCCCAAACGCATGGACGAAGGAGATTTCGCCATCACACTCTCCAACGCTCCCGGACTCATCTTCTCGATCGGCGTTGGCGAAGGCACTTCGTAGCAATCTTCAAACAACACCCGCCCGCCCGTCGGTGCCGTCCCCGTCTCCTCGACCATCGCTCCAACCGCCCGAACTCTGATTCCATCGTGTTCTCGATCGCTCATCTCCATCTCATCCATCTCATTCACTCTCGCCCTCTTCTTCCCTCGACCCGCCGTCGTCGTCGTCGTCTCGCTCGCCGACCCCCGTCCCCGCGGCGTCGGCGTCCCTCCAACCCTCGCCGCCGGCGTCTTCACCCCCGGCGTCTTCCCGCCCACCGACGGTCGTCCATTGTTGGGTTTCAACGTTCTCCCTCCCGTCGCGCTCGCTCCCGACGATCGTCTCCCGTTCCCGCGTCCCTTCCCACCCTGCGTCGGTTTCGCTTTTGAATTCGCCTCCACCCTCGGCGTCATCACCGTCTTCCTCTTGGTCGTCGACACGAAGTTCTGCACGCACCGCCCGCACCCGCGCTCGGAGTATCGACACTTCGAGCACCCCATGCCGTTCGTTCGTTCGCGGACGCGCGCGTTCGTCGTCGCCGTGTGTCGTCCGACGTCGCTCGACGATTTCAAAATTTCTCCCCATCGATGAGTGGATGATGCCGTGCGCGTGTGTACACTAGGACGAACGACTCATATAGTGTGTGTTTACAATCGATATACGTATGTAGTAGACCGAGACGTGAATGGCGACACAAACAAATACATAGGCTTAGAGATGATACAGTAATGTCAAGGGAGCGGTCTCTCGACGCGAAAAAAGTGTCGAGCGGCGACGATCGGTCTTCCCTCTCCGTCGGCGCGACGCTCGCGCGCGCGGGGATCGCGAATGAACTCGTTCGCGTCGCGCGCGAATTTTCGAGAGCTCGAAAAATCCACGCGCGCGCGAGGGACGTCGGGTCGACCGGAATCGAGGATGAGAAAATCCACGGGGAAGACGCCGCGGAGCGCCGACGCGAGGACGCACGCGTCGTACGCGCCGCGCTCGACGTCTGAGAGGATCGGACCTCGACATTCGTCCACGCCGGCGGCGGAGTGCGCGGCGTATCTCTTGAGCGCGTTCAGGGTGATTCCCGGAAGGGCGAGGCGAGCGTCGACGCAGTGCACGCGTCCGCGTTCCGTCGAGAAGACGGCGAAATTGGATTTCAGTCCCTCGGTGAGCACCGTCTCCTCTCGCGATGGATCGTTCGGATCCGGTCTTTTGATCGCCATGACGGACTCCACACACGTCTCGTCGGGATGAGCGTCGTTCCACGCCCGCAAACGCGCCTCGAAAGGCGCGCGTTCGCGCACCCAATCACCGTATTTCAACGTCGTCGGCGTTCTCGCCGGCGTCGCCGTCGCCGCGTCCAACGCCACGTACACCCCCACGAGCGCCTCTCCCGCTTCCTCTCTCGCTCCCACCGGTTCGATCAACACCTCCGTCACGATCTCACCCTCCTTTTCCCCTCGACGCACGAGCGCGGTGACCACCGCTTCGTCTTCGTTCGGTCTCGCCCTCGCGCGCGCCGCCAACGCGCGCTCGACGTCCCCGACGACGCGTTCCCGCACCCTTTCCTTCGGCGACGCGCGCACCAGTTCCGTGATTCCACACAATCGCTCGACGTGTTCGCTCGCCTCGTCCAGCGTCAGCGTCGACGGGCGCTCGCGCGCGCGTCGCGCGAGGCTCACCGTGTACACGCACTTTTCTCGAGCGCCCACGAGCGCGGCGGGCGAGGACGGGGTCTCGCGCGCGGGTCGACGCGCGCCGTCGACGTAATACGCGCGCTCCTCCTCCTCCTCCTCCTCGTCGTCGTCGTCGTCGTCGTCGGTGGACATGTCGGCGAGGACGCGTGCGGGGGTGTGCGGACGCGCGAGCGCGAATGAGCGATGAAATAATGATGAGTGATTATTGCGACGAACGCGATCACGCCTCGGCGGTCTTGACGTTTTCGGGATCCTTGTACGTACCGTCCTCGTTGAGTTCGTTGTCGAACTCGTCGACGTAGATGGTTTTCATGATCTCTTCGCCCGTCTCTTCGTCCATGAATTCAATCGTTTTTTTCACGCGGCGAGCGAGGAGCGCTTTTTTGGAGAGGGGTTTCTCTTTTTTTGGTCTCTTCGTCGCGGATTGCGGTCGAGAGTTGGGTTCACTTGGTGCGGCGTCGGCGGCGTTTTCGTCGTTTTCTTCAGCCTTGGTGGGCGTCGAGCGCGTCCTTCGCTTGGAAGACGGCGGCGTCTTTTTCGGCGTCGATTTCGGCGTCGACTTTGGCGTCTTTTTCGGCGTCGATTTCGGCGTCGGCTCCGGTTCAGGTTCATCCGCCATCTCCATCACTTTCTCGTCCTCGTCCTCGTCCTCGTCCTCGGAATCGATCGCCATCGCGCGACGACGAGGTTTTCTCTTCCCTGCGCCGCCGCCGATGTCGTCGTCCGAATCCTCCTCGCTCGCGCTCTCCTCCTCCGCCAAGATGGCCGCCTCCGCGCTCGCGGGCGCATTGCTCTTCGTCTTCGTCGGCGCCTCGGTCTTCGTCGTACTCTTACTCTCCGCCTCGGCCTTTTCGACCGCCTTCGCCTTCGGTTTCGCGTTGGCGAACATCGTCGCGAGCGAGCGACTCTTCGGCGCTCCCGGTTCCTTGGTCTTCGGCGCGCTCTGACCCTTCTTCCCCATCGCGCCCGGCGTCTTCACCGCCGTCACCGTCGCCATCACCGTCCCTCCCGCGCTCTCTCGCTTCGCGTGCGTCCCGTTCATCTTCCCGTTCGTCGCCGCCACCACCGTCGCTTCGCCGGTTCGTCCTCGGCGTCCGCCGTCGGCGCGTCTCGTCGCCGCCGCGCACGTCACCCGTCCGAACGCGTTCTCCCGAAACGCGTTCGTCGCCCCCCCCTCCTCCGCGTACATCTCACATTTTCTCTTCCTCTCGTCTTCGAACACCATATCGATCGCTCGCGCGTCTCCCACCGTCGTCTTCGCCACTCCGAACACCGTCCTCGTCGTCGTCGTCGCCGGCGGCGTCGTCGCCAACCCGACCGTCATCTTCCCTCCCTCTCGCCTCGTCGTCGCGTACACCAGCGTCAGCGGGCCGTCGTAAAACCTCTCGAGTCCGTTCGCCTCGACGAGCGCCTCACACGCGCGCCCGAACGCCCGCGCGTCGACGGTTTTCGCATCCACCGGCGACAGCGCCCAGCGCGCGGATTTGAAATTGACACCCTTCGCCGTCGTCTCGTGCGTCGACGACGCCCACGCGCGGAGGTAGGCGGCGACGGCGGTCTCGGACGCGGTCATCGTCGTCGCTCGAGCGCGCGATCGGGGCGCGAGAGCGGGCGCGGAGTCGCGCGCGCGCGTCTGTGGCGATCGATGGAATGAATCGATCGTGCGATGGGAACGACCGACGGTGGGGACGCGCGTCGTCAGAGCGAGCGGCGCGCGAGGGGAGACGGGCGCGAGGGAGAAGGCGGTGGTGATGGCGCCGGTGACGCCGCCGATGCCGCCGCCGCCGATGCCGTCGCACAGCGAAGAGGAGGCGTTGGACAAGTACTCCGCCATGGTGCCGACGGTTTTGCTCATGTTGAGCGTCGTGGCGAGCTATCTGATACAGCGACACGACGTGCGAACGATTCAACCGAGCGGGGCGGCGCTGTTGATCGGGATATTCGCCGGGTTTCTCGCGCTCGCGACGGCGGAGAAGGATTCGAGCGTGGAGGTGTTTCAGTTTTCTCCGCAGGCATTCTTTTACGGATTGTTGCCCATCATCATCTACAGCGCCGGGTTGAATCTCAAGAGACGAGATTTCTTTGCAGATTTCTTCACCATTCTGTTGTTTGCGTTCGTGGGGACGGTGATCTCGAGTTTCGTGTTCGGGCTGTCGACGTTCGCGTTGGTGGAGTTTGGAATCATCTCGAGCAAGCACTTGGGGTCGAATCCGTTGTTGGAGTGTCTGTTGTACGGGACGTTGATCTCATCCACCGATCCCGTGGCGACGTTGTCCGTCTTTGCCGACGTGTCCGCGCCGCCGTTGTTGTACAATCTAGTTTTCGGCGAGAGCGTCCTGAACGACGCCGTCGCCGTCGTGTTGTTTCGAACTCTCGCGCAATTTTACGAGCAAGAGTTCACGGTGTCGACGTTTTGGAGAGTCATCGGGCAGTTTCTCGGCGTTTCCATCGGGTCTTTCATGATCGGGACGCTGTGCGCGCTCATCACGGCGTTGTTGCTCAAGACGCTCGGTCTCGGGAATGCGCCGCCGAACGTGGCGGCGTCGTACAACGGCACGGCGTACACCTTTGCGCTCTTGATCATCTCCGGATACTTTTCGTACGTGTTCGCCGAGTACGTGGGAATGAGTGGAATCATGAGCATCTTTTTCACGGGAATAGGTAACGCGCACTACTCGTATCACAGTGTGGGCGAGGAGGCGCAAATCGCCGTCTTCAAGTCGTTTGAGGCGGCGGCGTTTTTATCGGAGACTTTCGTCTTCGCCTATTTAGGATTACAGGTGGCGACGTTTCATCACCGGTGGGATCTCGGAATCTTGTTGACGGGGATTCCTCTGATGATTTTCGCGAGAATCGTCAACATCTTTCCGCTGAGTCGATTGGCGAATATTCTCCGAGAGACGCCCATTCCACCCAACGTTCAAATGATGCACGCGGCGTGCGGTCTGAGAGGCGCCGTTGCGTACGCGTTGGCGGTCAACATGCCGTCGACTCGTGCCGGAGAGCACGGTTCGCGCGCCGTGGAAACCGGCACGTTGGTGATTTGTTTAGTCTCGACGCTCGTTCTCGGCGGCGCCACGCTTCCGCTCATGAAACATCTCGGCTTGTACAACGCCGAGGACAGGCAGGGTTTGGCGAATAGCGCAATGAGTGCGACCGCGCACGATGGTTTAGGTTTCATAAATCCGTCTCCTCGAGCGCGCGCCGTTCGTGCGAGAGCGCTCGCGGACGGACATCCCATCTGGTACATCGGGTTGGCGTTGCGCGCCAAGGCGAGGTTGTTCGAGTGGTGGGAAGGCTTTGAGAATGATTTTATGAAACCCACCTTTGGGGGCGCGGTCATCGGGAACGCATGGGCCGTGGTAGACACGGAGGTAATCGATGATGACGCCGATCGAGGCGCGGAGGTGGAGTTGACGCCCATCCCGTGCGAGGAGCGCGGCAAGGACGAGGAGAGCGGGCCCTTGCGAACGGGACCAGCGAGTGACGATTGACAACGTTTGAATATCTGTAATTTCAGTGAAAAAAGCAACTACTAAAAGCGCAAGACGACGCCGCACGGTGTGCGAGCTTAAAGTTCACCACAGTCGGCGATGAGAACCTCTTGAGACGTCGCGCCGGATTGAGAGCCGACGGCTTCAACCTTTTGGACGACGTCCATACCTTCGACGACGGAGCCGAACACGGTGTGCTTACCGTCCAACCACGCGGTTTCGGCGGTGCACAAGAAGAATTGGGAGCCGTTCGTGTTCGGACCGGCGTTCGCCATGGACAAGATGCCCGGACCGGTGTGCTTGAGGATGAAGTTTTCGTCTTCAAACTTGTTGCCAAAGATGGATTTGCCCCCCGTGCCGTTGCGGTTGGTGAAGTCACCACCTTGGCACATGAAGCCCGGAATGACGCGGTGGAACGGAGATCCCTTGTAACCGAAGCCCGGTTCGCCCGTGCACAACTGACGGAAGTTTTCACCGCACTTGGGCGTGACGTCGCCTCGGATTTCCATCACCACGCGTCCCGCCGCCTCGCCGCCGATGGTGATGTCGAAGAAGCACTTGAACGGTTCTCGGTGCTTCACCTCGAGACGATCGAGGGACATGACCTCGATATCAAAATTGAGCGTCTTGCCCGCCAACGGGTGATTGGCGTCGAGCGCAACCTCGGAATCCGTCACCTCGATGATCTCCGCCGGCATGCCCTGCCCGACCATCAACTTTTCCCCAACCTTGACCAAATCCTCACCGACCGCGTCCACGACGTCCTTCTTCGGCACGCGGAGGATATTTTCCGGACGAACCTCACCGTACGCGTCCGCCGGGGCGCACGTGATGGTCTTCTTCTCCCCCACCGCGAGTCCGAGGACGCCCTTATCGAAGCCAGGAATCATCGTCCCCGCGCCCACGGTGAACGCGATCGGTTCACCGCGGTCTCGAGAGCTGTCGAACTGCTCGCCGTTCTCGAGCGTGCCGACGTAGTGAATGGCGACGGAGTCACCCTTCTCCACCACCTTACCCGCGGAGGCGGAGACGGCGAACGCGCGGGCGCGACCGATGACACCTTGGGCGCGGCGGCTGCGCGCGATCGGGGCGCCGCCTCGAACGGCGGCGCAAGCGCGCATGGCGGACAGAGCGGCTCGCATGTGCGAACGGGTGCGGTCGGTCGGTCGACGCTCC
>CEUV01019109.1_pt1 | contig 10672 bp, 11 predicted proteins | sample 356401 | NCBI WGS metagenome assembly CEUV01 (sample SAMEA2622710, study PRJEB7988) | marine metagenome | isolation source: saline water (ENVO:00002010), including
GCAGGAACGCTTGATGTTTCCAACAGCCTTTGTTGCCTTGTTTGGTAAAGTGAATTGGCTAGCCCAATCTAAAACGTCACGGCGGAAATCGTCTGCATCTCCTTCCCATAGGTGGTTGATAAGATTGCAATCCAATGCATCTTCGAAAGACATCAGTTCACCGGTTACCATCATCTCTAGAGCCTTTGCCTTTCCAATTAGGCGAGTTAGGCGAGCTGTTCCACCTGTACCTGCTAGAACACCTAGGTTGATTTCAGGAAGACCGACCTTGCCAGCGTTCTTGCGTGCGATTCTGATATCTGCAGCCATTGCGATTTCTAAACCGCCACCGACTGCGTGTCCGTTCATTGCACAAATTACCAACTTGGTAGTCTGCTCGAAACGAGATAGGGTTTCGTTTGCGTGAAGACAGAAATTGTACTTGAAGCCAGGCGAAACGCTGTTTAGCATCTGAATAGATGCTCCAGCGGAGAAGAACTTGGAGCCGTGACCTGTGATGACAATCACTGTGACATCATCATCGAAACGAGCCTTGATAATCGCTGTGTCGATATCTCTCATCATTTCATGAGTGTAGGTGTTTGGACCCATTGCATCTCCTTCAAGAGGAGCTCCTGCTGAGTCTGATGCTAGCTCAATAACTGCGATACCGTTGTCTGTGGTTCCGTAGTTAACTAGACGGTTTGGCATTGGTTCTAATTTGAGTCCGTATAGGTCGCTCATGTGTTAGTCCAAACGGGCCCGCTTAATGAGTCAATCGCTGGTCTCAGAGAATGAGGTCTTTCCACCAGAACGGCGCACAGTGTCCCAACGCTCAGCGATTTTCTTTGCTTCAGGAGATTGCTCCCAGATATCTCTTTTCTTCGCTTTCCTAAACGGTAATCGCCTTACACCTCTACCCATTGCCTTGGGGTCAGACTTCAACATGAATCGATTGACCATTAGGTATAGTAGGGATTTGTACCACTTAGGACGGAACAATTTGCCTATCCAAACTAATCCATCTCCTCTCCTTTTTTGGTCTCGCATCCAGGCTTTACACATGTACTTGAATGTGCGATCTCCGACTCGGTTCATCAGGAAACGATTGGCTACAGAAGTCTTGACGTAAGGCATTAGTTGCTTCCTTACCTCTTTCTCATAGTCACAATTGCCCAAAATATCCTGAGCAGCAAGATGGCCTGACCAGACCGCCATCCTCATTCCGAATCCCCACATGAAATCTTGCAAACCGCCGGATTCTCCAACGTAGTACCTGCCGTCTTGGAAGTAATTCTTGTTGATTGTAAAATCCCCTTTACCACCGACTCTCTTTATTGGCTCCATGTCTATGTCAGGGTAATGTTTCTGATACCAAGCAATGGTTTCGTTAAGGAATCTATCAGTTCCTCTCTGCTTTCTCCACAAACAGGTACAAATCAAACCAACTCCATCGATAATTATCAGATAGGAGTATGAGCCGGGCGCTAACTTGTCGTTCATTTGGAATGCAATATGATTGGGGTGCTTAGTGCGGAAGATTTCTCCATAAGCTACTGCACTGGTTCCTTTAGGCCCGCAAGCAATGATTTGGCAGTCTTCTTCCTTGACTCTGCTCTTGTAATGCAGATTAGCCCCTGCTGCTATTGCCATTCTCTTGAATCCCTGGTCGATTGTATGTTCGGATGTACCTCTCTCTACAATTCTGTAAGCAACACCCGGAGTATGTGTATTGGTAATTTCATCATCGGGATGAATCAAGTCGACTATGCTAAATTCGGTTGCCTTGAACTCGCCTGGGTCGTAGCCCCAGGAGCGTAATTGGTCGAAGAAATCCTCATCCATCGACCAATTTTCCAAGGCCTGAAAATCACCATCAAAGCGTTGTCCTGAATCTTCTCTGACATCATGAACATGGACTTCAACGCCCGCTTTAGCCAAGGTAGTTGCAGCCGCTAGACCAGACAGGCCGGCGCCCATTATGTGGATGGGCCCTGCCTGTGCCATGCCATCCCATGTGCAAGGATGGTTTCAAGGATGCGGCAGTGGTGGGGTTGCTATGCAGGGGCATATTTTCATTCAAGAAGCCCCTGATGAACTCGATGTGGATGATTTGCGAACACATCTGCAGACTTCGGGCTGCGGAGCAATTGTCTCTTTCACAGGCATCACCAGAGGAGAAGATGGCGGAGAAGAAGTTCTTCGTTTAGAATTCGATGCTTGGCAGGACAAACTCTCTGAAACACTTCACAGTCTCGCAGAACAAGCGATTGATAGGTTCGGCTTGAAATCTGTAGCCATGGCTCATAGGACTGGTTCGGTTGGTCCTGGCGAGAATATTGTAGCGATACACGTAGCAAGCCCGCATCGAAAGGAAGCATTCGAAGGTTGCTCGTGGCTAATCGATGAACTCAAAGGACAAGCCCCCCTGTGGAAAAAAGAAGTCAAGCCAAGCGGGGCAACATGGAAAGCAGGATTGGGGTGAAAAAATGGGAAAGAGTATCCAAGGAGTTATCGACATTGGCGGCAAACCGATAGTTCACAGAAGAGCAAGTGCTACAGGTCTAGTTCACCTTTCGACACAATCCAAGCAAGCGATTACAAATGGCGACGTCAAAAAAGGTGATGTTTTGGAAGCATCAACAATTGCAGCCATACAGGCTGTAAAAGATACTCCTCGCATTATTCCTCATTGCCATCCTATCCCACTTGAGGGATGCAAAGTCGATTGGGCTTGGGAAGACAATGCCTTGAGATGCACTGTCGAGGTTAGTGCACACTATCGTACAGGAATCGAAATGGAAGCACTGACCGGTGTTTGTGCGGGTCTATTGTGTGCATTGGACATGGTCAAATCCATGGAGAAAAATGCTGATGGACAATACCCTGAAACACGAATTACAGATGTTATTGTTCTCGAAAAACACAAGGCGGATTGAGCGCTTTATTGATGGAGGGGTTGCTTATCGCAAGGAACATGGCGAGAACTGCAGACTTGGCGCATCACTTCTTAGAAGCGGTAGACCAAGCGGCAATTGCTAGTGCTGCATGGCGTGGATTAGGTGACAAAAACGCTGCAGACGCTGCTGCAGTTGAAGCAATGCGTAGAACTTTCGACAAAGTTCCATTCGATGGCAGAGTTGCAATCGGTGAAGGTGAGAGGGATGAAGCTCCAATGCTATTCATTGGCGAAGAACTAGGAAGCCAGGTTGGAATTGAAGGCGCACTACAAATCGACATAGCTGTTGACCCCCTCGAGTGCACAAACAATTGCGCTGATAATTCACCGAACTCAATAGCAGTACTTGCTGCAGCCCCAAGAGGAACTCTGCTTCATGCTCCTGATTGCTACATGGACAAGATTGCCGCAGGACCAGAACTTGCCGGACACATCAGTCTTGATGGTGGAGTGACATACAACCTCGAGCAGGCCGCAGACATCCTTGACAAACCGATTTCGGAAGTCAAGGTAGTTGCATTGGATAGAGAAAGACATGCAGAGTTATTCAAAGAAATCAGAGATGCTGGCGCACAACTTCATCTGATGGGAGATGGAGATGTTTCAGCAGCAATATGGGCTGCTCGCCCTGATGGACCTTATGACATGCTGTTGGGCATAGGAGCTGCCCCTGAAGGAGTAATTACTGCAACTGCAATACGTGGAATTGGAGGCGTTTTCGAAGGACGGCTAGTTTTCCGTTCTGATGAAGAAGAAAAGCGTGCTGAGAAGATGGTAGATGATGACCTTACAAGATTGTGGGATGCGACCGACCTCTGCCGTTCCGATGATGCAATCTTCGCAGCATCAGGGGTTTGTGACGGATACTTGCCAGGAGTGGTTGTAGGCCAAGATAGCGTGCAAACATTTGCAGAATTGATCGATGTAAAGACTGGTGAAGTAACTCGCCATGACCGTAACCATTCTTTGTGATAGCATGGTAAACCAGTTACGTATCGAAGTTCGTTTGCCTGAAGGGCATTGGTCCGGAGATGTTTCTCGTCAACGACCTGAAGCGGTTTTACGAATTGAGGAAACCATGCCTTTGGCAAGGGGAAGAGGAACTGCAAAACTTTCATCCTCTAATGAATTGAAAAATGAACTGGATTCTCATCTTGGTATTGAAGAGGTCAGAGACCTCGGCGGACACAGGTACGAAGTAGACATCGCGCCGAAAGGTGGTGGCTACATTAAGGAAATACGAGAAGTGGGAGTTATTCCTCAGTCGCCGTTTGAGGTGAGGGATGGATGGGTAGACTGGACAATTGAATGCTCAGCTGAAAAAAGCCGCGAACTAGTACAACTGTTGCGTGATGGTGGAGTTCCTTATCGCGTTGTCTCAACACGATCTACCGGTTCGAGAATGTTAACACCAAAGCAAAGGATAATTTTCGATTCCGCATTAAATGAAGGGTACTGGGATACGCCGCGCAGGATAACGCTGAGCGCTCTGGCTGAATTGCTTGGGTTGAGCAAATCAACACTTTCTGTACACCTACACAAGATAGAGGGAGTTGTACTCAATTCCTTTGCCGATGAAGTACGTCGCAACTCTCCCTGAACATGTTCGCACGAACATGTTCGCAAATTAATGAATAGTAGGAACCCTATCGCAGTGTCATGGCAGAACTACCAAAGACATGGGAAGACTGGGTCGCCAACTTTGGCGAATGGCAAGACAGAGTAGGTTTCAACAGAGAATGGTTGGGTGATTTCGACCTTTCAATTCTATTCGATTGGGACCGCGCTGGTGATGTAATTGAATTCGGAGATTACGCTGGAAGAGCGAAGTGGGAGCGAGCACTGCAAGTACCTCACCAAAACATCCGTGACTCACTAGTAGCAATGATCACTGTACAGGGTGACACTGAATTCGCATCTGTAGAACAGCAACGCCACCTATTGGCTAGTGCTCCAACCGACTATGACCGCTATGCAGCAGCACGTATCATGGCTGAAGAACAGCGTCACGGATGGCAGATGGCTTACCTATTGATGACCTATTTCGGACAGCAGGGACGAAGAGAAGCACAGAAGCTACTGGAGCGCAATGCACAGGACGGAGACCGTCTACTTGGCGCATTCAACCGACCAATGCCACATTGGTTGGATTTCTTCTGCTACACAATGTTCGTGGACAGAGATGGTAAGTTCCAACTTGGAATGCTATCTACCTCTGCATTCAAGCCATTGGCTGCATCCATGGGACCTATGCTCAAAGAAGAGTCGTTCCACCTGGGAACTGGTTCGAATGGACTGCGAAGAATCATCAAGGCTGGAGTCATTCCATTGGACATGCTACAGCGTTACATGAACAAGTGGGTTGCAACAGCCCACGATTTGTTCGGAACCGATTCATCCACCTCTGCTCACTGGGCATATGTCTGGGGAGTGAAGGGCCGCTGGGATGAGCGAAAGAAACTCGATGGCGGAATCGAAGTCGACAAAGAAGTCCTCAACGAAGAAAGCCGTGGCCACTATCACGATGAAATTGTGAAAGAAGTCAACAAACTAAATGGATACCTTCCTGAAGACAGCGATGTTACTCTATTCGTGCCTCACGAAAACTTCCACAGAGACATCGGAGCCTTTGGCGGCAAGAATTGCTACACTAACGGTGAGCTCTTCGAAGGAACTGACGAAGAATACGCAGAATATCTGAAAACCGTTCTTCCAACTCCTGAAGATGAGGAAGCACTGAAAGAGATTTTCAAGCAACAGTGGATCGAGGACAAGCCATTGACTCCTCGCCAACTTGCTAGTGGAATCGGCGCTACTGCTTGAGGTGAGAGATTGATCCCCGTCTCGCTCTACGGAGCCGAAGAAGCGGAACTAGAACGCTTCTATTCGGTCTTACCAAACCTTGTCAGTGACGCCTACGAAGATAGGCCGTATCAGGAAACATTGTTCGCAGTAAATGGTGAAGATGTGATTGAGCATATCGAATTAGCTGATGCTTGGGCTAACAACACACCTTTTGCATGGCCAGAAGATGTCGTGATGGAAGTCAATATGGCAATTCAAACAATCAAGTACCCCGATGTTGGATTACTTGAGCACCTTCTAACTCTTGAGAATGTAGATTGCCGCAGAGTTTCAACATGGATGCACTTTGAAACCAATGTCTATCCGATATACACCGAAAAGGCGTGTGAAGGCCTAGAAAAAATGGGCCTACCTACACCTTTCTTGCCAAACGATATTGCATCTTATGGACTATATGTACAGCGACTGGAAGGACTAAAACTCCACGCACCAGCCGAAGGAATGCCGGAAATCGGGCTACCTAGAGCCCGAATCCTGCAACTCGGCTTGGAGCGATTCTGATGAAAAATGCATCAACTCACGCTAAATTACTAGCGGTTGCATTCATTTGGGGTCTAGGCTGGGTCGCAGGAAGAGTAGCTGCACGTGACATCCCCCCCTTCACAGCGGGTTGGGCAAGGTATATACTCGCAGTAGGGTGTTTTTTCCTGTTCATGTACGCTACAAAACAATGGGTTACACCATCTAGAGACCAATGGAAAATAATCACCGCAATTGGGTTCCTCTCAACCTTCCTGTACCAGGCATTCTTCATGTATGGAATGAAGTGGACAGCCGCTGGTGACGCTTCTCTAATGATCACATTCAACCCACTGTTCACTGCTATACTTGCCGTGCCGTTCCTAGGGGAGAAATTCGACAAACGGCTGGGGCTAGGATTACTATCTGCGGTTTGCGGTGTTGCAGTGATTGCATGGTACTCTCCTAATGTCGATTTACCCGTGAATGAAAGATTGCTAGGTGATGCACTAATCGCTATGTCAGCACTTTCATGGGCTTGTACAACCATCCTGATGAAGAAAGCGATGAGTGGCGAGAATGCGCTATCGCCACTCCACCTAACTGTATGGTCCAGTGCAGTTGGATTACTGATTCAAACCCCCGCAGTTATCTGGGAATACTCCCAGGTCGGAGCTCCTTTAGATGCGGGACTGGATGCGTGGGCGTGGTTGGCGTTCTTGGCGATTTTCTCCACTGTATTGAGCTATGTTTGGTTCGCAGATGGAATCAAAATCATCGGAGCGGGTAGGTCTGCAATGTATGTCTACTTGGTACCAATATTCGGAATTCTAAGTGGCTGGTTATTGCTTGATGAAAAATTAGGATTCTCACTTATCGCCTCATTCGTTCTGATTGTAGGCGGAGTATATCTTGCTCAATCCAAGGAATCGTCATGAACCTATATCCCATCGGATGCAAACATGGGAATCAGTTCTGTAGCAGTAATTGGCGCTGGAACTATGGGAGCAGGTATTGCTCAAGTATGTGCACAGGCAGGTTGGCATACCAACCTGTATGATGCATTTCCTGAAGGCCTAGAGCGTGGAATGAAGACCATTGATGCGTTTTGGGACAAAGGCATCGCTAGAGGCAAAACCACTGCTGAACAAAAGGCAGCATGGGCTGCAAATCTTCACGCTGTTTCCGACATGCATGAAGCGGTAAAAGATGCGGACCTCGTCATCGAAGCGGTTCCTGAAATCCCAGATTTGAAGCACAAAATATTCGCAGACCTTGGTGCAATGACAAAGGAAGATTGCATCCTAGGAACTAACACCTCTTCACTATCAATCGCCGATATTGCTGCTGCATCCGGTAGGCCAGAGAAAGTCATAGGTATGCATTTCTTCAATCCGGTGCCAATCATGAAATTACTTGAGCTAATCAAACACGACTCATGCTCTGAAGAGACGATTCAAGCAGCTACTGCTGCGGGTGAGGCCATGGGCAAGACCACAATTCTGGTCAAAGATGTTCCCGGATTCGCAACATCTAGGCTCGGAGTAGTTCTCGGCAATGAAGCGATTCGCATGCTTGCAGATGGAGTAGCCAGCGCCAAAGACATCGATACTGCGATGGTTTTGGGATACAAGCATCCAATGGGGCCACTCGCCCTTACTGACCTCGTCGGCCTAGATGTACGCAGAGACATTCTACTGAATCTGAAGAAATCATTCAACGATGATTCATACACACCTCATCCACTCCTTGAGAAGTTGATCGCAGAAGGACGCTTAGGCAAGAAGTCCGGTAAAGGAATCTATGACTGGTCATCGGGTTCTGCTGAAGAAACAGAACTTCCCTAATCTCTGTAATCCTCTGCATCTTTGTGGAATATTATGAGATGTTCAACATCTCCGGAATAATTCCTCAACTGTTTTCTCAATTCCTTCAGTGTCGCATTTCCGTGAACAACTGTGGCGACTGTTGGAGAGTTTGACAATTTCAACAACTCCAAAGTCAGATTTGGAGTTGAATCGTGACCAGACCACTTCAATTTCGAAATCGGATTTTTATCCCATTTAGGTTGCAAATCTACCGCTTTGGTTTGAAGCCAAGCCCATTTTGACAGACAATCACTCAGTAATTCTCCTCTTAGAATTAAACTCGCATCCTCAACATATAGCCAATCTAGATGGTCGGTAATATCGCCATGAACCAATGTTACCTTGATTCCGAAATTGTATTTCCTCTCATCTCTGGGAATTGGCCTGAGAGCCCTCGGATTTCCTATCAATGAGTCCACCCACTGATAGTATTCTCTATATGACCACGAATTAGCATGCGGACAAGGTAGATACGGTGGCCCATTTTCTGGCCATTCTAGATAATCCATGTATCTTTGATACCATGAATCCTTATCCGGATGGCCAGGCCATCTTTCGGGTAGCTTCTTCGTTTTCTTCTTCAAATCCTTAGGAGTTAGTCTTCTTTCATGGATTAGAGATGCTAGGAAGTCATTGACATCCACCTTCTCATTTCCAAGGTTCTTGACTCTGAATACCTCAGCCTGTACTTCCCTAACTCCATCGATATCGAGGTACGGTATTGGCCATTCACCCCTACCTATGTGTTCTACACAAACATCCTTCTTCGTGCTCAAAATAATCTGAGAATATGCAAACCATTCCGGCACTACTTCTGCATGCTTCCTATCTAGGATAATCAAGCCTCCATCTCTAACATGAGATGCTAATTTTGGAATGATATCTGAATAAGAATTCCTACTTCTATTCTCAACAAATGGTTCTAACCAATCAAGATACAGAATATCGACTAGTGGCAAATCCTCAATCCCTTTACTTGCATCTTTTTGCCTCATCGCCAACATATTTTGATACCCTAATTCCGGGCTTCTATACGCTCTTCCTCCAATCAATGGATTTGCAATCCTAGCAAAATATTCCATCCTCAAACTGGTTTCAAGAAACGGCATATCGTCGGGATATCTCGGCCCCAATTCATCACAAAATATGATGAATGGTTGGTCGTTTTCTACCATAATTGACCATGAGTTTAGGTAATTCATATCCGCTGCAGGATGGTACACGATTAGTGGCCTATCCCTCACTTTAGGAAAAGGTACTGAGGAGAATAATTCACCATTTTTCCACATCATGAAAATCACCTAAACCCTCCTCGGGTGCCCAGTGGGAACTACCCTGAAAATCCTCTTTGTCTGCCTTGACAGCCTCGGGTATTGCGTGGCAAAACTTACTCCAAAGGGAGTGCTTTTCGCAGTGTCAATGATTTTGTCTCTATGCAATGTTACAATGTGTGCTGTGCATAATTTCCCTCTCTCATCCGGGTCGGATGGAGGGTCAACCGAGTAGAAGCATAGCAAGAACAAATCATCATGTTCAACCAATTCGTCGATACAATAACTCAATCTTCTCAAATCATGGTTACAGTATGCTAGTTGCAAACCGTATGGCTGCAGAGCATTAGACCAGGTATGCGGTGATTGTGAGTTGATAATCCTCTTGAAATCATCAGGACCCACATCTGCACCTGTACTTCTTGCCAGCATGGCTAGCGTAGTAGGGACACAAGATGGCCCAACCTGTTTGATGTGCTTGATGTCTAAGTCTGTGAAAAACGGACCCTTGGGCTCGTTTTCAGATTCTTCATCCCACAAAGGGGCGCTAGCATTCGGTTTCCAATTTTTTATTGTATCACTGTTGTTTCTTTCTTTCATTACCATCATATCACCTCACAAATACATCCAATCATCTGGCCTACCATTTGGCCACTTCTTGTTCCATTCATCATTCGCTTTTCTTCTCTTGACCTCTTGTTCGTGCAGGATTTCCCAAATGTGGTAATCTGCAATCAGCATCTCAATGAGATCCCTCAGATTTTCTGGAAATGTTGACTTGCTAGGATAGACAAATGTTGACCATCCCTCATACTGCTTGAGCTCTAATCCTTTGACATAATCAGGGAAATCACAGAATCCCAATCCGTCATCCGTGATTCCAGTGTCTATCTTCCAAGTTGCCTGAGACGCTTCTAGATACTCCATATGTACGCCAAGATTGCTCTTTCTTCTCGCACCATTTCTGATTGCTCTCAGAGAAGGGCCATACCTTTCCAAAGTGTTTGGCGGCAACCAAATTGAGAATTCCATACTTGCATCAAATGAGAACTTAGAGCCGTTTTTCCCCTCAATGGTGAAGGTATTCTCCTTCAGAGAAATCGAATCACTCTCATCGACGAACTGCGCGAAATCAATCCATTTCTGCTTCAAATCTGCTTCTTCTTTTTCACTCAATGAAGATTCTTTGTCCCATTTTGAGGGCTGATATCCTAATGGTAGTAGCATGAGTCCTAACATATCTTTAGGCCATTCAGTCCACTTTTTACCAA
>CEUV01043503.1_pt1 | contig 10671 bp, 15 predicted proteins | sample 356401 | NCBI WGS metagenome assembly CEUV01 (sample SAMEA2622710, study PRJEB7988) | marine metagenome | isolation source: saline water (ENVO:00002010), including
TGTTGAGCGGGATTTTTTGAATGATATAGAATACCCATTGATAAAACCAAATCAAAATCAATTTTATTATTAAAGTTTTCAACATTACTAGGTATCACTAAAATATTTTGGATCTTTTTTGCATAAATTTTAGTTGCTAAAAATTGCATTATATACAATGGTGTTTTCTCAACTCCAAGAACTATTTCAGGATTAAGCTCCAACAGCTTATATGAATAATAACCGTTACTACAACCTATATCGCAGATTCGCATACCTTCTTTTTGTGGTAAAAAAGATCTAATTCTCTCCCATTTTTTGTCTGATCTCCATTCAGAATCGATTTCGGTTTTAAAGATTAAAAATGGGCCCTTTCGCCAAGGAGATAATTTTAAAAGATTTTCCTCTAGGATTTTTCTTTCAGATTCAAGAATCTCATTTGGTCTTCCAATTTGAATCGCATGCCTTGAATAATCCAAAAAATTTGTCTCAATATTTGGTAATGAATTTAAAATATTAATCCAACTTTCCAAAGTTCCATGAGAATTAAAATTTACATTTTTTTGAAAACAGTCAAACAAATAATCATATTCAATCAGAGTATTCTTTGAATAAAGTTCTTTGTTTCTAAAAAATGATAATATATTTATTTTACCAATACCCAAGATACAAAATTATAACATTGAAACCACTTATAAAAACTATTGCAGCCAATTTCCATAAATCTCTCTTCGTGCTGTTTTTCACTCTCTATCTTCATAGTATTTTTTAAAGCAATCTTTTTTCTATCAATTTCTTCCTGTGAATATCCTTTATTTTGTTTAAAAAAATCATGAAAACTTTTTGAAAAATCGTCATCGTTTTTTTTATTATTTATAATTTTTTCAGTGAGAATTATTACTCCTTTATTATTAATTTTCCTAAAAAATTCTCTTAGTAATTCTGTTCTTTTATCGATAGAAATAAATTGAAGAGTTAGGTTAAGGATTATTACTGATGAATTTATAATATCAGTGTCTAAAATATCAGATCTTATAAATTCTATATTTTTATTATTAATATTATTCCCACAAGCTTTGATCATTGACTCTGATGAATCAATAGCAAAAATAGTGCCAGTTAAATCTTCAATCTTTTCCGAAACTGAAATTGAGCATGCGCCAAGAGAACATCCAAGATCATAAATGTTTGAATTTGGTTGGTAAAATTTCTTTGCTATATAACCAATGTTATCAATTAAAAATTCATATCCGGGCACAGATCTATGAACCATATCTTCAAAAACGTTGGTTACATCATTGTCGAAAATGAACTTGTGATTATTAGGAATATCTTTGTTGTAAAGGTTATCTTTTTTCATTGGTTTTAAAATTATAATTTTTTCTTTTTCACCATTTTATTTTTAAATTCGGAATAAACAGGCATACCTTTGTTGAACTTTGGAAAATTTTCCCCGTCAATCAGTGGGGTTAAGTATTTTCTACAAGAGTTTGTAATATGATATCCATCTGAACTTATAAATTTTGATGGTAATTTTTTTTCAACATTAGCAACTTTAGATAACGGTACTTTTGTTAACTTCCATTTGTAAGGATTTTCAGAAACTCTTTTTGTAGATGCCATTACTGCGTTTTCTCCTTTAATTGCTAAGTCAACTGCATAAGCCCCTAGAGCATATGCTTGTTCTACATCAGTTTGAGACGCTATGTGACGAGCTGATCTTTGAAGATAATCTGCTACAGCCCAATGACATTTATAGCCTTTTTTTGTTTTAATCAATTCAGCAAGAAATGGTGCAACTCCGCCTAATTGAGAGTGACCAAATGCGTCTTTTAAACCACTTTCTGCAAGAAATTTTCCTTTTTTATTCTTTACCCCCTCTGAAGCAACGATTACACAAAAACCATGTTTACTGATTGTGGACTGAACATTATTTAAAAAATTTTTCTCATCAAAAAGGATTTCGGGAAACAAAATTATATGCGGAGGTTTTTTTCGTGATTCATTTGCGAGCGCCGATGAGGCAGCAATCCATCCAGCATGACGACCCATAACTTCCAGAATAAAAACCTTCGTTGAGGTTGCGCACATTGAGGCAACGTCTAGCCCTGCTTCAAGAGTTGATATTGCGGTATATTTGGCAACAGAGCCAAAGCCTGGGCAAAAATCAATTAAAGGTAAATCGTTATCCACAGTCTTTGGAATTCCGATACATTGAATATCAAAATTATTTATCTGACAGAATTTTGCAATTTTATTTGAGGTATCTTGAGAATCCCCACCTCCATTATAAAAAAAATAGCCAATGTCATGTGCCGAAAACACATCCAGAAGTTTTTTATAATCAGTTTCATCATCATTAAAATCTTTTAACTTATATCTACAAGAGCCAAAAATTCCCCCTGGCGTATTTTTAAGATTACTTATATCAGTCTTACTCTCATAACTTGTATCTATTAATTCTTGTTTTAGGGCCCCCAAAATTCCATTTTTGCCAGCGTATAGCTTATTAAAATATTTTTTATTTTTCCGAACGGCTTCGATTACACCGCATGCACTCGCATTTATTACAGCTGTGACACCACCAGATTGAGCATAAAATGCGTTTCTTTTTTTCTTTTTCATTGGAATATTTTTTTATTTATTAAGTTATTTTAACATAGTCAGGAAGTGTTGGAAGTAATCTAAAAGTGCTTTTTTTATAGGTTTATATACTTTACTTATTTGATAATTAATATTTCTAAGGTAATATCAAGTTCATAAATCATAATAAAAAATCAGAAGGCAACTAAATGCAAATTATTCTATTAGGTGCTCCAGGGGCAGGTAAAGGAACACAAGCAAAATTTATCTCGGAACATTTAAATATTCCACAAATATCAACTGGTGATATGCTGAGAAATTCTGTGGCCAAAAAAACAGATCTTGGTCTAAAAGCAAAAGTTCTTATGGAAAAAGGAGAGTTAGTTCCAGACGAACTTATTCTTGATTTAGTAAAAGATAGAATAAATGAAGACGATTGTTCCAATGGTTTTTTATTTGACGGTTTTCCACGAACTTTGGAACAAGCTAAAGCGCTGCAAATGAGAGGAGTTAAAATTGATTGTGTAATTGAGATAATGGTAGATGATAAAGAAATTATAGAAAGAATGAGCGGAAGAAGAGTTCATTCAGCATCCGGTAGGACCTACCATATAAAACACAACCCACCTAAGAAAGAGAACATTGACGATGAAACTGGGGAACCATTAATTCAAAGGGCCGATGATAATGAAGAAACGGTCAAGAAAAGGCTTGAAATTTATCATGAGCAAACTTCACCATTGATTGATTTTTATAAAAAAGCTGCCCAAATTGAAAATGGAAACAAATACGTTGAAATTAATGGTATTGGAGAAATTTTAAGTATCCAAGAGCAAATAATAAGCTCCCTTTAAAGATACTAATACTTGTATATGATGGTTATCTTAGCTATCATACGCCACCTGAAGGAATTTATTGAAATGATGACAAAATCAACAATTAGTGCGAAAAAAGAAACCGTTGAAAGAGATTGGTACGTGATCGACGCAACCGATAAGGTTTTAGGACGCCTTTCGACAGAAATCGCAGATATGTTAAGGGGCAAAAAAAAGCCATGTTACACTCCACACGTTGATACAGGTGACCATGTTGTAGTTATCAACGCTGAAAAAGTGAAAGTAACTGGTAATAAATTCAATGACAAAATGTATTACAAGCATTCTGGATATATAGGAAATTTAAAATCTATAAACTTTTCAAAACTCCAAGCGAAGAGACCTGAACAGATTATTGAAAAAGCAGTAAAAGGAATGATGCCAAAAAATAGACTTGGCAGTGCTATGATAAAGAAACTTCATGTTTATAAAGGCCCACAACACAATCATCAAGCTCAAAAACCAATAGTAAAGGAATTATAAAGTGGAAAACGTATTTTACTCGACTGGAAGAAGAAAAGAATCAACTGCAAGAGTTTTTCTATCAAAAGGTTCTGGGAAAATTACAGTCAACGCAAATCCTTTAGAAAAGTACTTTGGAAGAAAAACCAGTATTATGGTTGTGAAGCAAGCTTTAGAACTTACTGATACATTAGATAAAACTGACATCAAAATAACTGTAAAAGGTGGCGGTTCATCTGGACAAGCTGGTGCGATAAAACTTGGAATAGCTCGGGCTCTATTGAAATTTGATGACACTCTAAGACCTCTTCTTAAAAAAAATGGATTCCTTACCAGAGACTCTAGAGTTGTCGAAAGAAAAAAAGTTGGTCTCAGAAAAGCAAGAAAAGATATTCAATACTCGAAGAGATAATCATCACATTAGATAAATATGCATGTACATCACACTTGTAGTGATTAATGTTCTCATGGCTAAGTAAACATACAAACCTTTATCTCGATACATTAATATGATGTCTATCATCCATGCGATTAGATAACCCACAGTAAGAATCTGAAGTTGATATGGAAAGTTCGCAAACATTGCTCCAAAAGCTATCACTGAAGGCGTTACGCTCAAGATAAATACATTTGGGTCTTTTTCGTTAATGTTTCTTCCCCAATTTATTGCACCTATAAAAGATAATATAATTGCACTATAATGGACAAAAATTGCTAGACCTACTTCAAAATCATAATTTTCAAGGTAATAAATTGCAAAAACAAATGGCACTAGCCCAGAAAGCATTAAAGCTAAGGATGTTTTACTTGAGAATTTTTGTTTAGCTAACATAGTAATTATTTTAAACTGTTAATTTTTTATTGGAAGCGAGAAATTATGCCAATATATGAATATCAATGCGAAGGGTGTGGTCATCAATTCGATATCATTCAAAAAATATCGGACGAGAAGCTCACGCTTTGTGAAGAATGTAATCAACATAAACTTAGGAAACTTGTTACCTCGGCAGGATTTAAACTAAAAGGAACCGGTTGGTATGAAACTGACTTCAAAAACAATAAAAAAAAAGAAAAGACAACGGATAAGAAGACAAAAAAATAATTAATTATTATGATTTACTCAAAGCTTGGCCATACAGATATTGAAGTTAGCAAAATATGTTTGGGAACAATGACTTTTGGTGAACAAAATACTGAAGCAGAAGCGCATGCTCAATTAGATTTCGCTTTGGACAATGGAGTTAACTTCATTGATACAGCTGAAATGTACCCTGTCCCACCCAAACAAAAAACACAAGGTTTAACTGAAAAGTTTATTGGGTCTTGGCTTAATAAAACTAAAAAAAGAGATAAGGTAATTATTGCCTCAAAAGTGACAGGCCCGGCTCCAGATTTTGATTATATTCGCAAGCCTCTAAAAATTGATAAAAAAAATATAGAAATCGCTATTGAGGAGAATCTAAAACGTTTAAACACAGATTACATTGATTTGTATCAAATCCATTGGCCCCAAAGAGAAACAAATTATTTTGGAGAATTAAACTATAAATACTCGAAAGAAAATAAGAATATTATCATTGATAATATAAATGAAAGTTATGAAGCTCTTAACTTACTAGTTACAAAAGGAAAAATAAGATCTATTGGTTTATCAAATGACACATCATGGGGTACTATGAAATTCATTGAAATTGCTAATTCAAAATCTTTCTCAAAGATTGTAACTGTGCAAAATCCTTATAGTCTACTCAATAGGTTATATGAAATAAATATGGCTGAAATTGCCGAAATTGAAAATGTAAAACTTCTAGCTTATTCGCCTCTTGGGTTTGGTGTACTCACTGGAAAATATTTAAATGACTCACCAAAAAATGCAAGGCTAACCATTTGGAATAGGTTTAATAGATACAGTAATAAATATTGTAAAGAAGCAACTGTAAAATACGTTAATCTTGCAAGGAAATATGACCTAACCCCCACACAGTTAGCTTTAGCTTTTGTTAACAATCAACCGTTTGTTGCTAGCAACATAATAGGAGCAACAAATATCTCACAACTTAAGGAAAATATTGAAAGTATCAATATTAGTCTTAATGAAGAAATAAAAAACGAAATAGATGCGATAAATTTAAGTCACCCAAATCCCGCCCCTTAAATGAGAATATCTAAATTCATAGCTCATACAGGATTATGCTCAAGGCGTGAAGCTGAAAAATTAATTATTGATAGAAAAGTTAAAATAAATGAAAAGTTATGTGAGGACTTATCATATAAAGTAAAAGAAAAGGATAAAGTTTTTGTTAATGGGAGAAAAATAAATCTTCAAGGTAGCGTTGATTTGTATATTTTAAATAAACCTAGGGGATATATAACTTCAAAAGTAGGGCAAAATCAAAGGAAAACTGTATATGATCTTTTGCCAAAGAATAAACAAAATCTTATAACTATTGGGCGTCTTGATTACAACACTGAAGGTTTACTACTTTTTACTAATAATGGAGATGTTGCTAGGGAGTATGAGCTTCCAAAAAATAAAATAAAAAGAACATACAAAGTAAAAGTATTTGGGAATGTGAAGAATTCATATATCTTACAAATTCAACGTGGTGTTAAAATAAATGGTATTTCACATCGAGTGGATAAAATTGCTTTGGTTAAAAAGCTAAAAACAAACAACTGGTTTAAAATTGAATTAAGTGAAGGCAAAAATAGAGAAATAAGAAAAATTTTTGAGAAATTTAATTTAACCGTCAACAGAATTATTAGAACGAATTACGGGGAATACTCTATTGGGAAAATTAAGTCAGGAGAGTTTAGAAAGGTAAAATAACTTATGAATTTAATTATCTTTCTTAAGCTCTGATACACCATCGTCGCTACTAATCAATACTTGGTCTGCACCTCTTTCTGCAAAGAGACCAACTGTAACGACTCCTGGGATCTGATTTAGCTTTCTCTCAAGTTCTATTGGCTCCATAATTTCTAAATGACTTACGTCTAATATGACATTTTCATTGTCTGTTACAAAGCCATCTCTCCAAGATGGCATGCCTTTGTGCTTAATAATTTCTCTTGCTACAAAAGATCTAGCCATTGGAAGTACTTCAATAGGGAGTGGAAATTTGCCTAAAATATTAACAATTTTTGAATCATCAACTATGCATAAAAATTTTTTTGATGCATTCGCAATTATTTTTTCTCTTGTGAGAGCACCACCACCACCTTTTATAAGTTGTAGCCTACTATTCACTTCATCTGCGCCATCAACGTATAATGGAATATCACTTACATCATTTAAGTCGTAAACCCTTATTCCATTTGCCTCTAATTTTTGTTGCGTAGATATCGAACTTGCAACTGCTCCTGAAATTTTATTTTTTATAGGTTTTAAAAGTTCAATAAAGCAGTCGACAGTTGACCCTGTGCCAACACCTAATAAGTCATCATACTCTATGAACTCGATTGCTGCTCTTGCCACAGCCTGTTTTTTTGATTCTGTTTTACTCATTAATTTTTAACCATACAAGTCTGAAGTGTATTATAATTCATATATGCCATACTTTGTATTTAAATATCAGGATAAAAAATTCAGATCGGTAGATCATATCGATACTTTTGATACGTACAAAGAGGCAAAAAATCTTGCAAAAGATCTTAGAAAAAAACACTCACCAAATAACCCAAATGCATATAAAGTTGTATTTGCCGAAGACATGCTAGAAGCTGAAATGCTTATTTTAGAGAAAAGAGACGCTCCTATTTTAAAAGAATGGGAAAAATGAATCCTGTTAAAAAAAATTAAATTATGAATAATAAAATTCAACTCAAGGAAGCCATTTTATATTGGTTAAAACTAGGTTTTATTAGTTTCGGTGGGCCAGCATCTCAAATTAGTATGATGCATGAAGATATTGTTGAAAAGAAAAAATGGATAGATGATAAAAGTTTTTTTCACGCTTTAAATTTTACGATGCTTCTTCCTGGTCCAGAAGCTCAACAACTCGCTACTTACCTAGGTTGGTTGATGCATGGAAGGCTTGGTGGTCTTATAGCTGGCATATTATTTATAGTCCCCTCATTCTTCATCTTAACTGCATTGACTTATGTCTACATTAATTTTTCAGATAATGTTTGGGGGGAAGGCGTCCTATATGGAGTAAAAGCTGCTGTAATAGCAATAATCTTCTCTGCAACAATCAAAATTGCAAAAAAGGTTTTGAAAAAAATTTATTATTGGTTAACTGCAATTTGCGCACTTTTTGCAATAAATATTATAGATGCAAACTTTCCTTTGATAATAGTTTCTGCAGGTTTAATAGGATTTATATTTCATTTTAAAGAAAAAAAATTGGAGAAACAAAATTTTTTAGATTTCATAGATAATAAAGTTTTGAAAAAATCTTTCAAGACTTTTTTAATTGCACTATCAATTTGGATAGTCGTGCTTACTTTTGTACTTCTTGCAAAAGAGGATATTTTACTAAACTTATCTTTATTTTTTAGCAAAGCTGCTTTAATTACTTTTGGAGGTGCGTATGCATTACTACCCTATGTTTTTCAAAATATTATTGAATCACACGGGTGGTTAACAAGTCAGCAAATGATTGATGGCCTTGCTTTAGGAGAATCAACTCCTGGTCCATTAATTATGATTGTCACTTATGTTGGTTTTATAGTTGGGTGGTCGAATGATATTTTGGCAATAGGAAATCCTTTAATAGGCGCTTTAATATGTGCGTTTGTGGCAACATTCTTCACATTTCTTCCATCTTTTGCATTTATTTTTATCGGAGCCCCATTGATCGAACTTAGCAAAGAAAATAAAACGCTTGATATTCCTTTAAGCTTTGTTACCTCCGCGGTTGTAGGTCTTATAGCAAACTTAGGATTCGTTCTTGCTTATAACTCATTATGGATTGATAATAATGGTGCTGAGTATTTTGATATTAATCTTTTAGTTTTAATAGTTCTAAGTTTGCTAGCATTACAAAAGGCAAAAGTTGGTATTCTACCCTTGTTATTAACACTTGGCTTGACGGGAATGATGATGAAACTTTACTTTTAACATATGTCAGAATTTATAAAAAAAAATAAGTACGTGGAATTTACATATTCGATAATAAGTGACGAAGGTCAAATTATAGAACAGGTAGATATGCCGGTAAATTATGTGCATGGTGTAAAAATGGGCTTATGGCCAAAACTTGAAGATGCACTTGAAAACAAAAAAGCCGATGACGAGGTTAGTGTAACTTTTGAACCAGGCGAAGTTTTTGGAGAGGAAGATAAAGATTTAATCTTTGAAGATGAAATAAAAAATGTTCCAAAAGAATATCATGAGCTTGGGAAAATTGTTGAATTTCAGAACGAGTCAGGTGACATTAAACCTTTTAGAGTAACTCAGCTGACAGATGAAAAGATTGTTTTAGATGGAAATCATCCATTATGTAATATGAAAATTAATTTTAATGTCAAGATAATGAGTGTTAGAGATGCTACGAAAACAGAAATTGATGCTCTCAATGAGGTAACAGAGGATTAAATATTCTCAAATAAGCTTTCAACAAAATCCATTTCACAGACCTTAAACCATTCTATTTCTGGATAAACCTGTGATATCTTTTTAGAACACTCATAAAAACATTCACAAGTCTTATAATTTATCTTTTCATCCGTAGATAGAAATTTTTCGTCGCTATGTTGATCCCAGAAGATGATAAATTTTCTAATTAAATTTTTTTCAATAAATCTATTTGCTTTTGACTTTCCTTTTTTATTTCCGCTTGTCACTTTTTTTAATGTTTCTGACATTTTTAATAACTTATAACTCATAGAACTAGCAGGGTGTGGCATACCTTTTAGGAGCTTGCTTGTGTGATCAAGATTAAATATTGCTTCTTTATAAAGCTTGTTCCTTTCGTCAATAGAGTATGTATTATTTTCGCTTAAAATTAAGATAATAAAATCTGTATAAGTCTTTTCTAAACTTTCAGATATGTTTTTCGAAACAGAATTTACAAATTTATATTTTTTACTAAGATTGTCGCAAAACTTTTCATCGAAAATATTTTTTAGTTTAAATGTTGATGTCAAATTCAATACCTCTACTGTTAATGGTTTGTGTATCAACGATATGAAAAGTTGAATATTTTCCAAAAAATGCTATATTCAAATCTGGTTATACCACGCAAGAACCTGCGTAACAAGTTCACTACAGTGGTTTTAGATTTAATTGATGGTGAAAAAGTTATGCAAAATCAAGTATATAGAGGTATTTTTCATTCAGGGAATTCAGACCCCTCTGACATCTATTTAAATAAGATAGCTCTTATCTATCGCGGCTTATATTTTATTAAGTCTAGCTATAAAAAAGATATAAAAAACAAGCATCAATTAAATTACCGGGGTACAAGCTACACCAAATGTGTTGGTTGAGTGTGAGGTAAAAGTTGGGGTGCTATTTACGATTTAGTTCGCTCCTTTATCAAAATAGCATCTCGATTTTTTTTAAAATAAAGCAGAACTTAATTCATTTACAGCTTTCAGCATATCAGGATCATCAGTAATTGCTTCCGAAATAGAACATCTGCAAGCTGTTGTTGGATTTACACCTGAAACAATTAACTTTGCAGCATGAACTAAAAGTCTTGTGCTAGCTCCTTCGTCCAAACCATTACCTTTTAAGTTTCTTGTCATATGCGCGAATTTAACTAAAGCGGTACTCAATTCTTTGTCAGCACCAGTTTCACTTTCAATAATTGATTGTTCGATA
>CEUV01075975.1_pt1 | contig 10663 bp, 6 predicted proteins | sample 356401 | NCBI WGS metagenome assembly CEUV01 (sample SAMEA2622710, study PRJEB7988) | marine metagenome | isolation source: saline water (ENVO:00002010), including
CTACCCGAAAGGCTAGCATTGACCACATTAACACCATCAGCATAGAGTCTGAGGATGTTACCTGCATCGGCTACCATGACCAAGTGATACCAGCGGTCCTCATCAATGGAAATTCTCGAAGTGCTTACTGCGGATGAGCCGGAAGTTGTTCCCACAGAAGTGTAGAGTTTGTTATCTGAACCAATACGGATGATGTATCCTAAATCTGAAGCACTTCCACCACCATTCCATTTTCCGATTATGACTGAATGTTGGACGGTAGTTGCGTTTATCCAAACTGAAACAGACCAATCGCCGTTTGCATCGGGGTCGTGGTCGTTGGTTTCTGCAAAGGTGACTTCGTCGCAGACATAGCTTCCGGCTTGATTGGCGGGCGCTGTAGCGCCAGAACAAGAACCATCGTAGTAAAATCGATTTCGATTCGCTTCCCATTCTGCTCCGTCGATGGTCCCATCATTGCCATAGGTTGACAAATCGACAAGGTCAGTTCCACTGCCGCTGTACGAACTGCTGTTGGTTGGGTCAAGATGGAGACGCAGGTCAAGCGTTGAAGGTGGTGAGTAAGATGCGAAGAGGCAGGAACCATCCGAGAGCGTTGCGTCTGCATCGTAGTTGTCTGCATAATCGAGCATACAACCTGCAACGGGTGCATTTGGCGTGGTGTAGGTCCATGAAATACCTGCAGTCCACGGATCGGCATCGTCAGCAGCATACGCACCTGCGTTGAGGACGTGAAGATGCGAGCCCCACTTAGGACGGAAGTCGTTGTTGGCAGGGTCAACCAGCATCTCATTGACGCTTGTCGTCGATAAATCGTCAAGACCCGTCAAGACAACAGGCTGATATTGGTTGGTGGTGTTTCCAAGCCCGAGTTGGCCTGCGTTATTGCGCCCCCAGCATGCGACAGACCCATCATCAAGAACGATGCACGCATGTTCTCCAGACATCGACATGTCGACAATAAAGCGCCCGGACGGTGTGATGACGAGATCATCCGGATATGCATTGTTGCCAGTGGTTCCATCGCCCATTTGTCCAACGGCACCCCCGCCCCAACACTGCGCAGTACCGTTGGCCAGCAAGGCACAACTGGTGTATTTTCCTGTTAAAGCGATAATCGAGAGATTCGCCAAGGCGTTCGTGTAACTGAAGGTCAGATCATTGACATCGCCTGGAGAATTACGTCCTTGCTGACCTACGTTGTCTCTTCCTGTGCACACCACTGAACCGTTGTCGAAGCCGATGCACCCGTGGTGTTTGCCGCCACTCATCGAAACAACTTGACGTTGTGAATCCAATGAAATAACGGTTGGACTGTACATCGTTGTTGTGTTGCCTGTTCCAAGATAACCCGCATGGTTATAGCCCCAAGAAACAACATCACCGTTATCCAGTAAAGCATAACCAAAATGACGTCCTAATTGTACATCAACAGCCTTTCGGTTTATCGGGAGGTTTACTGTTTGTGGTGTCGAGTATGTTCCCGAACTTGTGTTCCCTATCCCAAGACGGCCCTCGGCGTTGGTACCCCAACACATGAGTGCCCCTGCATCGGTCACTGCACATGTGAAACCATCACCTACACTCACATCGACGGCTTTCACGCCAGACCCAAGATTCACGAGTTGCGGTGTGGTCTGTTGTGTTGTCGAGCCAATTCCCAGTTCACCATAGGAATTCTTACCCCAACAGTAGAGCGACCCATTGGTCATAATGGCACAATTTTGCTGGGGCATTCCTCCGGATTCAGCCACCTTTTCGACTGTTCCAGCGTTGGGGAAAGCTACAGCCACTGGAGAAGATTGGTGCGTGGTGTTGCCAAGACCGAGTTGACCGTTAGCGTTGTAGCCCCAACAAAGCAGCGACTTTGTGCTGTTGATGATGCATGTGTAGCCGGTTTGAACCGAACCTCCGCTATTGATTTCACCATTGAGAGTGGTCACAGCATCTTGTTTGCCCTGAATGTAGCCGTTCCAATTCATCCAATCCGTGCCGTAGGGAATTGGGTTCGCGAAGATGTCATCTGAGCGATGGTCAGCCATGGCGTCAACCGCATTGTAGTGAAGCGTTGAATTCTTGTTGTTGATGCCGCCATCGGTCAGGAAGATGATGTCATTCTTGCCGGTTGAATTGAATACCGTGTTGTTGTGAATATCGTGGTAGTCACCTTTGACCATCAATCCACCAGCAGCGTTCCAAATCACATTGTGGTGCATGGTACCGTTCATGCCCTCTCCAACTTCGTTGATTGGTGCGTCAAAGCGAGCACCGTATTTGATGATGTCATGTATCCAATTGTAGGCAATTTCCGCACCTGGTGCTTCAGCTTGCATGACTTGGACAACGGCACCATCGGTTTGCAGATGACCAACGTCCCAAACTTCGTTGTAGAAGACCTTGGGCGCATCACCAATGGACAGCACCGACGAGGCGCCCGTAAGGTGAACGCTGTTGTTGGTGAAGTACATGTCTCGGCCACCTTCGTAAATCGTGACCATCAGTCCCTTCTGGTCAGCCGCTGACCAGTCGATGGCATGGAAGTAAGAATTGTTCACCGTGTTATTGTGCGATTGACCCGGCGAGCCTTGGAATTCAATCGCTCCGCCATCGGTGTTGGTGATTGAGATGTTATCAACAAAGGAGTTCTTTGAACGGTAGAAACGAGTCATCCAGCGGTCGTCTTCAGATTCTCCAGCAATCCCCAGTCCACGCTTAGAGGTGCTTGGATACTCGAGTGTTGCATTGGTCAGAGAACAACCATCACAGTTGTTGAAATTCACAGTTGTTCCAAAGAAATCGATGCCCTGAATTGTTACACCGTCCGAGCCATCAACGCTGATTGCGAACGGTTGCACTTTGACACGGAGGTCGAGATTGTTAGCATCTTGACCGGATGGCGTCTTGTAGTGAAGACGATTGTTGGCGTTGTTGAACCACCATTCCCCATCAACATCGATGAGTTCTCGCTTGCCCTCCAAGAAGTAGGCGTGATGCTTGGTCTTCCAACCAACGCCATCGCCATCGTAAGCAAAGGTCCCATTGTTTGGATTCCAATCGGTAATGACTCGACTGTTGCTTCGGAACGAGCCCAGATTCATTACGGCAATTGCACCGACTGGGTCGAGTCCCGATGCATTCACCGTTTCATTCAGACCGGTGTGAACGCCTGCCTCAGGACCAGCGTCGGTTAGCCAACCTTTGGTGTAGGCATTGTTTGAACCGGTCAAGATTCCCTCGGCCCAATAGGAGCGGTTGAATACAGTTTCATCATCAAATCCAGCGTTTGGCCAGCGAGCTGGTACCTGTTCTTCGTGGGCAAGGAACAACTGCCAGCCGTCCTGGCTCAAGGTCACTTCTTGTATGCCATCGCTGTCTGTTGAACCCCAAACACCGCCAAGATCGTCAGTGATGCTGCGTGTTCCGTCAAAGACTACGTGCTCACCATCAGCAGCCCTGATGAGTAAATTGTCGATGTTATTGATGCTTACATTTTCATGATATAGTCCAGCATGCAAAATGATTTCTGGATTACTTGCGGATTCGGAGCCAGCAATCGTAATCGCTTGCTCCAGAGAAGATAGTGGGCAAGAATTTGTTCCGGGATAGTCATTGCTACCTTCTACTACATCCACGTAAATTGAGTCTCCAGAACTTCGAGATGCTGAGGCACAGACTGCTGGAGAACTTACCCTTGCAGGTTCAGTCAAAGTCTCTTCCAATTGCGGTGTTGTCCAACCACGATATGATTCGATATAGGCAGTCTGTGCAAGCATGAACATCAGCAAGGACAATAACAGTGCTTTGCGCTGTTGATTACCTTGCATGGCGTAGCCTCACCCTTTGGCAAAAAATGGTGTATGAAAGGGTTTTCCCGTTGATAATAGGTAAACAATCAAATTTAGGATTGAATAATAAAATTGCAGTCTTTTTTTATTACAGATTTTTTTAATTATTACCGCACTAAAGCACCTACGATGTCAATCATAGAAGCATACAACAAAGCCTGGGAAAACGCAGACGTAGAGGCACTAGCAGAAATCATTCATGACGACTGTGTTTTCAATCCGCATGTCGGAGGAATTACAATGAGCAAATCAGATATTCTTGGATTTGCTGGACAAGGTGCAGTAAGTAGTGAAAGTGAAAGAATTTTGTTTGAAAATGATGAAGTTGGTGTAGCACACTCAATCGTACACTTCGCAAATGGTTCAGATTCCGAAGCTGTCCTTTCATTCATGCGTTTCAAGGATGGTAAAATCATCTCCATGGAAACTGGCGCAACTCCTCTTAGCGACTCATACAGAGTTGTAGGGCAAGAGTGATTCGTCACTGCTTCAGTCAAGGGATGCAAGCCATTCCTTCAAACGTCTGCATCCTTCTTTGATGTTGTCGCTTGAATTTGCATAACTCATTCGCACTAATCCTTCTCCGCCTTCCATCAGAGAGCCTGGGATCAATTGTACTCTGGCTTCCTTTAGGGCTCTATTTGCGAATTCCATATCCGTCATTCCAGTTCCTGTTACATCGACTAAAGCATAAAATGCGCCTTCTGGTTCAGGGCAATTCAAACCTGGAATTTCCGATAATAAAGAGTGGATTAATCCTTTACGTTGTTCGAAAGAATCTCTCATCTTCTTGACCTCATCCATCTGATTAAATGCTTCAACAGCTGCTGGCATCAGGAAAGTGACTGCGTGCGTGGCTGCATTGGTTTGAATCGATTTTACTGAAGTCATGAATTCCTCTGGACCCGTGATCCAACCTAATCTCCAACCGGTCATAGCCCAAGTCTTCGACCATCCCCCGATGATCATTGTTCTATCTTTGCCATTTTCAAACTCAGCAGGAGAGGTATATGGCCAATCCATCCAAGTCATATTTGCATAGATCATGTCGTCCATAATCCACAAATCATTTTCCTCAGCAATGTCAACCAATGCTTGGATTTCGTCTCTTGTGTAGACTGCCCCTGTTGGATTGTTCGGAGAGTTTAGAATTATCATCTTGGTTTTTTCATTCACTGCGGCTCTTGTTGCCTCGATGTCAGGATGGTAATTCTCTCGATGAACTGGAACATGTATTGGTACTCCACCTAACATGCGAACCATCGGGTCATACGATGGCCATGCTGGGGCAAAAAGGATTACTTCATCACCCGGCTCGATGGTTGCCATTAGCCCATACAGAATTGCTTGTTTGCATCCAGGTGTGATGACAACATCGATTCCAGGATAATCTATTTTGTAACGTTGTAAATGCTTTGAAACTGCTTCACATAACTCTTCTGAGCCTTGAGAACGAGTGTAAGTTGTTTCTCCTCTATCCATCGAAGCCTTTGCAGCGTCAACAACACCTTTTGGCGTATCAAAATCTGGTTGCCCAACAGTGAAGCGGATTACATCCGGTTCAGGGGGACTTAAGAAAGCCGCAAAGCCACGGCTCAAGTTCTGCGTTCGAGGATTCAAATTTGGCATATATCCCACCTTTTTTACTACCAAATCTCAAAGATTGATATTGGGCGGAAGGGCTGACATTCTTCAAACCTATGGCTGAAAAGTCGCGCAACCCGTCAGTTTTTCAGGGGTAATTCCGATAATCACTTTCACTTTCAACAAGGGTAGACTGTTAGAAATCTAAGTGCTTCTAATTCGCTGACGACAATGGTATGGGCAGAAGCGTTCCGACATGGAGAGATAGAATTGAGAGACAACTGGAAGAGCTGGCGGCTTACCAAAGGGGGCTGAGGAGTGATGAAAGAAAGGCATTTGAGATGATGACAAAGGCTGTTCGAGAACGAAGAGCAGCAGGCGGAATGTTGCCTGGAGAAGATGTGTGGAACATCATGCTGATGTCAATGATATTGGGCGCCTGGTTGAAAATCGAAGCACTGGAGAAGGAAATTAAGGATGCAAAAGGAGTTGTAGATTCTGGATAAGCAGTTTGAAGCCTGGATATTAGATGCCCATTCAAATAATTCAAGCAATGGAATGGTGCTTTGGATTCATGATGGTAACAAAGTGATTCCCATCGAGTACAAATGGAGTCCTTGTATTCATGTATCGGGTGAAAAGAGTAGGCTACTTCGGTTGGAAGAATGGTTAGCGCAACCAGAAATTAAGAGCAAATTTTCAATCTCTGAAACATATTGGGAGAGAGCGAAATTATCCCTGTATTCAGATGATATAGCGGAGGTCTTGTGCATAGAAATCGCTCTGAACAACAATCTTCTAGCACTTTCTAAACATGTCGAAGAACGTGGCCAATTCATCCACTTCCAGATTTACTCAGTAGATGCTCACCTTTCCCAAAGATTCCTGCTTGAATTAGATACTGCGCCTATGCGAAAGGTACTCTGTACACAAGAAAATGGAAAGATAAGCATAACTTCAAACAGCGATTATCATACATCAAATGATCTTGATTTACCAGAGTTGTCAGTATGGGAATTTGAATTATGCTTTGTTAAAAATCAAGATTTCTTGAATTATAGAACACCTATTTTTTCATTCATCTTGCGCAAAAAATCACAGGATGGAAGAGAAGATTCCTCTAATGCAGAACATTACTTTGAGCTGGCTAAAAATCAATATTCTGATGATAGAGAATTCCTATCCGCAATTGAAAATCTAGTCAAGAAAATTGACCCGGATGTGATGATTTCACATGGAGGAGACACGCTGTTTCTCCCAGCATTAATTCGGCTCGCAAGAAAATGTGGAACCACTATAAAACTTGGAAGAAACAATACAGTTCTATATGCTAAATCAAAGGAAAGAGTGGTTTTTTCTTACGGCAGAACCCTAAGAAAAAATGCCTATCACCCACTACAGGGAAGGTTGCATATTGACATATCATCCAGTTTCATAGTAAGAGAGGGGGGATTGGTTGGTCTGTTTGAACTTGCTAGGCATTCAGGACAATCCGCTCAAGACATAAGTAGGCTCTCACCAGGGTCAGTAATCAGTGCTATTCAAATGCGTACAGCCATAGAAGATGGGGTGCTTGTACCGTGGAAGAAAAATCGACCTGAAGATACGAAAACTGCTTGGGACTTGTTACATGCCGATAGAGGTGGTTTGTACCTTGACAGTAAGCCTGGAGTTTATGCTAATGTGATCGAATTGGATTTTGCAAGCCTATTTCCGAGTATTATCGCAACAAGAAACATATCTCCTGAGACCCTTAACTGTGCTTGCTGTATAACTAAAAAAAGGGTTTTTGAGAATGATGATGTCGCTTCTGACAGAGGATTTATTCCGCTTCAGATAAATGAGGCCAGAAGTGAATTTAAGAGAAGAAATGCTAGAAGAGGATTCTCTGCAAATCTATTTCCACAGACGAGTGAAGTAGCATTACAGATTCCCGGATTAACTACGCACTCGTGTGCTAATCAACACGGCTTCCTTGGGAGAGTTGTTGCTCCTTTAATCGAAAGAAGGCAATTACTCAAAGACCAGAGGAAGGAAAAAGGAGATGTTTTTGACCAACAACAGAATGCTTTGAAATGGCTTCTTGTTACCTGTTTTGGATATACTGGATACAAAAATGCAAGATTCGGGAGGATAGAGGCTCACGAAGCGATATGTGCATGGGCAAGGGAAATACTGCTGGAGACCATTGACATGGCACAAGAGATGGGGTATGATGTTCTGCACGCAATCGTAGACTGTGTGTGGATAATCGATAGATTGGGGCGTAGTGATGAGCAAAGAATTGCTGATGCTCACAAGTTAGCTGAAAGAGCAACAAGGATTATTGGAATTCCTTTAGAATATGAAGACGATTATTCTGTAATCGCTTTTTTGCCCAGTAGAGTCACAAATGCTGGGACCTTGACGAAATATTGGGCGCATGGAGACAAGGGGTTCAAAATTCGTGGTATAGAAGAACGTCAGCACTCAACTTGCAAATGGATTGCTAAAGTGCAAAGACGGGCTCTGAAAGAAATAATGGAGGAACATCAACGAGGGGAAATCCCTGGATTAGAAAGGCAGTATAAGGCAATTAAACTACTAAAATCTGAAGTAAAGAAACTTGAATTGGGGCAAGTTGATTTGAGGGATTTAGTAGTAAAAAGGCGTATATCAAAACCACTAGATCAATTTAGAGTTGCAAGCCTGGCATATTGTGCAATGCTGCGAAATCATATGAATGGAAATACTTGTAATCCCGGCTCAAAAGTAAAATTTGTAGTTGTTAATGATGATGCTAAAATAGACCATGAAAGAGTCATTTTAGATGAAGAAATTGGGTTTGAGCAGAATAAGTACAAGCGTGGAGATTTCGATTATTATCGCACGCTTGCAATCCGAGCAATTTGGTCCGTATTAGCGCCTTTTGGTTGGGATGAGGAGGAGATTTCTCAGTATTCGAAAAGGAAGGCTTTGGTTGAATTTACGCATTCTTAACCTCTAATTTCTTAGCCTTAAGTCCCTTGTTGGGCGCTTCTAATTTTAATCGGAATAGCGATTCTTGCAAGGTTAACTGAGAGTGGTCTCGATTTTCTAAAACCATCTCCGAGCCAGATTTTTCAAACCTTAGCAATACACTTTGAGTTCTCGGTTTTCGAGAAATATTGACGCTTTCTAGACATCTTCTCTGAATATATTCCAGTGATTCGGTATGCCTTGTATCTCGAGATTTGTTTCTTTCAATAATCAAAATATTGACTCCCTGTTTGCTCAATGATTCCAGAATCTGGACGCTTCGATTAAGGATAGCTCTAGATTCTCTTTTACGAATTAATTCATCTGCGTGCATCTGCAATATTCCATCTATTACAACAAGAGAAGAATTTGTCAGAGCAACTTCATTAGGAAGTCTTTCGATTTGCTGCAAAAATTGGTGTAGAGTAAATCCACGGCTGACCAGCATTCGGCTTAAACATCCTCTAATGTCATCACTGCGCTTACTCAAGAGAGGAATTAGGCGGGATGGGTCGATACGGCAAGCTCCATCCACCCAATGAACAAATTCTTGCCTAGCAAGCATTTCTGATACACAAACTTCTGCAACCGACCTTGCTAACTGGCATCTACGCGAAGAGCCTTTGAACAGTGTCATCCCACTATTGGGTCCGAGTACCTGCATTATGTCCATTCTAACCAACTTCCTAGTTAGATAAGATAAGATGCACATTCTTTGCGTACAGAGGGGAAATGAATCTGAAACTAAGAGATGTGTCTTAATTGTCCATTTTGTCCAAATGTAGCGTAGTAAATTTCCCCACTTTCAGGATGAATCGCTATCGGGAGAGGTGTTCCAAGATCTTGTGCGAAAGAAGTTGTCTCGCTTTCCCATTCTTGAGTGGTTTCATTCAGTTTCAAATCGATTTGAATGATTTCATGCCCCACTGGAATGAGGGAATTCCAGGAACCGTAAACTGTGGCATAAAGTGTGACTTGAGTCTCTGATGGATCTAATCCAGGAAGACTAGAATTTGCTCTTCTGTAATCGATTCCATTTACACTTGAATGAGGTATCCAAGTAGCAACTGGTCCGATTGTGCCTTCTGGAACTGGAGTTTCAGGCTCATCATTCGGCCAGCCATAATTTTCCCCTTCTATCAGAATGTTGATCTCTTCTGGCGGATGGTCTCCATCCCAATCTCTTCCATTATCAGTCCAAAAATAACCTGCTGGAGTCAAAACACCATCAAAGGAATTTCTTGCACCACTGACATAGATTCCATGTTCACTTGTCTCAATATCAACCCAAAGAATTGCTGCATTTCTCTCGTCAGCCTCTTCACAGACATTACATGTGGAACCAACGTGCCACAGAAGTGTTCCATTTTCTAATGCATTTACTGCATTTGGTTGATGGTTTCCAGTTGGGACATTATCAACCAATGTTGTCTTGTTGGTAAAATCCCATCCAACCCTATTCCATCTTTCCAGTTCACCTTGCTGGCTTACAACGATGTAATCTTGTGTGATATGAAGTCCATGAGGATGGTTTAATCCATCAAGTATAACGGTATATTCGAAGTTTTTGTCAAATTTTAGAATCCTGCCTTCATCTCTATCGCACATCAGCAAAGTTTCGGAATCATACCACTCTAAACAAGTCGGTCCGCCGAATCCTTTTGCGATGATTTCATCTTCAAATCCTTCTGCTAATTCGGGAGTGTTATTTCCCACATAAGGCTCAGCAGCGGTAACCAAGAAACCGGCAATCAAGATTAGAATAATTGGAAAAACATGTTTCCCATAATCCATTTTGTACACCTCAAAATGGACTTACATATTCTGTAACATCTTCTGCAATTCTCAGTAATTGATTGTACTTAGCAACTCTATCGGAACGTGCGGGCGCTCCGGTTTTGATTTGTCCTGCCCTTGTTCCTACTGCTAAATCTGCAATGGTTGTATCTTCAGTTTCTCCACTTCTGTGAGACATTACATTGTTGTATCCGTTATCTCTTGCTAATTGCATAGCCTCAAGTGTTTCTGTAATCGTTCCTACCTGGTTTACTTTCACCAGCATTGCATTTGCTGCTCCGATTTCAATTCCCTGGGCAAGTCTTTCTTGTTGGGTTACGAATAGATCATCGCCTACAATTTGGACTCTATGTCCATCGTTTTTTGTGAAGGTTGTCCAGCCATGCCAGTCATCTTCGTCAAATCCATCTTCAATCGATAAGATTGGATATTCATCTAAC
>CEUV01002600.1_pt1 | contig 10643 bp, 12 predicted proteins | sample 356401 | NCBI WGS metagenome assembly CEUV01 (sample SAMEA2622710, study PRJEB7988) | marine metagenome | isolation source: saline water (ENVO:00002010), including
AATAACCTGACTTGAGGCGCTTCCTGTCTCTGTCTCATTCTCTGACTCTTGTTTTCATCGAGATAGATTTCTGTGGTTCTAACATCGCTATGACCAAGCAACTTACTAACTAACCGAATATCTTTAGTATGCTTCAATGTGAAGGTTGCAAAGGTGCGGTTTGGTTGCTGATTCAGTGCTCTATGATGAGTGGAATGAGTGCTTGTTAAATGGGCAATTTGCAGAAGTTTCAGTGATTTAGTGATTGATCTGTTGCAAATTTGAACGTATAATGGCAACAACGTTTTGATTTGGTATTAACATTATGTCGCGCAGAAACTCCATGCGCTTTGGCGATTTCATTCAGGCAATGTCTGTTGATAGCCAGCGCGTTCCATTTCAGGAAATGATGCCTGAACCTCTTTTTGACCGTCACGGTAAAGAATATCCGCAACCCGTTCCAAAGATGAAGCTCGGTGGTGGTGAAGTTGTGAAGATTCTACAGCCTTACCTCTCGACACGCTTCATGGATCAAGCCCGTGCTGTAGTTCCTCTGGCTCTCTATCTCGGGCTATTCCAGTACCTTGTCCTACAAACTCCAGTTATGGATGCATCAACCATTGCCGGTGGTTTGTTGGCCGTGATGGTCGGTTTAATGATGTTTATGGAAGGCTTGAAGCTTGGTTTGATGCCTTTCGGTGAGGTGATCGGTAACACACTGCCGCGGAAGCTTCCGCTTGCGGGCGTTCTCTTTATTGCGTTGTTGTTGGGCATCGGTGTGACATTCGCCGAACCGGCAATTGGCGCTCTACAGGTTGCTGGATCGATCGTTGATCCTGAAAAGGCACCTTATCTTTTCACGTTGCTGAATGACCGTTCCGGCACAACGGTGTTGCTGGTTGGTTTGGGAGTTGGACTGGCGGCCGTTCTTGGTACCGTTCGATTTCTTCGTGGATGGAGTTTGAAGCCACTAATTTTCATGAGCCTCGCGCCAACGCTTGTATTGAGTGTGATTGCGTTCATGGATCCAGAGCTCTCTAAAATTGTTGGTTTGGCCTGGGACTGTGGTGCGGTGACAACTGGACCAGTAACTGTTCCTTTGGTTTTGGCACTCGGTATTGGTGTTGCATCCGCTGCTGGTAAAGGTGCTGACTCATCACTCTCAGGCTTTGGTATTGTGACACTGGCGTCTGTGTTCCCGATTCTTGGTGTGTTGTTACTGAGTTTCTACACGGCCTACACGGTTCCACCAGAAGTGATCATTGCAAGAGCTGCGGAAATTAAAGCAGCAGCAGCCTTGGCGGCAGCACAGCCTGAATGGTATGAAGTGACTCCTTGGAACGAAGTGATCCTAGGCGTTCGCGCGATCGTTCCATTGGTAATTTTCTTAGCAATCGTTCTCATCATTATTCTTCGCGAGAAAATGAAGAACGCAAGCATGACCTATTACGGTATTTTCTTGGCTGTGAGTGGGATGTGTATCTTTAACGTTGGTCTGACGTATGGCCTTGCAAAGCTTGGTGATCAGTCCGGTGGTTTGATCGCGGCAGCGTTCACAGCAATTGATGCTGTTGATACTAGTCCCCTCTACACCGCCACTGTGGGTGTCGGTATTGCTGCCCTGTTTGCATGGGTTTTAGGTCTTGGAGCGACACTTGCCGAGCCTGCACTGAATGCACTTGGCATGACTGTTCAAAACTTAACTAACGGTGCATTTAAGAAGTCGATGCTGATGGGTGCGGTGGCATTCGGTGTCGCGACCGGCATCATGTTGGGCGTTCTGAAGCTTATCTTCGATTTCCACATCATGTACATCTTGATCCCTGGCTATACCATCGGTCTGATACTGACGCTTTTGTCGACAGAAGAGTTTGTCAACGTTGGTTGGGACTCCGCTGGTGTAACTACTGGTCCCGTGACTGTGCCCCTCGTTCTAGCGATGGGTCTTGGGTTTGGTAATGCACTCGGCTCAACAGAAGGTTTTGGAATCTTGGCCGCGGCTTCAATTTGTCCAATCGTGGCCGTACTTACGCTCGGCATTTATGTTCAATTCAAAGTAAAACGAGAAGAGCGTCGGACTGCCCGCGAACTTTCTCGAACTGAAGTTCCAGAAGGAGTCTGACACCATGAAACGTACTTTTACCACGCTGACTGATGCGACCTTAATTACAGCAGTAGTCCAGCACGGGTTCGGTGAAGTTATTACCAATGCGCTGCTTGAAGTCGGCATCCAGGGTGCGACCCTTCACTCGGCTATGGGTGTCGGCATTAGAGAGCGTTTGGGCGTTGTCGGTGTTGCTGTTGACGCTGAACGCGATGTTGTCAGTGTGATGGTCTCGAGTGATGAGGTGGACCGTATTTTCGAGCGTATTTTCCTTGCTGGAAAAATGGATACCCCAGGTATGGGCTTTATGTATGCAACGCCTTTGATGCAAGCAGCTACCTACGTACCACCATCAATTTTGGCGAAATACACGGATCAGTAAGATGGCACACGTTCCAGTTTTAAAACAAGACCCAAGAGTCGAATTTATCGACTATTCGTGGTTGATATCAGGTGTGCTTTATCAGGGTGCAACAGACCTTTTGATCCCTGAGTTGCAAGAAAAGGGCATCAACGAAGTGTACTTCTACAATGTAGCCGGTTCGCCAATTGGTAAGAAAACGGTATCAGGTGTTGCTGATTCGTTTGATGTTGAGGAGTTTTTCGTTGTAGTCGCTGCTGACCAAGCCGAAAACGTATTCAATTTTATTTATCACTTTTGCGATTTAGATAAGCCAAACATGGGAATGCTTCGCTTAAACAAGCTGAGTCGCTCAACTATACATTCGCTCCCAGACGAAGACGCTGAAGACGCTAGTCTGCTCGAGCATCAACCAAATTAATCGCAGGTGATGACATGACAAAACCAAAGACACAATTATCGGCACAAAACGCCGCAAATATCCGTAAGAACAAGCGCCGTATTTTTGAACTCGAGAGCGAAGTTTCAACAGCCTATGCAGAGCTGATGTTACTGGTCGCTGATGTTGAGGAAAATCGCGCACTCTTGATGCGAAACTTCACCTCAGCATTCAACGGAAATCGATCAATCGCCATCAATAACGTGGAAGATTTGTACCGTTCCCGCATGCTTATGGTAGACGCATTGGATGCGAAAACAGAGGCTGAGCAAAACTTTCAAAATGCAATGAGGAACTCGTTGCGTGTCGACCTTCTCGAAAACCGCTTCGTCTTGAATGAGAAACTTCGTGAAATCGCGAGCCAGATGGCCGAGATCAACGTGCTGTTTGTCTCGTTAAACCAGTTGGTTGCTGATGCCAACGAGTCGCTTGCTGATCAGGGAGCCGAGATGGTCTCTGAAAATGCTGAATGGATCGATGGCGAGCTTGAGAACCTCTTTAAAGCAGTAAGTCCAGCGAACAACGCCAAGATTGTTGAGTCAAACACTAAACGCTTAATTAGCTTGGTTGAGCAGGCGCACATCGCAGAGCAACAAGCGCATGAGATGGTCAAAGTCGTCGAAGCTAGAACCAAGACAATTCTTGACTCAGGTGATGACATCGCTGCCCGTCGTGAGCGAATTCAGGCTGATCGCGAAAAAGTTGTGGCTAACCAGAAACGGTCAGCTGATCTCATGTCTAAACAAGCGTGAGCTTATTGGAAAACCCCCTCTTATAAGGGCGTTTTTTACTGAAATTTCTTGTTGGAACTGTTTAAACGACGTGGTCCCCCGATCGCCCCCTCTAGGCAAAAAAAAGAAAAGCCCCGGTGCGGGGCCTCTCTAACTTACTAATTTTATAAAGTTTTTTGGCAGGGGCAGCAGGGTTCGAACCCGCGACCTACGGTTTTGGAGAACGGTTAATTCCTTTTCAAGGATAGTCAAAGGTGGCAAAATTCCATGCTTTCATGGATTTTTCAAAACATGGATAGTCACGGGTTATCTTAATTTTCAGCAAAGTATGTTGTCAAAAATGTTGCCACTATCCAGCTATAGCTTTTTTCAATTAAAAACTTAGACTTTCATATTTTTTGATTTTATATTTTAGAATTAACATAATATTGAAATGGAATTAATAGAGTGTGGATGAAAGTAATTTGTCTTAGACCGTTTGTACTTTGTATAGTGATAGGAATTTTCGTATCACAGGTTAATGCACAAAGTTACAAATGTGAACTGCGCCCAAATGGATATGCGGCAGCATTTACTTCACTTAATCAAAATCTTTCAAGAAAAGTTCAAGAAGATTTTCTAGTATCGATTTCTCCAAGGTCATTTGAAGTCAATGAAAATTTCGTGAAAGTTGGTAACTCCCAACAAGTCGAAGTTTCCGGAGGTGATAGAGAAAAAAGTTTTCATGTTAGGGTAAACACAAACATTTATAGGCTAACTTACTATATAAATATCGACCCCTTCACGGGTAATGGGAATGTTTATATAGTGCCGCAAAGCTATTACAATAGGGTAGGCCCAATACGCTATTCATGTAATTCAATAGGGAAAACATCCTCGAGAAGATTTGAAAGCTCTAACTCGTCCAGACAAGAATTTAATAAGTTATCGACCTGCAATAAACGATACGTTCAACAATTCTTGAAAGGCCAAAGTCTTTACAGCGGTAGCATCGATGGCCTATGGGGATCAGGAACTTCCGAAGGGCTGGAAAAAACAAAACAGCTTCCTGCCTTTAAAGGGTTAAGCATAATCAAAATCTTTGAAAAGTTAAAAAATAATCCGATCTGCTAATAATTAGTCTTTAAGTGAAAAAATTTAATTACCTAAATTTTTCCCTCATAAAGGTTGTCAAAAGTAGTAAAAAGAAAAAGCCCCAAGGCGGGGCTTCTCTAGCTTACTCATTTTATTGAGTTTTTTGGCAGGGGCAGCAGGGTTCGAACCCGCGACCTACGGTTTTGGAGACCGCCGCTCTACCAGCTGAGCTATACCCCTATACAGCTTGTATGGGTATGCTTTTTTAATAGTTTGATCAAGTGCTCATAAAAATATTTTTGGGAGAACAGGCACCTTGTAACAAGCGGTAACAATTACTACCATCAGGGCAAATAAAAGTGAGGCAGTGATGAATATAAAAAAAATTGGTGTAATTGGCGCAGGTCAAATGGGAAATGGCATCGCCCACGTTTTGTCACTTGGTGGATATACGGTTATGCTTAATGATATTGATGAGGGCATTCTCAGAGAAGCATCACAAAAAATAAAAAATAATTTAGAGCGACAAATTAATAGTCAAAAAATTTCAATCGATGAAAGTCATGCTGCTTTAAATTTAATTAATTATTCAGTATCACTTGAAGATTTTAGCGACGTGGATTTAGTTATTGAAGCAGCGACTGAGGATGAACCAACCAAACAGAAAATCATAAGTTCTTTATTGCCACATATTCAAGAACATACCATTCTGACTAGCAATACATCTTCTATTTCAATAACTCGTTTAGCAAGTTGCACTGATAGACCTGAAAAGTTTATGGGTTTCCACTTTATGAATCCAGTACCAGTAATGCAACTTGTTGAATTAATAAGAGGTATTGCTACAGACCAAGATACCTACCAAAGTTGTCTCGAGGTGGTGGAAAAGTTAGGAAAAACAGCAGCCAGATCCGAAGACTTTCCGGCCTTTATTGTAAATCGAATACTGATGCCGATGATTAATGAAGCAGTGTACGCATTGTATGAGGGCGTGGGATCTGTAGAATCAATTGACACTTCCATGAAGCTTGGTGCAAATCATCCCATGGGGCCTTTAGAACTAGCCGATTTCATTGGACTGGATACTTGTTTAGCAATAATGAATGTTTTACACGATGGTCTGGCTGATACCAAATATCGACCTTGCCCGTTGCTTACCAAATATGTCGAAGCTGGGTGGCTAGGAAGAAAATCCAAAAAAGGATTTTATGACTATTCCGGCAACCAACCAATACCATCAAGGTAGGATTAGCGCTTAGAACCTAGTGCAATTGTTGTATCTCTTAACCACGTCATAAAACCACGGGGATCCTTTCTCCAAGAGGAGATTTCATCTTGTTTTATAAGATTTCCTACTACTGGTTTTTGGGGTTTGTTCATCGCGTGAACAACTTCATAAATCAGAAGTCCTTGGCGAAGTGTGGCTGATATTTGATTTGCAATTTGGTACATACGCGAATTTGAACCAGGAAAAAATATTGGCAAAACATCTGCTTTCGACTTTTGAATAAGCTTAGCAGTAAATGGACTCCATTCGCCTTCGACTACTGAACCAAATATAGTATCCGATGATGCAACTTTTCCCGATGGAAAAAGAACAAGTACCCCATGATTTTCTAGGTGTTTCATAGCACATCTGCGCATCTCTAAGCTTTTTTGCAGAGCATTTTCCTCATGATCAAATGGAACTGGAATCATGAATTGATCTATTTGCTTAACACCTGTCAGAAGCGATCTGGTCAGTATTTTGTAGTCGGTTCTCACAGTACCAATGAGTTCGGCAAGCACCATTCCATCAACTAAGCCGTGAGGGTGATTAGCCACTATAACTAATGGACCTTTTTTAGGGATCCTAGAAATTTCACTTTCACTGGTAAGCAATTTAATACCAAGCAAATCTAACGCCTGTCTCCAAAATCGCTGTCCAAACGGAATACCCATTTTTTCGAATTGGCGTACTTTTCTAAGTAACCGTAATTTTCCTGTTAATAACTCTAAAGTTTTTATTGTGTTCCGTTGAAAGGGATTTGTGAAAGTATTCGCATAAGATAATTTTCGCCTATCGTAAGGCACATCAGCTTGTTGAGCATTTTCGACCGACTGGTTCACTTTTTTTTTCGTATAGTCCAATCTAATTTACCACTTAGTTTTCTTCACCAAATTTGGACATTATTAAATTGTCTAGTGCCTGAGATAATTCTTTTGCATCATCTCCATTCAATGTTACTTTTATATTTGTACCCTTTGAGGCAGCTAACATTAGTAAGCCCATTATACTGCTTCCAGAAGCTGCCAATCCATCTTTTTCTACTATTACTTCAGAATTGAAATTTTCTACAACTTCCACAAATTTAGCAGATGCTCGGGCATGAAGACCCTTATCATTTAATATCTTAAAATCGCGGGAAAATTCTGACATCTATTAACCAGTATTAGGTATATTTTTAGCGTCAAGATATTGCCTACCAGAACAAAGTGCTGCATTAACCGCTTCATCAATCGTTAAATTTCTGGATTTGGCCAGCTTTAGAAGCATCGGAAGATTCGCACCATAAACTATTCGCCTATCATCAGGACGACATGCAAGCATGGCTAGGTTAGATGGGCTACCACCAAAAATATCAGTAACGACTACTACACCAGAACCTCTATCCACCTTATCAGCTGCCAAACAAATTTCATCTTGTTTAGCGTCTCTATTATCGTCATTTTTTATTGATACTGCTGTAATGCCAATTTGCTTACCCATCACATGTTCAACTGCAGCAAGATATTCTTGCGACAGACCTCCATGAGCAACAATCACAATACCAATCAAAAGTTTTTTCCCCAAGCAAATAGGACTTAAGTATCTAACCGTTTAAGATCGCAATCTTTTATTGACACACTCCACCATTAATAGGCAAGTACCTTTGCGACAGTTTCCGTAACGGCAACGGATTTACTACAAAATTTTTACACCAAAAAACAAAACAAAATTTTTTTAATTACGTTTTTTAATTATTGCTGACTGTACCATATTGTAAGCCTAAGAGAGATTGTTTGTCGCTAAAACATAGACTCGAAATGCTATGTCCTGCATTGCCTTGGCAAACACTGTAGGGATTTTATGACCGCTGATTTCAGTAAACCTTGAGCCTGGCATCCGTGCTTCTTCAAATTCATCCATGTTAACGATCCAATTAAGATATGTTTGATTAACCATAGGGACAGAAACCAAACCAATACCTCTCATTTCAATGCTCTTGGGTAAAGATGCTGGCTTTGAAATTATTAACCCATCATCAACATTTTTTATTTCGCATTGATCGTCAGCAACAAGATATGCACCCAAAGCTATTAGACCGATTGCCAAACTTGATTTTCCTGCTCCAGAACTTCCAACTATCAGAACCCCAGAACCCTTTATGTCTACACAGGTACCATGCAATATCGATGATTTTTTGATTTCCAATTTTTGGACTCATCATAGATTTCAGAAAACAATAATGAAGAGGTGTTAAAGTTTAACACCTCTTTAGTTAATCAGATAATTTTTCCGTTAATTCTGGAACGGCTTCAAATAAGTCAGCCACCAATCCATAATCAGCAACTTGAAATATTGGCGCCTCTTCATCCTTGTTTATTGCAACGATAATTTTTGAGTCTTTCATACCTGCAAGGTGTTGAATTGCCCCAGAGATACCAACAGCGAGATAAAGATCGGGCGCTACAACCTTGCCAGTTTGACCCACTTGCCAATCGTTTGGCGCATATCCACTATCTACAGCTGCGCGTGAAGCGCCAACTGCAGCTCCTAACTTATCAGCCAATTTTTCAATCATTGAAAAATCATCTTCAGAACCTACTCCTCGGCCACCTGAAACAACAATTCCGGCAGACGTCAATTCAGGACGGTCGGATTCTTGGACTTTATCTTCTACCCAAGATGACAAGCCAGGATTTGTGGTAGAAGGAATTTTTTCAACTGATGCAGAGCCTCCACTCCCAGCGACTTCAAAGTTTGCAGTTCTAAATGAGATCACTTTAATTTTATCGGAAGATTTCACCGTTTGAATAGCATTTCCTGCATAAATAGGGCGTTCAAAAGTATTGCCATCAACAACATTTGTTGAGTCTGTAATAACCATGACATCCAATAAAGCCGCGACGCGGGGGAGTATATTTTTTGCTGAATTTGTAGCTGGAGCCACTATATGTTCAAAATCTGATGAAAGCGCTACAACTAGATCGGAAATCGGCTCTGCCAAACCATTGCCATAGGCCGCGTCGTCGGCACACAGTACTTTAGACACACCATCAATTAGTGAGGCTTCAGTTGCCGCCGCATTGCAACCAGATGAGGCACATAGCACGGTGACTTCCCCCAATGTTTTAGCTGCAGTCACAGCTTTTGCCGTCGCATCCAGCGATAACTCAGTCCCATTCATTTCTGCTAATAGTAAAACAGCCATTAAACCGCCCCTACTTCTTTTAATTTACCAACTAATTCGTCAACTGATCCAACTTTTATACCAGCCGCTCTTGCCTCAGGCTCACCTGTTTTAACAACTTCCAACCGCGGTCCAGTATCAACACCATAATCTTCCGCTGATTTTATATCCAAAGGCTTTTTCTTCGCTTTCATTATGTTAGGAAGTGAAGCATATCTTGGCTCGTTCAAACGCAGATCAACAGTCACTACAGCTGGCATTTTTACTTTTACTGTTTGTAACCCACCATCTACTTCTCGAGTTACAATTGCAGCATCACTCTCAATATTTAACTCAGAAGCAAAAGTGGCCTGTGACCAGCCCATCAAAGCAGATAGCATTTGCCCAGTAGCATTAAGATCGTTGTCGATAGCCTGTTTGCCACATATCACCAAACCCGGATTTTCCTGATCAACCACACCTTTCAGTATCTTCGCCACAGCCAATGGTTCTACGTCGTTGTGCACATCATCAGAAGCTTTAACCAAAATAGCTCTATCAGCGCCCATAGCTAGACCTGTGCGCAGTGTTTCTTGGCACTTCTCAACACCAATTGACACAACAATTACTTCATCGACTTTACCCGCTTCTTTTAGCCTTATTGCTTCCTCAACGGCTATCTCATCAAATGGATTCATTGACATTTTTACGTTGGCAAGGTCAACGCCACTACCGTCCGCCTTCACGCGAACTTTTACGTTATAGTCGATGACACGCTTTACGGGCACCAAGACTTTCATAATCAGTTACTCCTGTGTTTAGAGTCGCTTTGGCGACTCGTAATCGAAAGTTTAGTCAGATTTATAGTTTTGTAATAGTGTTAAACAGGTCAAAATCGTCACACCAAGATAATTCAACGCCGCCTAGTTTGGTTTTCTGACAACAATTATCATCTGTTAGCGCCAGGAACCCACAGCACATCATCCAATCCGTTGTTATTGGCAAGTCTTGCAGCTACAAAAAACCAATCAGAAAGTCGATTTAAAAATTTGATCGAACTCGGGTTAATCTCTTCCATCGTAGCCAATTCAAAACTTAATCGTTCTGCACGTCTCGCCACTGTCCGACATACATGTAAATGAGCAGCTAATGTAGAGCCTCCAGGTAAAATGAAGCTTTTAAGCGGTTCCAAATCCTCGTTCATTTGATCAATTTCATTTTCTAATCTACTAACCTGAGCAGGAACAATCCGCAAAGGTGGATACTCCTCATCTTTATCCTTTTCAAAATTTGGTCTGCACAAATCAGCGCCCAAGTCAAAGAGATCATTCTGAATACCCATTAGAGCTTCATCCATTTCACCTTCTGAATGCAATCGAGAAACTCCGACATGAGAATTCAGTTCGTCCACTGTACCGTATGCTTCTACTCTCAACGAAAACTTTGCAACCCTTGCTCCATTTCCCAAGGCTGTTTCACCACTGTCCCCAGTTTTCGTGTAAATTTTATTTAAAATTACCATATCAATTACCAGCTCCGCTAA
>CEUV01045746.1_pt1 | contig 10633 bp, 10 predicted proteins | sample 356401 | NCBI WGS metagenome assembly CEUV01 (sample SAMEA2622710, study PRJEB7988) | marine metagenome | isolation source: saline water (ENVO:00002010), including
TACAGGCCATTTACGAGTACGGACCTGATTGGGAGGAATACGATTTTCACGCTGTGTATCAGGGCTGATTATGACATCATCAGCAAGCTCCTCTCCCTGAGGAGCATCGCCGTGCTGATACTTGTCATCATTGGCTGGAGAATAAATATCCACGTGGTAAGTTCGCTAAGAAGTTAGGGTTCAGTAACGTCGTCGAGAGTTATTAATTTGCTTTCGGTCAGATAACGGATCAGATTGTCTAATAGGTCACCCATTAATAATAGTTTCCCGGTTTCCACGTGTTCGACAACGTAATTGGCGGGCGCGAAGACTAATGTGGTGGTTCCGGTCGAATCTTTGAATCGTAAAGCAAAGGCCCAGCTCGAAGGCAATTCCGGAACTCCCTGATCCCATCGATAGGTGTGATCCTGAATAAACATGTGGCGGAGATGGACCATGCCTGGTGTATTCGTGATGCTCTGTTCCGACAGAATGGAGCTGGGGCCTGCTGATGTATTAAATCGTTCATTGACTTGTCCTTGTGCATCAGCATCGAGGATCAATAAATCGATGGAATCAGCATGTCGTAATCGAGTGGCATTTTCGACACCAAAAAACTCGATCACTTGATTGCCCGTGTGAATATTATGCCACCAGGCATAGATGCTCATGGCAATTGCTACACCAAAGATGCTTATGATGACCAGCTTGCCCTGAACATCTGGCTTCATTGTGACTCTCTCTATTTACCCAGCTTGGTATGAACAAAGGCGTACATCGCTCCAGTAAGCAGCCCCACCAGGTGTGCGAGATGACTTATCGAGCTAATGTAGCCAACCCCCTGAGAAGAACTTGCGGAGACAATGCCGAACAACATCCAGCCAATCGAAAACATGAGTACAAACGGGGTGATTAGCATTCCGACCGATGGTTTCATCTTCATTTTGCACCAGCCAAAACCGATGACCCCGTAGACAACACCGGACATACCCACCACCGAGCCTCCCCTAAGCCCACGGATTCCCAGTAGCCCCGTTTCTGGCGTGAGTAACGGCACTAAGATACTCGCGACTCCAGCGATCAGAAAAAGTCCCAAATACGTCTTGAGGCCAAATTGAATCTCGAGTCGCGTACCGAGCCAGTACATCCAATACATATTGAAGAAGATGTGCAAGAAGTCAAAGAGGAATTCTTGACCTGTTCCATGCACAAATACTGGGGTGATTAGTCGCCAAATCTGCCCCTGGGAGATTTGTTGGAATTGAGCTTCCAAATAAGTTGTGCCAATAGGAATCTTAGACGAGGCATCATGTGTTTCTAAAGCGTTTCTAACGAAATTCTCTTGTGAGCCATCTTGCGATTGGAACACCAGACTGGCGCCAAAGACGATTGCACACAACAAGATAATTTTGCGAGTCAGCGTGTCCTTGCGCTGCATCGCCGCCATCATATGATGAGGGTCGCGGAACTGCGTTCGCACTTCAATCTTCTTGGCTTGCTTAATGCGTTCGGCTTTTTCCTGCTTCAACTGCTGTTGAATTTTTTTGGCCTTGGCCAAAGCCATCTGAATCTGTGGTGAATCCGGGTTCGATTGATATTCACCGAGTAATTTCCTGGCTTGGCTCAGAGCATCTTCATCGATGATCCACAAATCCCATTGATTATCGTTGCCCCGCAAAACCTGAGCTTCCACCTGATTGACGGTCAACACGGCGGTAAACCGGTTGGCATCTAGCTCCTGCTCAAAGGTGTGTAGTTTTCTCATAGTGGAATTTTGCTTGAAAGCCTGTTAATTGAATGCGGCAAGTGCTAGTGCGTCCGCGACATCATCGACCAGTTCGACATGGCCAATACGTGACGGCAGGATAAATCGAATCTTTCCGTGCTCTGCCTTTTTGTCCTTCTTCATGGCTTCGACCATTGGCTCTCTTTCAAAATCCGCGGGTAGGTCGATAGGCAGGTTGAGTTGTTCCAGCAAGTCACGCTGACGTGCCGTATCTTCAGCGGTGATTCGGTTAAGGGATTCGGCCAACCGAGAGGCACACAGCATGCCGATGGCAACGGCTTCGCCGTGCATATAAGTTCCATACCCGGTACACGCCTCGATCGCGTGGCAGAAGGTGTGCCCGTAATTCAAAATCGCTCGCAGGCCCGTTGTTTCACGCTCGTCATTTTCAACGACGTAAGCCTTTAATTCACAGCAACGGGCAATGACGTCCCGCATGAATTCAGGGTCGCGGTCGAGAATCAGACCGACATTGTTTTCCAGTCGACTGAAAAACCCTTCATCCTGAATGACTCCATACTTGACCACTTCTGCCAGCCCGGCATGATAATCACGTGCCGGCAGACTTTGCAGAACATTGACATCAATCAGTACGGATTGTGGTTGCCAGAAGGCACCAACCATATTCTTAGCGCCGGGCAAATTGATCCCGACTTTGCCACCAACACTACTGTCCACTGTGGCCAATAGTGTAGTGGGGATTTGTACAAAGCGTATGCCACGCCCATAGGTTGCCGCTACAAACCCTGCTAAGTCTCCGACAACGCCTCCGCCCAGTGCGACGATTACAGACTTGCGGTCGGCGCCGAGTGAGAGTAGTTGCTTCCAAAGCTCTTCGGCAATTCCGGTCGACTTACTCGATTCCCCGGCAGGTACCGTCATGATGTCCACTTGCAGGTTGGCACTGGAGAGAGACTTGCGTGCAGTCTCTCCGTACAACTCACGAACATTGGAGTCGGTAATCAGAATCGCGTGAGTTACGTCTTCGAGACCGGCGACGAGCTCACCCACGGTAGGGAGATTATCGGAACCGATATGAATGTCGTAGCTGCGTTCGGCCAGGCCGACATGAACGGTAGTGGATTCAACAGTCAAAGGTGAGCCTATTTCTTGGTCAAAATGAGTCTAGCTCACCCGTTGAATGTCTTCAGCGGAGGCAGTAATTTTGCGACAGAATCCGGTGTGCGTCCGTACATATTCTATCGCTGCACACTGTTCGGCGCTGTCATGTAGAGCGCGATGGATAGTTGGTTTATTAGCAACGTCCAGCCCTTCAGGCCAAACGGTATCTTCTTCCATTACCAAAGCTTCACGGTAAACATCGTATTTGTCAGCCACGATAGTAATCTCCTAAGGGAGCCATAACGGCGAATCTATTATTCATTAATCTTCAAATATAACCGTGGCAGCGTTGATTGTGAATGAGCGGAAATCGCTGCGGATCGAGAATCACTCAGGGTGACAGGCCTAGATGTCTTAAGTAAAAGCGGCCTTACAGGTTGTACCGGTTATACGCATTGCATCGAGTAGACGGGATTTGAGTGATCTACGTACTTGGAAAGGCCTGTCATACAGGCCGTAACGATTGTAGCGAGCCGATTTAACGAACCTTGGAATTGTCTCCGGTTTCGACGAATTAACAAAGTGTTAACAGGCCGATTTCAGTTTCAGCAGACAAAGCCAACCCCCCCTACCAGACGTATCATCGCTGTTTTTGTTTGCCAGTGCGGTTTTAGTCGCACTGGCAAACCCCTTTTAAAGGCGAGATGTTCCACAGATATGATGCGGCAATCTATCCAGGCCTTGTTTTTGCTGACAGTGGTGTTTACCACCACTCTTGCTGCTGAGACTATCTCGCAACACGAGCCCTCTCTGTTTGACCCCTATCGTGAACCAGCTCGACCGCTTGCTATAAATTCGGGCTGGACAGCAAGAGCCCAGCGGGCGGCCAGCACGGCTCCGTTCACTTCTCTTGAAGCCGGACAAAAGCCCTCTTCACCTGCTCAACTAGACCCACTAGGTCCAGTTTCACCCTCCAATCCTCAGCGTTTTACACAATCATTCCCTTCTCCCATACGTCAGGAGGACTCCGGTCGAATTCATTCTCGATGGTCTCCGAATCGAGCTCATGACCAACGACTGAACGCCGTCCAAAATGATGCCAGGTTTTACCATCAGGAAAATCATTGGGCCACGGCTGTTGCAGTCTCCGGATGGGACCTTCAGCTTCGTGGCTTAGTCATGACAAAAGATAACTCGGCTTCGCAGTCTCTAGTCTCAAATCCTTCTGGGAGCCAATTGACGACACGTGATGCTGATTTAGACACTGCGGGTGGATTTGAAGCATCACTTTCGAAACAGCTCGCAAACGACAAACGAGTCGAGCTCGTATATTGGGGACTATTCACTACAGGAGATTCTGCCGAGCTTCATGAGCCGACCGGTGGATTCGAATCCGAATTGGATATCAATGGCCTGAGCTATGGAGCCGGTGGCACCTCGCTAACAGATGCCGTTGATGCTGCACAGGACATCGGTTTGGCTCGAGATTTTCAGTACCACAACCTAGAGATGAACTGGGGTGGGTCGACACGCAGTGATCAAATTGAATTAGACTACTTCGCCGGATTTCGATTTTTCAAAGCCAGTGAAGATTTAAGCTTATCTATGGACGAGCAACAGCTGGCAAGCCAGGGAGATAATCATCTGTTTGGATTTCAACTTGGCTCTTTATTGCACTGGCAGCCAAGCCAACAACTGGAATGGCACGTTGGCGTAAAGGCCGGTGTGTTCGCCAATGCAATCACATTACAAACCCAATTCCGCTCAGCCGACGGATTTGTTTATGCGGGAGACCAGTCCTCGCCATTGAATGTTGACAGTTCACAGACCAAAGATGATGTTGCGATGTTGGGGCAGATTGATTTGGGTTTTCTCTATCGATGCAGTGATCGGTGTCGAATTACGGCAGGGTACAGGATGGTCGCTGTGACTGGTTTGGCGTTGCCGGCCAATCAACTTGCTCAACCTCTACAGAACTTTACCACAGGCCCGCAACTTCAGAGCAACGAAAGCATCCTATTGCATGGTGCTTATATGGGGTTGGAATACGACTTTTAAAGTCTGTCCAATTTCGAGTAGGATCTCAAAAGACCTCGCAAAGAATTAGCCCGTCTCTGGCATAAAGGTCGGAATGTTGACCCCATCAAAGGGCTGGAATTCTCCATAGACCTGACAGAAATGCATCTCACAATTTCGCGCACCCCAGCTATAGGCCGTTCGTACCAATTGCTCGGATTCCACAGGCAGTAAAAAAACTGGCGTCTTGCCCGCGTGCTGATTTAATTGATGCGCCAGGAGTGCTGTAGCCACGTCATCATTAATGGCAACACCAGGGCCGATTAAGTTCGTAGCGGAGTGGTGGCAGGATCCCAGAAATCCAGAAAGCTGATTCGTTTCCGGGCAGACAGCTACTGACATACCCCAGAGGTCGTCTTTATTCTCGATCAGATAACGGTAGTCTTTTTCTCGGGTTATGCGGGAAATCTTGTATTCGAGCTCACTCATTGCAGAGAGATCGTCGAGAGTGGCATCGCGGACATGCTCCAGCCCATCCGGCTCAGGTTCAAAGCCTGTTTCAGGGATTTCTAAAAACATATCCTGATAGGCATGACGAGGAACAAACCCAGCTTTGTTGTAAAGCGAAAAGGAATCGACATTGATTGCACTTTGAGTCAATCGCAACGGTTTTTGTTGGTCGTTGGAATAATCAATAATCGCTTGCAGAATAGCTTTTCCGGCTCCGCTCCCAAAGTGATTTGGATGTGCCGTCATGATGCCCAGCGATACATGGTACTGACGGGGATGATAGAAACAGGACGCCATGAGCTTACCGGTTTCGTTGTGCTCAGCGACCAGTCCACAGTCAGGATCTAACGCTTCATAGACATCGAAGAAGATGTTGCAACTAGCAGGGCCACCAGTAAAGATCGGCGGGCAGCCATGGGTTTGATACCAGTGATTAATCGAAATGTAAATGAGCTCAGCAACTTCGTGCCGATCGTCGGCCGTCATGGTTCGAACAGTAAATGACATTTCGGATCTCCTTCGGCCGTTCATGGCTCTCCGAAATTAAAACGGAGCGATATCGTCTTCTGGATCTGATTCAGGTGCTACAGCTTCCGACTCGAGTTTGTTGTCTGGCGCTGACACGGGGACCGTTTGTTCACTCGGCAATTCCACCATTTGAATCAAGGCATACAAATGGCCGGTCACCTGAGCTGCTTCAACTTCTTCCCAGCCAGTGGCTTTGTGTTTGAGGATGGCAATCTTGAATTCATCCAACGCATTTTGCAGGTCTGCGGGTAACAGCTCCAGATTCTCAAATGGGCGAATGGCATCTTCAGGCGCAACGGCTACGGTACCAGAAGTTTCGAATTCACGCCCGGCAGCTTCGATGGCAGGGCTTTCGGGGCGATTGTAACTGTCACAGTCTCCAAAGTCCGGTCCGGTTGAATAATCGGCCCCAGCCGATGCTTCGTCGTAGGCGCCACGGATCGTCGAATCGCCAGGGGCATAATCGTTCTTAATAGGGTGCTCTTCAGACGGCTGTTTAATTACGTCTTCGTCTAGCTCAGCATAGATGACATCCTTGTCATCCGGCTTTTCGCTAGGTGCTCCGCCCATCGCTTCCCAGCGCTGTTCCCGCATGGAAGAAACGGACCAGTTGTTTTGAAGAGCACCTTCTAACCACATTTCAGCGTCGGGCCAGTCGAGGGCCGCCTGAAAGTGAGTCCAAGACAGATGATCAAACTCCTGATGACTGTCGCCAAAGCGCTGGAACACTCGGCGAAGTCGACCAACGTGCTGACCGGAAATCGATCCATAAAAGTGCTTTGCCCAGGCTTCGTCCGAGTATTCCTGAACAGGAGCACCGGCATCGATTAACGCGGCACGCCACTGGTGTATGATTTCACCCTTTTGCCAGTTAGTCTGGCTGACGAGCGTTTCCCATTGGTTGATGAAAGGTTCGGAGGTTGAACGAACAAGTTCAGCGTCGAACTCTTCTTCTTCCTGCTCTAGCACGGCGGTGTCCACAGAGGACACTTCTTCAACAGATGCTTCTAGAACTTCGTCCGAGCTTAAAGATTCGCCAACGCTGGCAGGGGAATTTGAATTTGCCGATACCGAAGTCTCCTCCAGTTCGGCTGCTTCAGGCTCCTCGCTCTGAATATCAAATTGCCCGTGACTGCCTTGATCAGCCTTTCCACCAACTTCACTGAAATCAGAGGAATCTCCATGAAACTCGTTAGGATTGCCGTCATTAAACAAATCGCCTTGCATCATGCGTCTATCTTCCTGAATCGCTAATGTTTAATTGGGTGCTTCAAATGTCTTGAGAAGAGATAAGACTAGCACCTGTAAACAAAAGTAAAAGCAATGGATCACAAGAAGGTGATTTACCCTGTAAATACCAGTGTTTTAACCAGTATGACGCTTGTAAATAGGGTGGGGAAAACCTGTCGATAATTGAGAACCTATCGACAAACCAGCTTAATTACTTATCGTTAGGCAACGGGACAGTATCGGCTGGCTCACCCTTTTCGAAGGCATTCGAGGGCGTAAGTGTAATTAGAAACAGGACATTGAGCTTTCCGTCCGGTTTGGCGTCAGCCAGCTTGGCGACCTGTAGTTTTGCCTTTTCAAGTTGCTTAGGCGTTGGCTTTTTGTCGAGCGGGTCATTGTTGTCCTGTGTACTTTGCTCAGCCAGATCTTCGTTCTCATTTGCGAGCCGGTACTTTCGCTGTCGTTGCACTTCAAGCTGCGCAAGAACATTGGTAAGCTCCTCAGGAGTCTGCTCAATCGCATAGGCAATGGTTCGTCTTTTGGTCTGGCTCCGCAAATCAGCGTTTTGATTCGATCCTTCCGTCGGTCGTACATTGCGTTGAGACTGGAAAGGGGCTCCGGCTGATTTTTCGATCCGGCTACCCGCTGATGGTGACGGCTTACTTCCAGCCGGGGGATCGATAATAGCCAAGAGGCCTTCAAGCTGATCGCGAGAAACAGTTAGGGCAATTGTATGATCGGGGGCCATACTCGACTCGACGATGAGATTAGCCATGGCATCCACATTGTCGTCGGCCATCGCTCGTTCCTGCCCTTCTTCGCTGGCTTCAGCCGAAGGCTGGTTTGCCTGCCCGAAACCGCCATTGGAATCCAGATCGCTTGGAGCGTCGCTGGCTGTAATTGCACCTGCCATTCCACCGCCCATTGCTGCTTCTTTACTCAGGGCGAACGGACCTTCTGAGTGAACGGCATCCGATTCCTGTTCGCCGGGCTCATGCTGATTTGCTTGATCAGCCACGGACATCGTCAGTTGCTCAGATTCAGAATTCCGGTCAGGCAGCAGAGTGATGACTGCCAACAGGCAGGCAGCCAGTCCAAACGCGATAGGAATCCACAGACGGGTTTTGGTCGCAGTGGGCGTGGAGGTTGGTCTGACGATAGCAGCAGGAGGTGGGCTCTCGCCGACGATGCTGCTCACTACCAACTCCAAGTCACGATGATGATAGACCGGTAGTGAATCAAAGTCGTCTCGTAACGCCTGAAGCTCGTCCTTTAGTTGTCGCAGTGATGCGTTCTGAGTTAGCGCACGTTCTACGTCCTCTCGCTCCTGTGGCGAAAGTTCATCGTCTAAATACGCGCTAATTAGTTCTTCGTTCATTTCCTTCATGGGGCTGATGAATCTTTGAACAGAGGGAGCAGTTTTTCTCGCAGCTGCATTCGACCTCGATGTAGGCGGCTGCGGACGGTTCCCGGGTTGATTTGTAGTATGCCTCCAATAGTTTCGTAGTCACACCCTTCAATTTCACGAAGAATGATGACGGCACGGAATTCCTCGGCTAAGTCGCCGATGGCTGCGTATAGTAACTCTGCTCGTTCAGAGCGCAAACTTTTGGCATCGACTGCATCCATGGTGGACACAGGTTCATCACCGAGTTCACTTTTTTGACTATCCATGGAAATCATAGGACGTTCCCGCCGCCGGTAACTAAACGCTAAGTTGACTGCGATTCGATAAAGCCATGTATAGAACGAGCTCTTACCCTGGTAAGTGTTCAACTTGACAAAGGCTTGAACCAAAGCATCCTGCAACACGTCTTCAGCAGCTTCCGCGCTTCTTAGAATATGCGAAAGCGTATTAAACAAGCGATCTCCATAGGGTGCGATTAGCTGTTCAAATGCTTCGCTGGATCCCGCTAAGATGCTTCGAATTAGCTCTTGTTCTTCTTGAGACACGGCCGCCGTAATACTTTAGATATTCAGAGTGGTATAAAAGTTCCCGAAAAGTGCAGGAATTCGGGTACTCCGGCAAATCGCCTCTATGGAGTAATAATCATCTTTGTATTCCACCCCAAAGAAGTCAAACTATGTGTCTTTTGCTGTGGCGAGTTCCCGAGATTTCTGGCTGGGATAAGCCAGTGGCTGATTTCTGACGTAGGTGAAAATCCAAAGACCGATGCCAAACAGAATTGTCAGGATGCTGAATAATTGAGAAATGGTAAATCCTGTACCTAACTGACCCAATTCGTCTGAACGTACCCACTCAAGCAAAAACCGAGTGATCGGGTAGAGTATGAAAACTAGCGCTAGAATCTGTCCGTCACGTGTCCGATACGGAAAATATGCCCACAGAATCAAGCAAAGTAAACCACCGTTGATGCTACTAAAAATCTGGGCTGGATAGACAGTTAAGGAGCGAGCAGGCATATCGCCAACCAGAAGATCATCGATGACTCCCCGAGGCCCGATCAATTCAAAGGCAGTTTGTGTCGACAAGCCTTTATCGAAAAACTCGCTGAACGCTCCATCGAGTAGACGCATTTGAATGATGATAGTGTTGTTTGGTTCCAAGCCACTTGCTGCTCCCACCGACTCCGGTTCGATTGTCACGACCTTGCCTTCCCAGCGATAGCCATCGCGATACTGGAATTCGGCATGGATGCCTTTTTGAGCCAGCGGCGTGTCAAACAATAGCCCCTGATCCAGATGACGCATGTAAGGGGGACTTCCCAATGGGAATTGGACGCCCCAGGTTTCGTCAGTGCAAAGACCGCCATAGCAGCAACCATTCATAAAGCATCCCAGCCTGCCAAAGAACATGCCGATTGCCAACGCCGGGACGATGAGATCTAGGGTGGCGAGTTTTGGTAATTTTCGGCGGATCAGGAAGATGGAACAGCCGATCAATCCTCCTACGAAGGCTCCATAAACGACGAGCCCTCCTTCGGTGAACTTTAAGACTTTGGGGATCGTGTCCCCCCAAACGACGCTGCTGCCATCATAGACAGCGAATTCGGACCACTTCTGAACGACATACCAAAGGCGGCCACCTAACACTCCAAATAAAAACAGGTAGAGCGTCATCGTAAATACGACATCGGGATGAACGCCCTGACGTCTGGCCTGAATGGATGCAATAAAAATCCCACTGGTGACTCCCAGCAGTACGAAGAATCCGTAGCCTCGAACTTTGACTCCCGTCGGGCCTTCAGAGTCGGTTGGCTCAATGAATGGGATCACGATTGCAATAATGAGCCCGACTACCAGAATGGGAACTAGCGGGTGCCCCACGCCTTGTTGCTTTCTAGCCGCGGACTGCATGTAAAAACGTGTGAGCCAGACACCGCCGAAAATAGCCCAGAAAATCAACGCCCAGCCGAAGCCAAACAGAGGCAGGCCGGCAATTTCATGCGGGATATCGATGAGCGTCTGTTGCATACAAGTTTAATTGGGTCGAGAAACTAATTCAGGAATAGATTATCAATCAGTCGAGTTGAACCAACATAGGCTGCGGCCAGGGCGATG
>CEUV01056393.1_pt1 | contig 10627 bp, 17 predicted proteins | sample 356401 | NCBI WGS metagenome assembly CEUV01 (sample SAMEA2622710, study PRJEB7988) | marine metagenome | isolation source: saline water (ENVO:00002010), including
AGGAACTTCCTGTGGGATAAGCCACAATCTTTCCCGGCCACTCCCAGTAATCAAGATCGAAACGAGGGTGGGTGGAAGAATCCATAAAAATATTAATACTGGTTTGCTATTTATAGATTGACTTAAGAATTAAATAGTTGAGTGAAGAATAAATATACAATGGAAGAGTTTACTGCTGAGATAACAGTAGTGGGACAGAATCACAAACCGTGGTTCTTTACCTTTGAGGCTATGATTGATACGGGTGCTAAACGTAGCAGTGTTGACACTAAATTGGCCGAGTTATTAGATTTAGAAAAAGTCGGTGAAATCAAAGTGAGTAATGCTATGGGTAAACAAGCCAGACCTTTAGTAAAAATAAAATTATTTCATAATAGTGAATCATATGAATTAGAAGTTTCTACCACCGATCGGAGTCAGTTGTCATATCCCATGATTTTAGGTCGTGACTTTTTAGCACTTTGGAAAACTATGCCAAACGATGACCAATAGGGTATTTTCTATTGGCTGGAACATAGTGGGAAATCATATTGAGAATCTCTTGACCTGTCCACCCATGACCAACATTAGATTGTGCCATTTTTACTTCTTTGTTTTTATAGGCTAAATCATAAACCAAGATAGGGTCGGCAACAAAATACATTTGAGAACTTTGGTTGGCTTTATCTTCCCAAACACCGAAAAGAACCCACTCGGGATTATAGGGGTCAGAACTGAAAGTAGTGTGGTCTAAATCACCCCAATAAACTAAATGAAACATTTTCTACCCACCTGTCTTCAAGACCCCGTTTATTAATATACGTCGCCATTTTCCTTGATTTTGAGATCTTCATAGGGTGCTAAAACCCGACGATACAGTTCAAACTTACAGCCTTCTAAAGCACCGACTACATCGTTAAGGTTTTGATAGCACAAACCATGGCGTTCAATGTATGTCCTTACCAACATAGTAATAACATAGTTCATTTCGCCAGCAGTATCTATGTTACCAGCAATTTCAATTAGGTTTTCAAACTTGGTTTTATCTTCATCTTTAATATATGGCATAATTAAGCCCCCGCAATTCCAAACAATGCTAAACAAACAATAATAACTGTAAACACGACAACGATACTACGCTGAGAAGGCAAGAAACTAAAGTCCCATAGTTCGTCATCTCTCCAAGGTTTTTGTGGCATCTTATCAACTCTCATCCCATTGTTTTACTAAGTCGGTTAAACTACCCGAATCAGCCCCGTCGTATTCCATAGGGTCTACGTCATCAGGACTTACAGGCATGATAACAATAGCCTGTCGTTCTGTCAGTCCTTCTAATTGACCTTGCAGAGCAGAAAGTGTAAGATTGGTTCTTAGCATTTGGGCTAATACCAACACGAATAACAGATATAGATCCCACTCCATAGACAGGATGGGTGATGTTACCGATATATATCTTTCCATCAAGCCTTGTAGCCAGCAGAGGGATTGGCTTGGTCAGCAAAGCACACTACTTGTGATTCACCGTTTTGAATATTGTAAACAGTCAGGTATCCCATCTTAGGTTTGTATCCCAACATTCTCATGAAATCGGATTGACCTTGGAAGGTAGAAGAAACAATCATTTGTGTGCCACGATACTCTTCTACTTGGTGAGCATGAGTGTGCCCAGTAACAAAGATATCTGGTTTTTGAAGAATAACCATTTGGTCGGTTTCTTCAGGTGACAAAGCATTTCTTTCGCCCCACATAGGTGCTAAATGTCGCTTTCTAAGCATTTCTTTCATGGCTTCGGCAGGTTTTTCATAAGTAACGTGTGCCATACGAGGAACCATGTCATCAATACCCTTACCGTGATAAGCCAAGACCTCAATGCCAGATAAGTTGATGCGAGAGGGATTGCCTACATGAATAGCATGACTAAACTTCTTTTGCACTAAGTCTTCTAACACAGGTTGAGGTTCAGCAGGTCGCACAGCATCGTGATTGCCGGGGAGGATTACAGGAGTCATGTGGTCAGGTAGTCTATCCATTTGGCGAGCAAACTCTTCGTATTGCAGGTAGACATCGGTTTCAGTAAGGTTGTGTTCTTGACCGGGGTAAATCCCGATACCGTCTACTACATCACCAGCGAAAACTAAATACTTAATGTTCTTAGCAGTAGGGTGGTCGGAATTAAGCCATTCCATCATTCGGTCCCATTCTTTGTTAAGGAAATACTTACTGCCAACGTGAATATCGGAAGCAAAGGCAATAGAAACAGGATCGTATTCAGTGCCCATCTTACGAGCAGTATCCAAAAACTCAGGAAACTGAACATAGTCTACGATAAATAAATCACCGTCTTTGATAAACTTACCTGATACGCCGATTACATCGTCTGGCAGGAGTGTATCAATAGCCGGATTTTCTTTGGAGATGAAGACAGAAATCTGTCCGGTTTTGTCTTCTAACTCAACCATGCGGCCACCAGATTTGGTTCGCCTAATGCTGGCAACAATACCTATCATGTTGATGACTCGGTGTTTGAAAACCATCTTATCCTTACGCACTTCGTTGATGTTAGTGGTCTCTTTGAAACCCCATTCATAACGGAGGATTTTACGCAACATTTCATACCTTTCAGAGAAAAGGTTAACAATATCAGTCAGTTTGCCTGACTGTTCAGATTGACCCACTACTGGGCCTTTGTTAACATTGGCTGAATAATCTGATGCTCGGGCTGCCCATGCACCAGTAGCAGGTTTGCTGTCGCTAAACTTGAAGCGACGAGTTCCCATAACAATCACTCTAACATTGGTTCAAGTTGCTCAATAAGTTGCTCGGTAGCACTCTCGGCTTCAGACTCAGATTTGCATCCAGTGATAACACATTTACCTGATGAGAATACCAAACATACTGACTTTGGTTCATCAATACGATAGATAAGGCCGGGGAAAACTTCAGGTTCATACTCGGTCTTATCAAAAGGCATAGAAAAGATAAGGTGTGAGAGGTCAAGGTCGTTACCGTATTCGTAAGTAACAACAATGTTCTCAATACTAATGGAATCAGTATCAAAAGGCCACATGTCGTAGCCATTATCAGTCAAGTCATCGTGCAGAACCTTGAGTCCTGCAGAAACGTCTGCTTCTGATTTTGCTCCTGTGACTACTGCCTTTCCGCTACGGAAAAGTAGAATGCAAACTTTAGGGTTTGCTACTCTGTAAACCATTCCGGGGAATTGTTCTGCTTCATAGGTGATTCCCATTCTTGCAGACACATCGTAAAGGTCAATGCTTTCAGTTAATTGTGTGCTGGCTACCATGTTGACAATATCGCTCATGAAACCAACTGTGTGTAATGACCTTTATATACTTAACTACCACAATGAATACATTTAGGTTCGGAAAGAGGTGTCATTTGACGACAAGTGTTACAAATATCCATTCCTTGTCTACGAGCAATTTCTCGCTGGATTTCCATCATATCATCAGTGACATCAATGGTAGGCTTGGGAGCATACCTTTCAGTTTTGACTCTAATTTGTCGGCTACTCTTCTTGGACTTTTCGCCCCTGCGTTTTGTGTCGTGCTTCATGTGTCACACCATATCATTAACTGGATCGTCAGGGATAACTCCCAGAGATTTGAGTTGTTTCCACAAACCGTCAATTTTGAGGGCTTTGATAACAAACTTTTCAGCGATTTTTGAAGCATACTTAAGGTCTACTTCAGGTAGACTTAATTCTATGTAATCAGTTAGATTGCGAACAGTATGGTGGATGTTAAAATTAAGTTCAGCCAAAGACATAGTTTGTTTCTTTTTGTTGCCAAAACTGTGCTTGAGTAAAGTTAACACTTCGGGACGAACTTCTGATTTTACATCAGGAGACCAATCATAAAACAAAAGATTGTAGATGTCACTTTTAGCCTGTTCTACATCTGTCATACTAATCACTTAGTTTTCCTACTATTTATTGGTTGCTAAGACCCATATATACTTAATCATAATAATCGTCTAAGCGTTCCGTAAGCCAATCGTCCAAATCACCTTTGATGCTCAAATTAATTTGACATTGATATTGTAACCAACCAGAATCACGGAACTTTTCTAAATCTTTTCCGTGTGCTAATAAGTATACATTGAGAGGGTCATTTGAATCTAAATAACTAAAGTGCCAACCTAAAACCATATCTACAAAATTATCCAGTATTTCTTTGTCAGAAAAGTCTGCCATCATATCAATAGCCCAATCTTTGGGTATGTTCCAATTTCTACCATCTTCATCGGTATCATAGTAAAACATCTCTCCCACTTGCTCATCTACCCAGTCTATCATCATTTCTCTAAAATTACTTTGAATAGATAACATAGTTTCTCTTACTTCAGCATCCAACTCAGAAGGCGGTTCTTCAAAAAGACATTCGCCCCATGATAAGTTCATGAAGAAATCGGCTAAGGTGTAGGCAGGTGGATTATAGTTAACTGGCTTAATGTTGGGTGGAACTGATTTTAACGTAGCAACAGTATTAGGATTGTAAACATAATAGGTGCGATCTTCTATTTCATATTCTTTCATAATAAGACGTGTAGATTTAGTAAAAATAGCATTACCTCGTTGTCTCTTTTTAGAATCATTTCTTTGATAATAATTGCCATAACTGTTATTGATAATTTGAGTCAACTTATAACGTGGGTTTTCAGCATCGGCAGTCATTCTGGTCCCGTCAGGGAGTTTCATGTAACCTTTTTCTCCAAGGCGAAGATTGCTTTTATCAATGTAAAGAGAAGCATCATATTTATCAGCACCCTCAAACCAATAAGGATAAAAATCTGAATCATATGTGCCGTAGAAAAATTGAAGTTTGTAGGGTCGGGTAACTATGGGAACTGTTTTAGAATATGGCTTTCCTTTTAGTGGGCCAACCATGGTGGTTTTCCACACACCTGTAATTTCAAAGGTTTCTCCTGTATCTACTTCAGTGTCAGTTCCTTCGTATATTGTAGTCCAAAAAATATGATTAGGTTTCAAAGATACTTGAAAGGGATTGAAAATCATTTGGTCCTCTACAATAAGATTTTTTAGCCGCTTCCAGTTGAAATCAAGTAGGGTTTGTTTAGATTCCGGGGCGGGAATATATTGAGTTACCTTGTTGGGCAAGAGTCTGAGCGCAAACTCAGGGTCATGATACGGCTTGGTGATAGCATCGTAAATCATGTCGTGAACAGGATCTTCAACCATGTTAAATCCTCATTTTATCAGTAGCCAAATCGGTCAACAAATTGCTACCAACTGTAACCAGTCCGACACCAATAACCGAGTAGAGAAGAAACTCTTTAGTTTCTGAAGCCATGTCATGATGAACGGCATTATGGCCGTGATGGGTAGTCAGGAAAGCACCAACTCCAAATATTAATGTTCCGAAACCTAACCGAATCCAATCAGGGTGCATACTATAATTACCGTAGGCTTACTATTTATTATTTTGCTAACTATACATCTTTGGCGAAAAAGAAATCGCCTTGTAATTCATCGGCTTGCCAAGTGTCCATATTATCGCTTATCAAAGTAAAACCATAAGATTCTAATAAAGCAGTAATGTCACCAATGTGTGGTGCACCTTTGTAAAATGGAACTACACATCCTTCAGTAATAATATACTTAACATGATGCAATAAATCTCCAGCCCCTTTCAAGGCTTCTATTTCGGCACCTTGTAAATCCATAACTAACAAGTCAATTTCAAAAATATTATTTTTATTTGCCCAGTCGTCTAACCTAATGGCATCTACACTAATTTTGGTTTGCTCTAAATGTTCGTTAGCAATTGTATTATCGGCTTCAAAACAACTGGAGGCACCTACGTTTCCATTGATAACTGGGAAGAAATCAATAACTGTGTCTTCAGACCAAACGGCTTTGTCCACCATATGAACTTTTTCAAAATGCGATATATTTTCTTTCATGGATAACCACAAATCAGGATTACATTCCCAAGCATAAGTTTCGGCATCAAAGAAAAATGATAACCAAATAGCATCTAAACCATCACGACTTCCGAGTTCAACAATAGTGTTAATTTCGTCTTTCGGAATCTGATCGGTGAAATAGTGATAAGAACCACCTCCGCCTTTATTGTCCATGATATGCCGATAGGTGGCATAACCTCTGAGGTTATTCATAGGGTCTGGTATCATTCACAACCCAACCTTTCTTTATCATGTAGAATCATAATTTTTACCATTTCGGCTAAACTCACTTTTGGTTGCCAACCCAAAACCTCTTTGGCTTTAGAATAGTCTCCACACAAAACATCAACTTCAGCAGGACGATAAAAACGTGGGTCTTGTTTAACATAAGGTTCCCAGTCAGAAATGCCAACTTCGTTAAATGCTAAATCCAAAAAGTCCCGAATACTGTAAGACTGATTGGTGGCTAAAACATAATCATCTGGTTCATCTTGCTGAAGCATCATCCACATTCCTTCTACATAATCTGGGGCGTAACCCCAATCTCTCATAGAATCTAAATTACCAAGAGAGATGCTGTCTTCAAGACCCATTTTGATGCGGACAACCCCATCAGTTATTTTACGAGTTACAAACTCTAATCCTCTGCGCTCAGATTCATGATTGAACAAAATACCTGAACAAGCAAACATATCATAGGACTCACGATAATTCTTGGTAATCCAATAAGCATATAGTTTGGCGACTCCATAGGGAGATCTTGGATAGAAAGGAGTATTTTCGTTAGCAGGGTTTTCTACCATCTTGCCAAACATCTCGGAAGTGGCTGCTTGATAAAACTTAATTTTTTTATTATTTTTATCTTGATACTCTCTAATGGCCTCCAGAAGTCGGAGGCAGCCTAATCCGTTGACATCGCTGGTAGTTGTTGGAATGGTCCAAGAAACTCCCACGAAGGATTGGGCAGCGAGATTGTAAACTTCATCTGGTTCAATGTCGTTAATCAATCTACAAAGAGAGTTCTGGTCTGTTAGATCTCCAGAGACAAATGTGAATTGTGGGTGGTCTACTAAATGTCCACTATTTTCTCGGTTCGGCACAGACAGTCTGCGCTCCATTCCATAGACACGGTAACCTTTTGTAAGCAATAAGTCTGCCAGATGACTTCCGTCCATACCATTTACACCAGTGATAAGGGCTTTCTTCATAAGGTTATCATGCTTGGACTACCCTTATATATCTTTAGATTTGCTTACGAAGATAAGGTCAATAACCTTTCTATGTAAGCATCCCATAGGTTATCTTGCCTTAAAGTATGCTTATTCATAGCATCTAAACCTATAGATATATGTTTATCTATAATATCTTTATCTGCAAATATATCTCTAATTGTATCTTCCCATTCCTCGGCAGCAAATAAATACATTTGGTGTTTCTGACCATCTGGTTTTTCATGATAATAGGTAAACCAATTATTAGTGGCTTCTTGAGGATAGGCATTAATGAAGATTGGAAAGTCAGGATTAGCATCTCTAATGATAGGGTGGTCATTAGCGAATACTAAACAACCGTTGGCTGCGGCTTCGATCGGAACCATACCAAAACCTTCCCATAATGAAGGATATAAAATAGATTTACATTCCATGTAGAAGTCAGACATATCTTCATACCAACCAGCCACGGTAACATTAGGAAACCATGCTTCTAACTTATCTATAACCACACTATGGTGATAACCACCGGGTTTGATAAGAAACTTTTTATCAGGCATTTGTGAAATAAGTTTAAGTATAGTATTAAATCCTTTGTGGTGAGTAGGATTGATAAATCCAAAATCATAGGGTCGGTCTTCCCACGGAACGTTGGGTTTGGTAGGCAAATCAGAAGCAGTGATAAAAGGAACTACGGGAATGCTGTTAGTAATGTTGTTCCATGTATCTACTAAGACAGGGGAACCTAATACAGTCAGATTCCAACCTCGGTTTATGCCTGCGTCTTGCCAAGCATTTGGTAGGCTGGAAATAGGGTCGTATTGTAAAGCCACAGTAATTATACCTTTGAGATATTGCTCAGAGATACGTTTGAAAAGGTTAGGTCCAAGGGTTAAGGGACCCCATCTACCATAACAAAACAAATAATCATATTTATCTGTAGGAAATGTTTTTACTATATCTATAACTTTGGCAGCACGATGAAAGTAGTCTCGGTAGGCTTCACCAACCAGATCGGCACGACTGTATTTTTGCCGGGGTAATGGGTCCGCTACTCTAATGACTTCAAAAGGATATTCGTGGGTAGAATCAAGATAATCTGGAGTTGCCGTGATGACAGTAATCTCAGCACCTTCTTCATGCAGTTTACACATATGTTCATAGGTGGCTTTTTCACCACCGCCAGAGGCAGGGTGAAATATCTCTGTAATGTAGAGAATATGCTTACCCTTAAGTCTGGTCATAGGTATAAGTAAGGCTATAACCTATTTATTACTTTAGGTTATGGTGGAGTTGGCAGGACTTGAACCTGCAGCCTCTTGATTGCAAATCAAGCGTTCTTCCAGTTAAACTACAACCCCATTAGGAAATAAAGAAAGGGCGGGAGAACGCTGGTCGGAAGGAACGACTACTCCCTTAGACCAGTGGAGGAACTCGCCAGCGTTTTGACTTCGGTCAAACTCCCATGAGTTGGATGGTTCGTTGGTTAAGTGACGGTCTTCTGAGCGAATCCCTTGGAGTGAACCACTTTCCATGGCTTGCATGGTAGGGACCACTCATATATATTTAATCATCTCTGAAGCCAAAGGAGTGGGCTGAGTGTAAGCATAACTGCGATCGGTTTCATTGTAATCAATAACGCCTCGTGCAGCCCACACTCTAAGGCTACCTGCAACACTACGAGAACTACGGGAAGCATTCATACGAGTGTGATTCATTTCGGCTAATTGTTTAGCAGTGAAACTTTTGTGAGGGTGCAATTGTAATGGTAACATAAATTGAAACTGTCGGTATTTCTTTCTACCTTTGTTAATTCTATCATAACAAGTTTTACTACAAAAACGTGCATTCTTACGAGTGTGCATATAGTAATCTAATTTAACACTCTTACGAGTCTTACATACATCACAAGTCATCCACTGCACAGGCCACCTTTCATTGATAGGTTTTAGATTTATTTTATCTGCCTCAAAGCAATAACGAGAGCAATACCCTTCGTAACAATGGTTACGATAAGCGGCTGCAGTTACATAAGTAACCTTACAATTTAGACACTCGGGCATGTTAATTGATACTTACTATCACATATTTATATCTTCCAACCCGTGATACAAATAATAAATGTAGCAGTAAATGAAGAAAATGCATAAGGATAATTCCAGTCTTCAACAGTTTCAACATACTTCCAATTGGGTCCTAAAGGTGTGGGTGGCCACACAGACATATCACGAGCAGGTCCACGGTCATAACCAAAACATTCCAACCGATGGAGGTTGTCTTTTATCCACTCATCTAAGTAGGGATTCCAACCACAAGGTAGAGTTACTAAACATTTATTAGATTCATCTAATATTTTTATTAGGGCATTTATGGCACCTTTTGGGTCTACATCAGCCTCTGTGTTGCCGTATTCTAAGTTTCCAATATGTTCTACAGTAGATATAGATAAAACAGATTTATCTTGATAATTATAGTTCTCCATAAAATCCATGATAGTAGCCTTTTCGTCATAGGGGTCTATAATGGTATGATTACACTCTATGTGGTAGGGAAGCACAGCACCGATCTCAACTAATTCTTGGTCGTCAGAAAGAGTATCTAACCATCGCTGAGCAAGAGCAATTTCTACATATCTTTCACTGTTGTGGTGACCGGCAGCACCACTATCACAGTCTTCGGTAGTAAGTATATTCCAAGACATATTTATTTACACCTACCCAAACATAGGGTCAGAACCGTTATTAGAGGTATCAATTTCCTTTACATCGTAAGCATTAGATAAGGTTTGAGCAATAAAATCTTGCACAAAGAAAGTAGCAATACGAGTATCTATACCACGGGCTTGTTCTTGTAGCCAATCTAATAATTTGTCAGTGCATTTACCAAACATGACAGTAAACTCATCTTCACTGAGAACTTTGTCAAAAATAAGTGTGCCTTCTATAATGCCTTTAACGTCTTTGTGAAGTTCACCAGAATACTTGCCATCACCGAGATCCTCAAAATCATCAAACAAGCATTTCCTAATCTTTTCTATTTGGCGAGCGAGTTGTGCGGCAGTAAAGTCCTCTGACATAATATAGAATTATGTGGAACCTATATAACTCTTACCAGTTAACCTTTATCTGATGCTTCTTACTACGCTGCCCGTTGAAACCTACGGCTTCAAAACTATTCTTGGGTGCATCAAAGAATACCTTGGCAGTGAGAACGCAATCATGCATACAATAGTCTAATACCTCTTGATAATCTCCTTTAGCCCAAGCCTTGGGTGCATGTGCAGCATCCATGGTTTTAGATTCTTGTTCACCATACAATCCTTTGACCAGATTCTGTAAACTAAAACGGTATCCATATTGGTCTCTAAGCAATTGACAAATATCTATATGTCTATCATCGGTTTCATATTTATTTATGATATCTTCAAGACCAGCACCACCATTTTCTAAGGGCTTTCTAAGGATAGGTAAGTCAAAACCCTTACCATT
>CEUV01006419.1_pt1 | contig 10623 bp, 9 predicted proteins | sample 356401 | NCBI WGS metagenome assembly CEUV01 (sample SAMEA2622710, study PRJEB7988) | marine metagenome | isolation source: saline water (ENVO:00002010), including
GGTCTGTCCGGACCCAGTCCCTCCAGTATCAGAAGCCGAGTCATCAGCGAGAGCCAATTCTGGTTCCGCGAAGTTAGATCCACCATCTATCCTCGTCATAATTGGCTCTGTGACCCAGTGCCAGTAGCTTTGTTGGTCAAGACTAACTATCATCTCGTCGTACACTGCCATCTTTAGATCCTCAAGGAGTGTCTCGCACGCATCATATGTCAGAAGGGAGGGAGAAGATCTAGTCCTCTCTGGCAGATCTAGCTTTGGATAGTCACCTTCTAGTGCATCTATGGTCCTATCAATGTCCTCGATGACCCCATCCACAGCCTGTAGACATCCGGCTGTCATCATCAAGAACATCATCGAGAAAGCTCGAATGGATTTCCTCCTCATATCTTCACCTCCGTGATTCCTTATTTCAATACAACAGTGGGCCAAATTACACCAACCACGTTTCAAATTCCTATTGAACAGTAATTCAGTGGCTCACGCATTTGAGAAATATTGTTCGGTGCTGGATCCTCCGAATCCTCCTCTTCTTCGCTCGTCATTTCAACGCCGCCAGGGTGCTCACTGGTGACGAGGCTCTTGGTGCCGGCAAGGAAAATCAGCGCGGCGACCTGCATGTCCAGTGTTTTGTCCATGAATTTTTTACATCGTCATCTGTGATTTAAACAAATTGGCTGCATGTGTCGGTGATGTCTCAGACATTTCCAGATATTGGTGCGAACACCGGGAGTCGAACCCGGGTTAGCAGGTTGGGAACCTGCTGTCATAACCACTAGACCATGTCCGCCTTGATTGAGGGAGAGAGTCTTGGTAATTGAGAGGCTCGGTTTATACAGAATCGGGATCCCCTAGACTAGACGACGAAGTGCTTCCATTGACGAGTCTGCATCTCCCAATGATTCCAAACAATCGTCAATCTCCCCTTCAGAGAGGGCCCTCTCTGCGTCTACAAGATGCCTCTCGGTCGAAATCCTATCTTTGTTTTCCGCTCCATAACCCGATGACTCGAGCCTCTTTCTGAGTTTTCTCCAATCTCCATACAAGAATTCGAGCATCTCTCGGGCCTCTTCGACCCTTGAATGGAAATCATCCAGCTCTTCGACTATTGTTCTCAGGCTTTCTGCGGCCTCTATCCATTTTCCTGCATCCGCAGAAGATTTCGTCTCGGCCATTCTTCTTCTCCAATCAAAACCCAATTCTCCTGCTGGTATCCTGTCCTCGATGCTCTTGACCTGTCTCAAGGACCTCTGGACAGTGGTTTTCGCTTCTGATTCCTTCCTTATCGACCTAGTCACTCCTTCCGAGAGTCCTATCGAGAGAGATGCATTTCCAGAATCTAAAGCCTCATTTGCATCTTCCAACCTCTTGTTCAGATCGACAACATAGGCCGAATCGCAATGTAAAACCTCGCTCTTGGCCTCCTCCAAGGATTTTCTTGCCTGTAACATTAGGTCTTCTACATCATCCATCTGAGATGGTATGTCCGAAACAATTGCCAATGCGTACTCTGGATCTTCATCTTCCATGGCTTTTCTTGCTTCTTTCAGAGTTGATCGAAGTCCTTGGGCCAAGTGACCTTGCGCATCAGAAATAGCATTCTCGGCATCATCGATAGCTTCTAGGGCATTTTGCCAATTGGACTCAATTACTTCAGCTCGGGACTTAGCCTCCCTGAACCTACTCTCTGAAGCCCTTAGTGAGCCATTTTCAAGTTCTGTCATGGCGTCTTCGAAAATCTTCCTTGGCCTACCTGGGAAACCTGTTAGTTTCTCAGCTCTATTGACGGAGATTTCAGATTGTTGCCTAATCTCTTCGAGGTCAGATACGAATAAAGCGATCCTGCTTGCTTCCCTCTTGGCCTCGGAGATCAGTTCAATTCCTCTTTCAGGATTTTTCCAGCCCTTCTCTCTGGCCTTCTTGAGCAGAGAGTTTGGTTGCTGCATCATTGTGTTCCCAGACTGTAGACCGAGGATATGCTTCTCTGCATCCTTAAGTTGTTCAGAGAAATCTTGCCTTTCTCCCTCTAATCCGTCTTTCGTGAAAAGTATGGGCAAAGTGGTGAATGAGGCGGCAATCGCCATTATCAGGAGAGATGCAGGGTCTGATTCCAGGACTATCGGAATCGCAAGAGTGAATCCAATTGATGTTACCAAGCCTCTCCATCTCCTTGTCTTCACATCGGATCTTAGCATACTCCAAGATGTAGAATACAGGATTATAGAGACAAGGACCAGAGTGAGGACTGCGGACACATTTCCTTCATCCCTGTTCACCGCTGCTATCGCCAGTAGTAATGGCCAGCCGAGGCAGCATGCAGTGGAGATTCGCATCCTCTCAGTTGGTCCAAATTCCACTAGGTCCTGTAGAAGCAGTGCAGAGGAGAACAGGATTAGGACAGGTAAGTAACTGTAGAGTGGAGGCGAACCAGATCCGAAAGAAGAGAACAGCCACCAAGCCCCGAGTATGATCAGGAGAATCTGAAATAGCAATGATGCCCTATCAACTCGTGATCGATGTCTGGCGACGACCCGTGATGGGTAGTCTGGAAGCATCGCCATATGACCCGAAGGCGAAGAGGAGGTCAATATGTATACGGTTCCAAGGGCGAGTTAGGGGCCGGGTTACTCAGAGTTCCCGTACCACACAAACAAAAATGCCAAAATTCCAATCAAGACAGCAAATATCAGCGATGTTGGTATTCCTGCTTGGCTCTTTACAGATACTTCCATCGGAATATCCCCATATGTGCCCGCTGAAGCGCTATCCCAGCTAAGGTATAGACCCTCAACGGTATCGTTCTGAATCTCGAACTGGAACTCTATTGTCGCCTGTCCGGGGCCTGATTCCAAAGTGGCTACGAAAGGTTCCTCGGTCCATCTACCACAGATATCTGAAAGACATACTCGAGCGAAGGCAGGGTCTGAACCATGGTTTTCCACTAACACTGTGAGCATTACGCTATTTCCAATCTTAGCATCATCAGGAAGTGTCGCTTCGACCACTCTGATGTGGGCACCGCTCCGAGGCTCAACAGTGATCGAGATCGGCTCTTCCCTGATATTCCCCTTGGAGTCGGTTGCTTTCACAGTGATATTATGAGTACCCTTCTCGAGACCAGAGAGGTTTATTGGCTCGAAGACCGACCATTCTGGGCCACTTACGAATATCTCTTCCTCGTCTACCAATACGGACCATGATACGTCTCCTATCGAATCTAAGTCATCGTAAGAGTGAGAGAGGTTAATCTCCAGTAAATCCCCCTCATGTAATTTATCGTCGTACTCAATCTCTATTCCATTGGAGAATAATCTTGGAATTACTGTCGGGGGGTTTGCATCCAAAACCGTTAGTGTCCATTCTGACAAGACCGTGTTACCAGCATCATCGGTAACGACCAGTGCCATGAGGATTTCAGATGGCGTCTTCTGAATGTGCCTCTGATTTATTCCCATATCGGCACCATTGATTCCCATTCCCTGGTTGGCGGTGAATTCGAAAGTTTGCTGATTTAAACCGGTTTGCCTCCATCCCTCTGATACGTTTGTGTACAGCTCCAGCATTACCGGTAGAGATGAGTCGTCAGATGCGTTGACCTCTAATGTGATCAAGCTCCCTGCAAGCGCAAAAATCGGCGTTTGAATTCCATTTTCTATTACCTCTACTTCGATTCCATTGACTGAGAACTTCCCGCTCCAGTGTGGCGAGATTCCGTCAACGGTGGGGTTGTCGTTCCAATGTGATGTAGCACCATGGAAGTCAATGCAGGTTGCATTCACGCTCATAATGTCCCCGTGGGTGAAGTTGAGATCGCTGGGCTTGACTGATATCCAATTATTCTCGAATGAGGAAATTGTTGTGCCGTTTTTGCTTATGATCCACTCTATTCTTGGAATTTCCAGTGGATTATCCGAGCAGGTTGCTGAGAAAGAAGAGGACTTTTCTAGAGAGATGGTCGAGGAAATTTGAGGGAAGCTTGTAGCCGAAAGGAGCGGTGGAATGTTACGGTCAATTGTAATCCTGATGTCATAGGCAACTGGAGCCTGAGACCTGTCGACGAAGAATGCCCCTGGGCTACCTGTGATTATCTCTGACATTGGGCTAAACTTGAACTCCCAGTGCTCAGGAAGAGATACTCTCAGAGGGACCTCCTCAATCAAAGCACCTACTCTTGGGAGGTCGATTAGTCGTAGAGTCCTACCATCAGAAGTACCGATCAGATTCCCACTCTCAGACCATCCCCATTCCCCATCAGTTCTGTTTGTAGGTCCTATTTCCGGAGGATTGACAGATACGGCAATGGATCCGACGACTGACATGGAAGAATGGTCGAATGCGCAACAACCACCTGAAAATGAGTCGGTCCAGCTTCTGGAGGAGACTACCAGTTCAGAGAAAGTGTTGGCTTCCGATTCGTCCAACCACCCATCCGAGTTACCTAGGGCTTGATCTATCTGGTCCAAGAGTCCAATTGATCTGTTCTCCAGAAGATCGGTTCCGTAGCTCTCGAGAACGGATACCCGTGCGAACCAAGTCGCGTTAACCTGTGAGCTATGTGAGATTGGGTGAGTGAAATTGAGGAACGACTGCCCTTGAATTGTCTGGTTACCATTAGAATCTGAGAAAACTGGATCAGATTCATGTTCCATTACTGAATCGTGAGATACAGCAATTTGAGATAACGCAAGAAGGGTACAGATGAGGAGAGTTGCTGGAATCACTGATTTTCCATTCTCGGATGGCATCTTGGCACCTCACTCAAGTTCCATAGATTATTTTGGAGCCAGAGAAGTCAATTTCCAAGGGGAACATGCGATGGCTTTCACCTAGATCCCTTTGTAGAATTCCACGTAGATGCCGGTTTCCATATACCAATAGGAAGCCTCCGTTCCCGGCTCCGAGAAGCTTGGCACCTATTGCTCCGGAAGAGATAGCCCTCTCGTACAAATCATCTATTTGTTTGTTCGTAACTATTGATGAGACTTCTCTCTTAGATAACCATGTCTTGTTTAGAATGGCCCCCAGTGAATCGAGGTTTTCCTTCTCTATATGAGAAGCTGCCTCGTCAGCGTGATTCCTAATTTCCCTCATCCTACTAATCTTGTCGGACTGGTCATCGGATTCCTCGGATAGGACTTTGCTAGCACTCCTAGTCAAGCCTGTGAAGACGAGCGTGAAATTCTCGGAGAATTTTTTGGCCAATCCTTTCGAAACCTCTATTGGTTCGACTTTAACTCCGCTTTCTCCGAATCTGATTGAGTTGACTCCTCCGAAAGAAGCGGCGTACTGATCCTGTCTCCCAATCGGTGCACCCAAGGTGTCTATCTCGATTTGACAAGCCTCTTCAGCGAGCCGTTCATTGGAAACCTTCCTACCCTGGAAGGCATGCATCGCATTTAGTAGACCCACGGTAACCGTAGAGGAGGATCCTAGTCCTGTTCCCTGTCCTGGTATGTCAGCAATTGTGGTAATCTCGATTCCAGAGTCTATTCCAGTTAGCCTCAATGCCTCCCTAATCAGGTCGTGTTGGATTTTATCCAGAGAGTCCACATCCTCCATTGTTGAGTAAGAGACTCTAAGCCGATCATCGAATCTCTTGTTTATGGTGACATAGACGTATCGGGACAGTGCAGCTGAAACTACTCTGCCACCCTTTGGTTCCGACATCGAGAAGTCATCGATATCTGTTCCACCGCCACAGAACGAAACTCTTAGAGGGGTTCGGCTGATTATCATTTAAACTTCGGACCAGAGTGTCACACATCAAGACGTCGGTTCGGGGGAATTGAGTATTTTATACAATGGCAAGGCATATGAAAGGGATGCTTCCGCGAGTGTCAGAGAACAATGGGCGACATTGTCACTATGGACGATCTAACCAACCAAGATATCGTAGACGTTCTGGATGATGCCGAAAGATTAGTTCCGGTTGCTAGAGGAGATGTTTACCTCCCTCTTCTGAAGGGAAAGGTGCTGGCAAACATGTTCTTCGAGAACTCGACAAGGACCAGGATGTCATTTGAGACCGCCATGAAGAGGCTCGGTGGTTCCGTCCTGAACTTCACTTCAATAGGCACATCAGTAGCGAAGGGTGAGACTCTCTATGACACCATGCAGATGGTTGATGGATATGCTGATGTGGTCGTTATCAGGCATCCGAGACAGGGTGCAGCCCAATACAGCGCGGATGCAGTGGGAATTCCTATTCTAAATGCTGGTGATGGTGCTGGGAACCACCCTACTCAGACTATGCTTGATCTCTTCACTATCAGACAGGTACATGGCACTCTGGAAGGGCTTAATGTGACCCTTGTCGGAGATTTGAGATACGGCAGAACTGTTCACAGCCTCTCCCACGCACTAGTTAGATTTGGGGCCGAACTGACTCTAGTATCACCATCAACACTGAAGATGCCGGTCGAGATAGTCTCGGATCTCAAAGGACATGGTGCAAAAGTAACGGAGACAGATTCATTGGAGGAACAAATCGCAAATGCGGACGTGATCTACGTAACTAGAATACAGAAGGAAAGGTTCCCTGATGAGGACGAGTACGTCAAGGTAGCCGGGATATACAAGATCGAGGCGTCAGACCTTTCCGGCGCCAAGAAGGGGATGATCGTAATGCATCCACTACCTAGGGTGGATGAGATAAGTCCAGACGTGGACTCCACCGAGTTCGCCAGATACTTTGAGCAGGCTTTCAATGGAGTTCCCACTAGGATGGCACTACTATGCAGGAGTCTAGGAATTGATATTCCAGAGAAGGTGAAATAATGAGCGAGATGAGGAGAGTAACTGCCATTCGAAACGGCACAGTCGTGGATCACATCCCCTCAGGCAATGCAATGCAGGTAATCAAGATCCTGAGGATAGATACGGACAGGGCTACCCCAGTGTCTCTGGTGATGAATGTACCCAGCGATAAGTTGGGAAGGAAGGACGTCCTAAAAATAGAAGACAGGGAGCTGGATCAAGAGGACTTGGATAGGCTTGCTCTGATAGCGCCTGCTGCCAGTATAGCGATTATCAGGAATCATGCTGTTGCTGAGAAGATGAAGGTAGAACTGGCTGATGATCTCGTAAATATTGCTAAGTGCTTTTTTTGGAACTGTATTACTAAGGACGAACGTGAACCATTGCCCCAAAGAATGCGTGTTACATCGAGGGACCCATTGCAACTACGATGCTATTACTGTGGACGTGGGCAAGAAATAAATGAATTGATCGAAAACATCCTCTAAGTTAATCTGTTTCAGGAGGCCTCAGAAAGCCAGTTTCTCATTGTGCATGACTGACAAACCTCCCGACTGGTAATCTCACCACATTCCTCGCAATTTTTTACATCTTGAATAAGGTCTGAATTTGCCATTAAGTACATCTCTCTTATTCTGTCAAGGGAATGGAGAAGTCCGTGTCTTGCCCCAGGAGTCAGTGACTCTAGATTGGCAACAACCGACCTACTCTGCTGACGCATAGCGCCGGAAGCGTGAGGACAGTCTCCATGATGAATTGGGAGTCCAGCAAACAAGGCGTGAGCGTGGATCTCTTGCTCAGGAATCCAGCGAAGGGGGACAATCCTAGGAACCAATCCATCAATCTTGGAATGAGTATGTGGAGCTAGCCGGACTGACCTTTCAACCTCACCCTTTTGGAAATTCATGAGAATGGACTGAGCCATATCATCCAGATTGTGACCTAATGCCATGACATCGGCACCCACTCTCTCAGCCAGAGCATTCAGACCCTGCCTTCGGAAGACCCCACAGTATGAACATGGCATGAGCCCCTTCGCCTCAATGTGACTCTCTCCCATTGCAGGCATTAGCTTGACCACCTCGTCCATTCTTCCATAACCCATCTCCTCGTAGCTAAGAGTCTCAAATCTAAGAGAAAGTGAGTAGGCAAGCTCTCTCGCGAATTCCATCGAGGGAGCACGATATCCATCGATTCCCTCGTCAACGCAACCCGCTACCAATTCCACATCCCTTCGACCTCCGATAATGTCAGCCATCGTCGATAATAGCACTGCTGAGTCCTTTCCGCCTGAAACAGCTACCAGGATGATGAAGGGTGATCCATCGTCCTTGGTAGCGTTCTTTGGGAGACTTAGTTGTGCCCTCAGTTCCCTCGAGGTTCTCTTTCGAATTGAGGAAGAAAGATGCCTCCCGCACAGATGTTGCCCGCTGTACTCCTGAAAGACAATAGCATCGTAGCTACACCTGCTACAAGTCTGAACCTCGATGGCTCCTGTCATGTAGCGTCGGCGAGCAACATAGGCTTCAAACCATCCTCCGGTGATTTGATTGGCTGACTATGTACCGGAAAGTTATGGGCAGTTCTGAAATACTACCGAATCGGAGTGAGATTGGAGACAAGAGTTTCTCCCCAACGATTGACAGGGTTTCCCTACTTGTGCTGTCAGTTTTGGGCGTATTAGCCTTTCCAGAAATAGAGGAGGTACTAGAGCCAAGTATGGGTGCTATGTCTGGCTTAGTGACTGTATGTGGCCTGATTACAGTTATTCCTCTAATCGCGACGTCTATTGGAAAGATGTACGTTAGAATCAGGGCCTAGTTAGAGCGTAGCCTCAAAATTCTTGATTCCACGTAGCCGGAAACAATCTGCCAAGGGACAAGGAACCTTAGTCCAGCAACTGCTATGATGAAAAGGCCGGCAGAGATTACCTGGCCGTATGTCATCTGTAGTTCCAGAGATTCCTTTACTTGACCGGTCCACTGTGTACCCTCCAGTATTCCGACGATAGAAATCATAAGGTCATCGAATGCCAAAGCGAGAGCCGTGGTGACTCCTACCAGAGAGACGACCACTACAAGCTGTATTAGATGGGAGTTGACCACGTTATTGAACTGCCTGATGTACTCTGGATCTCTCTTTGACTCCTCAGGGAGCGAGGCCGCATATTCCATGTGAGATATGGCAGCAGTCCCAGACTCCATGAATAGAAGCATCAGTATGGCAATCCCAAGTAGGGAGCTCGCAAGCGGGGAGACTAGGCCACCGAGAATAGAGCCCTCACCTATCTGAGTTGGAAGTGCGCGAAGTCCTACATCAACCTCAGAGACTATTGGTTCGAAGGTAAGCACAGCATGGAATGCGATTACGATTATGTAGTAGCCGACCACCCACGTAATCGACCTCTTCGAGAGCCCCCATATGCCGATCAGTCCGACCAAGACTGGAGCGAATACAATTCCTAGGAACACGAGTTCTCCCAAGAGTCCCAATGGATGGAACAGCTCCCCAATGTGATTCATTGAATCGTTGCTATTCCAGGGGAAGTGGAAGCCATTGGAGAATGTCGCAGAAATCCAAGAGAAAAGGAATGGGAGGACAACCCAGGCACCCAGAAATGCTGCAGCTACCTGCTTGATTCTGTTCTGGAGCTCCTGTGAGGATGACCAGAATCTTTCTATCGCGAAAGTAGAGAATAGGCACAAGACCAAGGGTCCAATCATGGACATTGTGCCCGTCTGTCCCACACCGAGGAGTAAATCCGGAATTAGGAGTCCGTTGGAGTTATCCATCCACATTAGACCCCTAGTGTGCTCGTATGAGGGGCACCATGTATCCGCGTTGTTGTTTAAGATGAAATCATCGCTACATGGGCCATAGATATCGCTCATCCTCATTAACAAGAGCAAAAGCGAAACTGTGGAGGTTACCTGTAAAACAAGGATCTGCCATTTCTTTCTGAGTGCAGGAATATGCAGGGTCTCTGTTATCTCCTGCTTCTTTTCAGATAATTCCAAATTCTCACCCCCTCGACTGTACCAGAGCCTGCGACAGCTCGACATCGGGCATCCAATCAACGACCTTGGCCCCATATCCCGATACAGCAGTCAGTCGATTCTGTCTCTCCAACTTGAGGACCTCGTAGGCCATTCGAGGGATGCGGCTAACTAGTCTCTCGAGGTCAACGCTGCTTGGTGACAAGACGATGACCTCGTGTCCGTTTCCAGATAGGTTCCTGATTGCAGGTAGAGTGGTGCCATCTCCCTCTAGGCTGCTAATGATGAAGACGGGAGAGCCACGGCTGATTCTCGGGGACAGGGCGTTTGTTACCGCCTGGAGAGGCATCGATCCAGAAGGGGAAACAGAAGCCAGACGACTTAGGACCTTGTACTGCTGTTTGTCACCAGTATCGGGTGGAAGGAAGTCCATCCTACTTCCATAGGTCACCATTGCAACGGAGTCCTTCCGCTTTAGGAAGTGGCTAGCAAGAGATGCCGCTGCAGACGCACCCATCTCTAAGGGGTTCTTCAGGACCGTCCCGATCCTACTGACCTCTCTTGTGTCGAGGATAACGAACACATCAGTGACTGCATCCCTAGTCTTCTGATTTACCATCATATCACCGGTTCTTGCAAAGGCCTTCCAATTAATTGAGCGGATTGGATCTGTAGAGAGGTACTCCCTGAGCGAATAGAATTCCATCCCAGGCCCAGGAGTCCTGAGTGTGGTGGCTCCGGTGTACATCTTCGGGACGTCGGCCCTCAGCATTGCGTCCTCAACGTCCCTGACCTGCGGGAAAACGGTGACGTCACACATATCCTCAATCTTCGACTCGTTCACGAACAAACCGAAGGCATTGCGGTGCCTTAC
>CEUV01034697.1_pt1 | contig 10614 bp, 10 predicted proteins | sample 356401 | NCBI WGS metagenome assembly CEUV01 (sample SAMEA2622710, study PRJEB7988) | marine metagenome | isolation source: saline water (ENVO:00002010), including
CAATGACAGGTCGTTATTTCCAGCCATGTTTAATCCTCCGGATTGTTTTCGACTGATCCCACGATTTCTCGTAGGGTTGATTTTCCGAGCCCTCATGGCTCAGAATTATCCGACAGCAATGCCATCGAATTTCGTTAACCACAATCATGCGGTAAATATCATTGGGGTTATTACTTGCGCATGACCCCACGCCCTTTTAAAAATGCCCTCATTTTGCACAGCTTTTAATTTAAAGATGTTCATAGCTAAGCAAGCTATCCATGCAAAAGTAGCTAGAGGAATTGAAATTAAAAAAATGAGTGCAAAATAAACTCTGTACTCAAATTTTATAGTTTTCCTATATTCTGAAACACTAAACTCTCTAACTGCTGACTGTTTCATTTTTTTCTCCCCGTTTCCTTTCTTACTTAAGTTTTTTATTTCTTATTTTCTTTATTGTTTCTAAAACAACTCGTTCGTCACCCTCTGCTAAAGCAGATCTTTCTGCTTCATCTCTTAAGTTCTTTGCTGCTGAGATTCTTGTTATCACTGGATGCTCTTGAACAATTTTGTCTAAAAATTCTTGAGCATCTTTATCCCAAGGAAAATCCCTCTTTAAATTCGTAGGTGTTGCATCGACTTCATCCATGTCCGACCCCAATGGCAGAATATGAAAAAGAGAATCGAATAAACTATTACATACCTCCTGAAGCAAATATGTTGCTCCTGCATATCCCATCATTGGTGTTCCCGTAGATCTTCTTATTGCAGCACCTGGAAAACTTGCAGGTATAAATGATGGGCTAGGTCCAAAACCATTTTTTAATTCAGCCAAGTACATTTTTTCATTAATTGACCCCATTAATACTAAAGGTCTTTTTTCCCTTATTAATGATCTAACCTCGTCATTATTGGTCTTTTTTCCAGAAATTCTTGCTACAGCGAAACTACAAGGTAATCCCAAATCATTTTCTAAAAAATTACGAATTCCACGCGAATATGTTTCATTAGCTACTATTCCAAAGCTTGCAGTTGCAAAAAAATCCTGAGTTACAGATCTCCATAAATCCCAAACAGGTTTTATTGTTGAATGCTTTTCTTGCTCAATAAATGGTTCAGGATCTAGTTTTAATAATTCCCCTAATTTTCGTAAAAATTTTGTTGTCGAATCTATTCCGATTGGAGCTTGCAGATAAGGTTTATCTAGAACCTCCGCCAAACCCCTTCCAAACTCTCTATATAAAACAACATTTACATCTGCATTTACTAATTTATTGGCATCTGCTAGGTGACTACCTAGGGGAAAAACCATGTTTATTTCTGCTCCTATACCCTCTACTAACCTTCTTATTTCCGCTAAATCAGACGGCATATTGAATGTACCATACATGGGACCTAAAATATTTACTCTTGGTTTTGAACCCTCTTCTCGTTTAGTTTCCCTAGGCATTCTACCTTTTGTTTGTCCAAAATTAGTAAAAATCCATGTCATAGCTCTATCGGCCGACTGCCATTGATCTTCATCAATTGTACGAGGAAGAAATCTTTGAATGGTTGTTCCCTCAGGAGTTACTCCACCACCAATCATCTCTGCAATTGAGCCTGTAACTACTACAGAAGGCAATGCTGGATCTAAAGTTTTCCATGCACGTTTCATAGAACCCTCGGTTCCCTCACGTCCTAACTCCTCTTCTGCTAATCCAGTTACTACTATTGGTAATTCATGAGGAGGCAATCCGTCTGTATAATGCAAAACAGATGTCACGGGTAAATTCTCACATCCAACAGGCCCATCTATTACCACTTGTAGACCTTTTATAGCACAAAAAGCATATACAGATCCCCAATAACCACCAGCTCTGTCATGATCTTGAATTAACATTAAATCATCTCCGCTGCTTTTGCAGCTTTCTTTCTTTTTTCAATCTTTTTCAAATTATGCTCTCGAAATTGAGGCTTTAAATTAGGGCTTTTTTCCCAAATACCTGAAGTATCTTCTTTCCCTACTCCGGAAAAAAAGCTTTTCATATCAGCCATTCTTTTTTTATTTTTCATTGCTGCATTTACTACTTGTGCTAAGCTCCCAGCGCCTGCAACACCCATCAAAGGTCGAGCTGAAATTAAGTTTGTAAAATATAACGATGGTATTCCAAGTTCTTTACCTTTTTGAACTACGGGAGTAGTACCAATTGCCAGATTTGGCTTGATTGATTGTACAGCAGCACAATCATCTTCCAAACTCGCTCTAAATTTTACCATAGTGCCTTTAGATTCAAGCCACTCCTTGTCTTTTTGTGACCATTTAGTCTTTGGACATGCCGTTCCAACATAAGGTATTTTAGCTCCACTTTCAGTAAGAAGACGAGCAACTAGCAATTCCGAACCTTCATAACCGGAAAGAGTAATTGTTCCTTTGATCTTGTGTGACTTAAGACCTTTCTTTATTTTTGGGATAATTTCATTTTTGCATTTTGCAATTATATCTTTTTTAATATTAAAAATTTCTCCTACTGATTGAATCCAATCCTCAGTTCCTTCACTGCCAACTGGTGCCGAACCTAAAATTGGTCTTCCGGCTTCCTCAAACTCTCTAATTGAGGCAGTATAAAAGGGGTGAATAGCTGAAACTAATGAGCAATCCAAAGCACCATAAAGTTCTCTCCATTCACGACACGGAACAACAGGTCCTGCAGCTAAACCAAGATGAGACAATATTCCCCCTATTCCAATTGGATCAGCAGGAAACATTTCACCTAACAGAGCGACAGTTGGTCTATCAGATTTTCCTGACAGAGGCCTAGATACTGGCCCTTTCTCTGCTTCGTTTCTAGCATAGTTAAGCATAGCTCCTGCGAGAACATCTTTTGCTTCTGCATGTGTTGGGACTCCAAAACCAGGAACATCAATGCCAATAATTCGTACACCATTAATCTCTTTGGGCAGTAATCTTAAGGGTACACCAGATGCAGTTGGTACACATAAATTTGTAACGATAATAGCATCATATTTTGATGGGTCTGCTGTTTTATGTACAGAATCTCTTATGTCCTCAAATAATTTTCCCGAAACTAGAGTTTCAGAGCTGAATGGGACATACCCTACTGACCTTCTCGCTCCATAAAAATGAGATACAAATGTTAAACCATAAACACAACAAGCAGATCCTGATAAAATTGTTGCCACCCTTCTCATTCTAAGACCCACTCGTAAAGATCCAAAGGCAGGACACATACTTTGAGGTTTATCGTGAGGGCCCATTGGATAATCTTTTTTGAATTTATCTAACAAATCATTTTTTCCAGATACTGCTTTTTTAGACCTGTTTTTATTATCTTTAGAATGACATCCTGAAATATCAGACTTTAAATCAATATTATCGCTTAGTTGATTTTCACTAGTTTTAGTTAGTTCAACATCATTCGTCAGATCATATTTGATCTCTGTACTCATAGATAAAACCTTTTACAACTTTCAAACTTTATCATATATAACTTCCAATGATTTTTTTGGTTTTGAGAATTTTCCACGCATGTCTGCATCAGTCGCTGGTACTAATGTGAAACCTGCTCCTGTTTCACCACCATCAAACAAACCTAATAACTGATCTTGATTAAGTGTGGATGGTCTTACAGGAGGTGCATCTGCTACGTTGGACGCAAGTGTCTCAAAAAGAGTCCCCCACTGGCTTTGCTTTGTACCAATAATCTGATACATGGCAGATTTCCTTCGTATATCATCGTCTGCAGGTATTGTACTTAGTACAGGAATTCCAACTTTTTCAGCAAATTTCTTTGCCTCTCCTGTTCCATCATCTCTGTTGATGACTATCCCAGCCACTCCAACACTTCCACCTAATTTTCGAAAGTATTCCACTGCAGAACATACATTATTTGCAACATATAATGACTGTAAATCATTTGATCCGACTACAATTACTTTTTGTGCCATATCCCTTGCAATAGGTAATCCAAAGCCACCACATACTACGTCTCCTAAGAAGTCTAGCAATACATAATCAAAATCCCAATCATGAAAACCAAGCTTTTCTAGCAATTCAAAACCATGAATAATACCACGACCACCACATCCCCTTCCTACTTCAGGACCGCCTAACTCCATTGCAAATACACCATTCCTTTTGAAGCAAACATCACCTATGGCTACTTCTTCTCCAGAAAGCTTCTTTTTGGTGGATGTTTCAATAATTGTTGGGCAAGCCTTACCTTCAAATAGAAGGGATGTAGTATCTGATTTTGGGTCACAACCTATTAATAATACACGTTTACCCTGTTCAGCCATCATGCAACTTAAATTAGCTAAAGTAAAAGATTTACCAATGCCACCTTTCCCATAAATAGCAATTATCTGACACTTTTTCTTTGGTTTAGCTGTATGAAGTTCATCTGGAATTTCTTTAGCTTCAGATTTTAACCTATTATGGTGTTGCTCAAGAACTTTATTAGCATTACCTTTTACATTTATTGTTTCTACTGTCATGCTGCATTTCTCCAATCTAAAACCATTTTAAGACATTCAGCCTTTTCAAATGCCACTTTATATGCTTCAGTCGCCTTGTTTACTTGAAATACATCGCTTACAAGCCCATCAAATGATAATGAACCATCTTCTATAAGAAGCTTAGTAGTTGCTACATCTTCAGGTGTAAATTCTGCCGAAACTCTAACTGAAACTTCTTTGATAAAGGCTTGTGCAAATCCAAAACTTACTCTTTCAGGATAGAAGCCCGCCATTACGACCTCGCCACCTTTTTTCACCTTACCAATGAGACTATCTAAAATATCAGAGTCCCCACTTACATCATAAATGCAATCATAATCTGATCTGCTGTCGAATTCAGGTAATACAACTTCATAATCTGTTGCACCCGCATGCCTAAATATATTTTTTTCCCAAACAATGGGAGGTTTTTCTCCTGCAAGTATAACAAGTCTGGCCAATAGCCTTCCTAAAACACCGTGACCTACTATTACTTCTGGCATTCTATTACCAAAACCAGCAATCGCATGTCGGGCTGTTGCGGCTAAGGCAAAAAGTGCGCCGTTAACCCCCATTGTACTGTCAATCTTTATTAACCTGTTAGATGGCGAAATCACTCTTTTTGCAGCACCACCAAATAAACTCCTTACCGAACCAGAATAACAATCAGCTCCAGGAACAAAAACAATATCACCTTCTCTAAATCCAGAAGATTTAGATGCCTGAACCACTTCACCTGTAGACTCATAACCTGGAACCAACGGATAGCCCATTCCTGGAAAAGCTGGCATCTTGCCATTCCAAAATAATTTTTCTGTCCCTGTGGAAATCCCTGAATAATGGATATCTACGACAACGTCTTCAGTTTGGCATTCCTTCAACTCAACAGATTCTATTGCCAACTTGCCCGGATTTGACATAACTACGGCTTTTGTAATCAATATATCTAACCTCAATTAAAAAGATTCATTTTGCAAAACTAGTGTAATTTTATACTGACAGTTTATATTGTCAATAAATATTGACAATTAATTTTAATAAATTGATTTTATTTTTTTGCAACTATGACTGAAGTAACAAAATCATTAGGGCTTGAAACAAATTTTAAATTTCGAAAACCGTTTTTTTTCAAGAATTTGAAATGTTCTTCTTTATTTCTTGGCTTACCTGAAGTCATAGCCATAGTATAAAAACCAAAATAAGCATCTCCTGCACGAGTTGGATGATGATTTCCTGCCATAGGCTCAGAGATGACTAATTGCCCTTTAGGAGTTAAAGCATCATAAATTTTATTTAAAATTATTTCAACAACTGTGTCATTATGATCATACAACACTCTGTTTAAAAAAATTATATCATAACCGTATGGCAATTCATTCTTTATAAAATCTCCTGCTATTAAGTTGATTCTAGAAACATCATTTAGGTGGCTAATTTTAATTTTGGTTTCTTCGATAACACTTGGTAAATCAAACACACCTAATGTTATTTCTGGGTAAAGTTTCTTCACCTCCAAAATAAAAGTACCATTACCACCACCAACATCTAGTAGTTTTTGAAAACCGTTAAGTTTTACCAAATTAAGGGTTTCTTCTGCCACGATATATTGTGAAACTCCCATCAATTCAGAATAATTTTTGGCATCTTCTTTAGTTATTTTCTTCGTAGATGGAACGTATTTCCAAAAATTTCTTAATTCAGTATCAAAATTTTCATTCAATAATTTTACTGGGTCAATAAGATCTCTATAAAAAATCTTATGATGTAAAATCATCTTATCTAATCCTCTTACACCCTTTATGGCAGCTCCAAGTCTCGTAAGTTTGAAAGTGGAGTCTTTTCTTTTTTTTAGTAAACCAATAGAGGTAGCAGCGTTACATAATAATAAACATTTGCTATTTGATAACCCTGTATACTTAGATATTTCATCAATATTTTTTCTACCTGAAATAAAAAAATCGATTAAACTCAATTCAATAAAAGCCAAAAGTATCTGCGAATAAACAAAACCAGCTACCAGGTCATAAATTTTTTCACCTTCATTGAAAGCTAATTTTCTTATTATAGGTATCTTTTTAATGAATGTGTGAAAAGACGGTTTTGCTACTAGATTATTCAACCAATTGGAGAAAATTTCCATTAATTATATCGGTGTTTTTAAAGAACTTTATCTGCCGCAAAGGAAGGCATTAACTTTTTAGCTTGATTTCTTACAATATCGCATAATCTTGCCTCACCAGGACAAGATGGAATTGAAGCGATTGCACCACTCAAAATGTCTTGCAACCTTTTGATTGCACCATCTACCCCAAATTCAGCAACGGCACTTGGTCTAGAATTTTTGATATCTTGTCCAGTTGGTTTTCCCATCGATTTTTCTGAACATGTCACATCTTTTAAATCATCTGCCACTTGAAATGCTTCTCCAATCCTAGCTCCTAATTCTACCCAAGGCTCTGGATCTTCACCAGTTGAAACCGCACCCATACAGGTTGCAGCAACAAATAGAGAACCAGTTTTTAATTGGTGATATGCACTTAAATTAATCTTATCCTCACTTTCCCAACCTTGGCCAGAACATATACCAAAGGGAACACCAGAAGACTTAGACAATATTTTAATCAATTTGATTAACCTTTGTGGATTCTTTTCACAACCTTTTGCCAAATTTTCATAAGCTAAAATAATTAAGGAATCTCCTGCTAAAACTGCCACAGTTTCACCAAAAGCTCTGTGAACTGTTGGTTTACCCCTCCTGAGTTCAGCATCATCAAAACAAGGTAAATCATCATGAACTAAGCTAGCACAATGAATAAACTCCAAGGCTACTGCTGCAGACTCAGAAATTGCAAAATCGTCTTCACCACAGGCCTCCGCAACCGATAGACATAGATTGGGTCTAACTCTCGCTCCACCAGGGAAAATGGCATAATCAATAGAGGCTGCTAACTTCGGTGGGGTTGGTGTTTTTCTAGCATCCTTAAGTGTTTTTAAAAGCGCTAAATTAACTCTTTCGTGAATATTTCTTATATTTTTCATAATAACTCCCAAACTAAAAGCTAGCATAAATATTAAATTATGTCTATTTTTTTTGACAAAAGTGTGTAAATATTTGCTGACATTATAAAAGAATTCATTTTGAGAAATAAAAAAGTTATAATCATTGGTGCTGGAATTGCTGGATTAGCAGCAGCTATGAAGCTTTCTACTTCAGGTATTAATGTTGAAGTCTATGAGCAACATGAAAAGCCAGGTGGAAAAATTAGATATTTTGATAGTAAAGTTGGTCCTATTGACGCTGGTCCTACTGTATTAACGATGTATAACGTTTTTGCAGATTTATTCCATTCATGTGGTTTTAAGATTGATGAAAAATTGAAATTTATCAAAGAAGAAACAATAGCAAGACATTGGTGGAGAGACGGTAGTTCACTTGATTTATATTCTTGCTTTGAAAAAAATTTAGAAGAAATTAAACATTTTGCTGGCAACAAATCAGCACTAGAATTTGAAAAATTTAATAAATTTTCTAGGGATCTTTTTGGTTTATTTAAAGACCCTATAATTATGAACTCAAAACCTGATATTTTTCCAGTTTTGGTTAATGGATTAAAAAACATAAAGCTTTTGAAAGACATATTAATAAAAAATAAAAAATTATACGGATATCTCAATGAAAACTTCTCAGATTATCGATTAAAACAATTATTTTCCAGATATTCTACTTATGTCGGCGGATCACCATTTAATTCTCCAAGTATTTTATCACTTATCTGGCATGTAGAATGCCAGGGTGTTTGGAGAATAGCAGGAGGAATGTACGATCTTGTAAAGCAAATTGAAACAATTTCAAAAAGATCAAATGCAGGTTTTTTTTATAAGAATAAGGTAAAAAAAATCTTGATGAAAAATAATAAAATAAATGGCATAGAGTTAAAAAATAAAAAGGTTATTGATTGTGACACTATTATATTTAATGGAGATCCAAAAGCACTTTTTGATGGCCTCTTGGGAGATGAAATACAAAATGCCGTATCAAATAACAATATAAATAAAAGGTCTTTATCCGCTTATGTATGGAGTTTTGCTGCTAAAACTCAAGGATTAGATTTACTCCATCACAATGTTTTATTTAATAAAAACTATAAAACAGAATTTGATGACATTGAACGGGGTGAAATACCTAAAGACCCTACCCTATATATTTGTGCTCAAGGTAGTATAAATAATCCAAAGCCAAAAGAAAAGTCATTGGGTCGTTTTGAAATAATAATAAATGGATCTCCAACATATAATCATAAGAAATATAACAAACAAAAGGAATACACCAAATGCAAGGAAATAACATTTTCGATTTTGGAGTCAATGGGCTTAAAAATGGATTTAAAACCAACAGAAGAAATGCTAACTACTCCAAAGGAGTTCGAGCAATTATTTCCTGGCTCTCAAGGTTCGCTTTACGGAAGAACACCCCACGGAATAAACTCAACATTTATGAGACCGAGAAACAAAAGCAAGATAAAGGGTTTGCTGTTAGCAGGCGGCGGAACACACCCAGGAGCGGGAATTCCCATGGCATGCCTATCAGGAAAGCATGCGGCAGAAATGATATTGAAAGACCTAAGTTTGACATAGATGTAAAACCAAACGGATATGCATGGTGGTATGTTGACGGTATTTCTAGTGACGGAAATAAAGCAATATCAATAATTGGATTTATTGGCTCTGTGTTTTCGCCATGGTACTACTGGAGTAAAAGAAAAGACCCCCAAAATCATGTTTGTATAAATGTTGCGATGTATGGCAAAGGCTGGCGATGGACTATGACCGAAAGAGGAAAAAAGAAACTTAAAAGAAATCAAAATATGCTCAAAGTTGGACCAAGCTCATTTAATTGGAACAAAGATCATTTAATTATAAATTTTGACGAATATTCCATTCCTCATTTTGATAATGTAAAGGGGACAGTTAAAATAATTCCTAAGTTTATATCAGAAATAGAGTGTAATTTATTATCAGATAATAGCCATGTTTGGCGTCCCTTTTCTCCCATCTCAAAAATTGAAGTTGATATCAATAAACCTGGTTGGCAATGGGAGGGTCATGGATATTTTGATGCAAATTTTGGTTCTAGCGCCCTAGAAAAAGATTTTTCCTATTGGACTTGGGGAAGATTTCCGACTGATAAAGGTAGTTATACTTTTTATGACGCAATTCCAAGAAAAGAAGAGAGTGTAAATATTGCTCTTTTATTCAAAAACAATGGAAGAATAGAAAAAATTTTAAATCCTCCAGACAAAGCTAATTTATCAAGATCTTTATGGCTGGTTAAAAGAGAAACTAGGTCAGATATTAATTTTAAACCAAAACAAATTAAACATATGCTTGATACACCTTTTTATACAAGAGCTGGAGTTCAAACTTCGATATTTGGTGAAAAAAGTATAGGTGTTCATGAAGCACTGGATCTTAATCGTTTTTCAAGTCCATTCCTAAAACCAATGCTAGCTGTAAAAGCTCCAAGATATAATTGGTGATTTAAAAATTTAATTATTTAATTGCATTATACGAAAATTTAAAGCAGCTGCAAAACTTACCCAAATAAAATATGGGAAAATCAAAATTGATGATAATGGATCTGAAAACCAATAAGTTATTACCATTAATAATACTGACAACCAAAGTCCCACCATAAATTTCATTGCTAATTTAATATCATTTAATCCAAAAAAAATGGGTGTCCAGATAGTATTGAAGGTTATTTGCAAAGCCCATAGAGCAATTAAAAAGTTTTTTGAACCTGCAATGTTTGAAATCCTCATTCCAACATAAGCAATAATGATGTAAAGGATTGACCATGCAATTGGAAATAACCAATTAGGTGGATTCCAAGATGGTTTATCTAAATTTTTATACCATTCATTTGGTGGAAATAATGCACCTGTAGAAGCAGCTACACAACAAGTCAAAAAAAATAAAGCAAATGTAAGCCAATCCATTAATTAATTCTCTTGATGCTTATTTGATAATTTAAATTCCTGCAAGAGCTCGATCTTTTTGCTCTAAATCAAAAAGTAAATTTATAAACTTACTAGACCTTTCTTTAAAAGACTTTTTACTTTCTTTTGGTTGTTTTAC
>CEUV01050538.1_pt1 | contig 10601 bp, 7 predicted proteins | sample 356401 | NCBI WGS metagenome assembly CEUV01 (sample SAMEA2622710, study PRJEB7988) | marine metagenome | isolation source: saline water (ENVO:00002010), including
TCCTCGCGCGTTTCCTTCAGAGGCGTCATCACCGTTCGCACGATCATCTCTTCCTCTCCTCCACCGCTCGCTCGTTCCTCGGCGTCGAAACTGACATCTTCCTCGCCGTCCGTCGTCGCCGCCGCCGCGTCGCCCGGCTCGTCGCCTCGCGGCGTCGCGTCTCCGCCGACCATTCGCAGATTCACCTGCACGCTCGCTCCCGGATACTTACACCCCTCGAGCGCTAAATTCCACGGCGTCGGACCGTTTTTACCGTTCGCGTACGTCCCCGCGACGACGTCGCGCAACGACGCCGTCGCGCTTCCCATGCACTTGTGTCCGCCCATTCGTTTATCCCACACGCTCACGCGCACGACCTCGTCGTCCACGCGCACGGGCGCTCGAAACGTCAATCGTCCGCTCGCGTGCCACTCGGGCGAGCCTCTCGTGCGCTTCGACCGCGTCTTGAATCGCGCGCCCGCGCACTCGACGACGCACAACAGCTTTAAGATGCGAAGCGAGGATGATGATTTAATGCCGCGCGCGCCGTAGACGACGACGTCCAGGGCGCCGTGCGGACGCGCGAGGGCATCGACGCGTCTCGCATCGTCGTCCATGGGCTCGCCCGAGACCGCGCGCGCGGTGACGCGGTGCGAGAGGCGTCGAATGGGGAGAATTGGGAACGGCGCGCGCGCGAGCTACAGTCGTCGCGTGTGAGTTACAGAGGGTCTAGGCGTGAAAGTGAGACGTATGATCACGACCACGTGGTGGCGTGGTAACAGTTGATGATTGGTTTGGATCCTGGAGGCATGAATTGGGTCTCGCCGAGCCCTCGCATGTTCCACTCCTTATCCTTGCCGTTGACGCACATTTTACCGACGAGCCAGGCGTCGATCATGTCGGCGCCCGAGTGGGACATGTATGCTTGAACCTTGCGCACGAAACGGTCGGTGATGACGTAGGATTGTAGACCGGCGACCGCGTTAAACTTATCCCACTTGTAGAGGTGAACGTCCACGGGCGTGCCGTCGTCGCCGTGACCCTTCCACTCCTTCACCAAGTCGCCGCCGTGCGTGTTGCCGAACGACAAGAGCAGAAGATCGGCGTCCTTGGGCATCATATCGATCGCTTTCTGCGTCTCCACGAGCGGAAAATCGGTGTGTTCGATGCCGTCTGATTCAAAAATCAAAGCCTTCTTCAGCCCTCGCTCCTTGACGAGCTGCCATTGGAATAAATGCGCGTACATGCATCCCACGTGGTGCGCCAATCGTCGCCACTCGACGGGAAGTTTCCCATCCTTTGTCTGCTTGCTAAGATCGATGATCTGGAGCCACGGAAGTTCCGCAAGCTTAGCGCCGCGTTGACTCGCCAACTTTCTAACGTCCTTGACGGCGTACTCGACCAAGTGCGTGTTGTCGGGCCACGCCGAGGCGTCGATGCCCTTGGAAATCGTCACCAAGCGCTTCAACTCCGCCGGACCCAGCCCGCTTCTGAGCGCCATGCGCTGTAAACTGTCCTCCACGTTTTTCTTGTCCTCTTTCGTGCCCACGGAGACGAAGAAGACGGGCGTGTTCAACTGAGGCTTGTTTCTCGCGAACGGCGCCACGCCCAAACTCGCCAACACCCCCGATCGGGCGTGTCCCACGGGCTTTGTCGACCGCGTCATCGCGCCGCCGAGCGCGATAGCCGCCGCGCCCGGAAGAGAACTCACGTTCGCGTGCGACAAGAGCAAAAACGCCACGGCAAAGACGCCGAGCGTCAGTATCAAGGCGGCGCTGTGAAATCTTTCGCGCCGAACGGCGCGAGCGGTCGACGTCTCATCCCGAAGGAGCGCCTCCGCCGCTCGCGCCTTGCGCGCACCCTGCGCGAACGCGTCCATGATGACGTTTTCGCGGTATTTCTCGCGGTATCACCGCTCGAGACGATCGCGAGCGCGCGGGGACGCGACGATCACTGGCGTCGGGTCGATTCGGCGTAACACGCTTTGTCGCGCGAGAGAAGAGATGCGTTACAGAAATGAAAGCGTTACAATGGTGGCTACGTCGGCTCACGAACCGACCTGTCCCGACTTTTCCAGGTTTCTCCATTTATCCTTGAGATCGACTTGGGTGCGACCGAGGATTTTGAAGACGTCGTGGTATTGGGCGTGGATGAGCGCCCACTTGCCCTTGCCGTGCTTCTTGACGCCATTCTTCAGGGCGTTGATTTCTTGCTCTCGCCAGGTGATTTTGGGGCGACGAAGCTTCTTCACGGTGCCGGGGTGTATGATGTTCGCGCGCGGGGGCGTGGGGGCGGGACGCTCGCCCGGGGTACCGTGCGTCTCGATGTCATCGTCGTCGTTTGTCGGTATGTGGAGCTGCGCAATGGGCACGTTGTCGATGTGGACCTCCTCCCCGTCAATCACTTGCGTCGGCATGATTTCTTCTTCTTCCTCCTCTTCCTCTTCTTCTTCTTCCTGTCGTTTCGGCGGCGTATCCACCGAGGATCGTCGTCTCCAGCTCATCGCTCGCGAGACGACGGCGCCGATGCTTCCGAACGTCGAGCGCAACTTTTCGACGGGCGATAACGGCGACTTCGGCGGAACGTTCTCGTCGTCCTCAATTCGCGACTTTGATTTCGCCGGCGTGGTGATGGGCGCCACTCTCGCCGGCGACGGCTTATCCGCCGCCGTCGCCACGGCGCGTCGCTTGCGCGGCTCCGCCCTCCCGACGTCTCCCCACGCGCGTTTCGGACTCGTCGTCGTTTTCGCTCGCGATTGCTCCCTCACCGGACTCGGTGTCGATTCTCGTCGTTCAGTCGCTGTCGCGCGCGCGCGCGAGGCCGCCATATCCTCCTGCAACACCGCCAAGCTCGTCTTTTCGCGGCGCAACTCGTCGAGCATCGCGTCCACCGCCGCCAATACCCCCTGCGCGTTCTTCGGTCGCCACGCCGGTCGCTCCTCGTCGAGCTCGGTCGACATCATGAACTGCGATCTCGCCATTCCCGTGCCGCGCGCCAGGGTTTCATACAACTTTTCGTGCAGTTTCCCGACGGTCGCCTTGGTCGCCTTTGGCTTGCGCCACTCCGCCGCCAACGCGTCCGCCGCCGTCGCGAGGCACTGTTCCAAGTACATCAGCGTCGCCGGCGAATCCAGCTCCAACACGCGCTCGTTCATCGAATAACACGCCGCCGAACACGCCTCCAAGGTTTGAATCGCATCCTTCAGCGTCATCTTGGACGTCTCGAGCGCGCGCCGCGCGCTTTGCAGTCGAAAGTGCGCGCGAAATCGTTCGTGAAACTCCTCCGCCGACCGCGTCGACCCCGCGAACGCGCTCAGGAGACTCACCAGCAGGGATTCATCCGCACCCGAGCTCGCCAATTCCTCGATCGCCCACAGCATACCCCGCGCACCGCCGTCGAATTCCGCGCGCGATCCCCCTCGAGGCGCCATCGAATCAAATCGAATCAAATCGAATCAAATCGAATCTCGCGCGCGTTCACCCACGAATCCGTCCGCTCGCGCGCGCGCTCGTCGGCGACGACCGCGTCGCGCGTCCCCCCGCGCGTCTCGGCTCCCTTTTCGTCGGTCCGCTCGTCCCGCGCGCGTCGAGATGACGGTCGTCGGTCGAGATCGAGATCGTCGGTCGAATCAGCCTCAGCGTGTATGTACCGTGTGTCCGACTACTGGTTTTATCTCTCCGACGCGCGCGCGACCCGAATCGACGCTTCATGGAAGGTACAGGCGAGTCGTCCGCAGAGCGTCTCGCGAGGGCGGGGATGAGGCGATTGAGCGCGACGGCGACGGCGACGGCGACGCGTCGACCGTGGTCGTGCGCGATGACGATTGTCGGCGGCGCGGTGGCGTGCGGCGTCGGCGCGGTGGTCGGGGGATTGGCGAGGTTCGACGCGCCGAGGGCGCGAGAGTGGGTCATCGCGAGGGATGAGGCGACGATGCGAGCGGATGCGGGAGAGGCGGCGGTGCGAACGTTGGGAGAGTGCGTGTGCGAGTGAGGGTGGCGTCGGAGTGAGGGGTGGATGGTGGTTTTCGTTCGCGCGCGCGAGAGGATGGGGAATGGGGGGGGGAGGCGACGCGTTCGAGGCGACGACTGACGCGCGATCGCGGCGCGCGTAGGCACGCGTTCGAGGGAAGCGAGACGCTCGAGAGGAGTCAATTAAACGAACTCGGTACGTTTGTGTTCCAATGGGAGTCCTCCGCGCCGGGGAAGAGCGTGTTCACTCGAGAAAATGTATTCGAGATGCGCGAGCTCGAAAGCGTCGTCGCGTCGAGGTACGACGCGTGGTGTCAGATTGCGTACGACGTCGCGTCGAACGCGCCGTTGGGATGTGTGCCTCCGTTATCACCGATCAAGTACTTTTTCCCTTCAATCGGCGCCGACGGGGAAGTCGTCTACGACGGTGAGGGCGAACTCGTGAGCGACCTCGACGCCGTGGTGCGAGACGTCTTCGCCAACGACACGCGCGCGTTCGGATACTTTCTCGGAAATTTCGACCCGGAAACCGACGCTGTCGGCATCACGCGCGCGAAATATTTCATGGGCACGCCTTTCAACGGATTCATGAGCGCGTCGGATCGACCCGAGGCGCAGGACAGAGTGCTTGAGTCATTTCTCGATCCCATCGAGTCGGAGCTCTTCCGACGATTCGGCATGTCGGGAAGCATCGTCTCCAGTCCGTACATGTCACCCGCCGTGGCCGACCCACCCGCAACTTTGATCACGCGATGGGATGCTGAATTCCTTCGTCAAAAAGACGCCGCGCGCGTCATCGCTAGCGACTTGGCGTGGACGATCGGTTCCATCGGCGCGGTGTGGCTCTACGTCGCCGTGAACACGCAATCCTTCTTCATCGCCTTCGTGGGCATGTTCGAAATACTCATATCGTTCCCGATCGCGTTGGTGATCTATCGATTGATCTTTCGCATCGAATACGTCGGAAACATCACGGGGCTGTCGATTTTCATTCTGTTGGGAATCGGCGCGGACGACATCTTCGTCTACTTCGACGCCTACCGTCAGAGCGCGCACGAGCCGGGCGTCGGAGAATCTCTCTCGGATCGATTACTGTATAGCAGCCGACGGGCGTCGAAGGCGATCTTCGTCACGTCGCTGACGACGACTGGCGCGTTCTTGGCCACCGCATTGTCGTGCATCACGCCGCTCGCGGGATTCGGTATCATGTCGGCGACCATGATCAGCGTCATGTTCGCGGTACACGTTCTCCTCTTTCCGCCGGCGCTCGTCATATACGCGCGTCACTTTCAGCCGATGACGCTGTGGACTCGAGTGCTCAGACGCCACGAGAGCGATGACTCGAAGTCTTCGATGGGGGCGATCGAACGGTTCTTCCACGGCCCGTTCTATCGCACACTCGACCATCGATGGTTGCGTCTCGGTCTCCTTTGCGGATTCGTCGCGATGTTCGTCGTGGCGGCCAAATTTTGCCTGCGGCTCGAGACTCCGTCAAAGCTCGAACGATGGTACAGTTCAAAGCACATGACTCAACAGTTTAGCGATAGGGAGCAAACCGCGTTCATGCGGTCTATCGACGATAGCAAGGTTCGCGTGGACGTGTTTTGGGGGCTCGCCGGCGTGGACACGTCCGGTGTCAATCGATGGAATCTGGATTCTCGAGGCCGGTTGCTTCTCGACGACGAGTTCGACGCGACGTCCGAAGCAGCTCAAATGCACGTTCTCAACAGCTGCGCCGCTCTTCGGCACGCGTCTTGCCCCAGGAGCGGATGTTTCGACAACGCGTTGACGGGCGACGTGCACTGTTTCATGGAAGCGTTTCGCGAATACGTCGGCGCGGAACACTTCCCCGTGCCCCGCGAAGAGTTTCTCAATCGCCTGTGGGACTTCCGAACCAGTGCGTCTGGGTCGACCTTTGCAGACGACATAGGCTTCCGTGATACTTCTGAGCCCAAGAACCTCTTCTTCCTCAGAGTGAGCGCGACTTCAACTCTGCCTCTCCAAGCTCCGGCGTCTGTATCGCGCGTGTATTACGACGCGTTTGAACGTTTGGTGGGCGATTTCAACAGCGCGGCGCCGCAAGGCGTCAAGAGCGGCTCTCAGACGGCGTACGTCGCCTGGACGTGGATGAGAATGCAAGAAACCTTGGTGGAGAACACGTTTCAGGGTATATCTATTTGTTTTTGCATGGCATTTCTCATTCTTTGCGTGAGCACCGGAAATCTCTTGATCGCTTCAACGTGTTCGGCGTGCGTCGCCGGCGTAGTTGTGAGTGTCCTCGGACTTGGCATTTACAAATGTATGCACTGGAACTTGGGAATCCGAGAGACGATCGCGGCGGTGATTCTCATCGGGCTCAGTGTCGACTACGGAATTCATTTGGGGAACGCATACGTAGAGGCGCCATCCGACCGCCGCGGCCGCCGCGAAAGAACGCGCTACGCGTTGACGACCATGGGGACATCGATCGTTGCCTCAGCAATCTCGACCACGATCAGTGGTTCGATCCTGTGGTTGTGCACGCTGGCATTTTTCAGCAAGTTCGCATTCCTCATTTCGACGACCATATTCTTCTCCGTCTGTTGGTCGCTCGTTTGCATTCCGCTTGTGCTCATGGAGCTTGGTCCAGAGGATAATGATTGGAAGATTCGAACGTTATGTCGCTCCGCTACGTTATACATATCAAGGTTGATTTTTAGATCCGACCTTCACGCCAAGTGAAGGCGGACGCGCAAAGCGTCGTATTCGCACAGCATTTCGAGGGGTCATCAGGCGACGGGCGTCGCCGTCGTTTGCAATTGCGCTTGTTCTCCCGATTGGGACGTGTCGTTGAATATGTCATCGAGCGTTTCTTTGAGTGTTTCGATGTGTCGTACGCACAATATGACTTGTTCGACGGTGGAGGCGAAATCATCTGCGTGGGCGTCCCGATGAATCTTTCGAAGAATGTTCACGGCGAGCGGTTGCGCGATGTCCATCGAAGCCATGACTCCGTCCGAAATCTTCGCGAATGCGATGCACAAAATCGCCTTGGCGATGACACTGCTTTCGAATCGACAACACACGCCGCATTCGTACAATACGATGCACGAGAGCACCTCAGCCTCGCGCAGGATTCGACTGTGAAGATTGGGCTTCCTGAGTCGAGGCAGCCACGCCGCGCCGTGACAATCGAGGAGATGAAAAAAGTACGGCACAAAATTGAACGGCGTCACGCGCGCGATGTTCCACCGCAACTCACGAAGAACGATGGTTTCCATCTTCTTCAACGTCCCGATGTCGAACGAGATGTCGTTAGCCATTTGTAATCGAGATCCCACGTTCGATTGGATGTTTTGCACGGGTTCCTCGAATTTGCACGCGATGAACATACACGCCGACGCGACGAGCTGATACATCCACGAACAATCGCTTCGAACCGGATAACCGCTGGTCAAAAAGAAAGCGTCGAGGTACCGAACCGCCAGAGCCGTCGTCACGCACGAAAACCCATTCAAGACCCCGCTTCGCATCATGCTCTCCACCAAATGAAATCGTATGCACTGCAACGCGCGCATGCGAGGTTCGGCGTCTTCTCTCGTCACCCGCGCCTCCGTCTCCTCGATCTCGCGTTTTTCGCGATCCAGCATGTTCACGCACGTCGTCAGAATGGACTGATGTCCCTCGAACCTGCTCAGATTACACGAGCAAACGCAGATGTGTTTCAAACACGCCCTGAGCTCCGCCGCCGCCTTCGACGCGTCCTCGTCGGCGAGCGTCCTCATCGCCGGCGTCATCTCGCGAGACGAGTCCATCGACGAGCGGTGGACGTCGGCGTGAATTTCATCTCGACCGGTACCGCTCGCGTCGGCGCGTGCGCGACGCGCGCGCGACGAGGACTCGTCGTCGGAGTCTTCCTGCTCGACTGACTGCTCAGAGGCGAAACTTTCTCGAGACCGCGGCATGTCTGACGATCGTCTTCGCGCGTCGAACGAGGAGGGACGACGGGGCGTCGAGGAGGAGGAGGCGGTGCGTGCGCGGTGCGGTGCGGCGCGGCGGGTGGACGCACGCGCGCGGTGCACGGCGCGATGTGAAGATGTGTGCATATTTTTCGAGACGAGACGAAACGAGACGCCGAGACGTCGGCGGGAGAATCGATTCGAGTCTGACCAATCGGGCGATGCGTGTGCGTGGATTCAATTCGATCATATGTTATAATTCATGTTTGCTACATGCTGTATGGAAATAATGTTCAATGTGTAAGGGTAGTGAGACGTGAGACTTCGGCGGTGTCTCGCGCGACGCGCGCCAGAAAATGTGTCGACGTCCTCCCCCCCCAAGAAAAATACAAGAGTCTACAGATTCCATCGGTTGTGTCGATTGGAACACTCAGTCGCGAGTTCGGCAATCATTTCGTAGTGACGAGCGGCCTGTTCTCGGTTGATCTGTCTCTCTCGACCGACGACTGCGTCGTAGTCGTGATATCGATTCGTGTCGTGTCGAGGTTCGGAAAACGGCCCGCGTGCCCGCATCGATCGATCGAATCGATCGGACAGACCCGCGTGATGTTCGCCACTCAATTCATCGTAAGCTCGTTGCTCAAGCCTGGGCGCAGTGCGAGGAGTTCCGGTGTTTCTCGCAGTGGACATGATCCTATCTCTTGCGCGAGGCGACTGCGGCGACATCGTCTGCAGTCGAACTTGGTAGGCGTCGATGATGCTCTCCAAGCTCTTCGTGTGCTCTTGGTGCATGCGAGACAAATCGTGCAAATACTTCTTGTGGCGCGCGCGTTCCACCTCGTACTCATCCTGACGCCGTTGAAGTGCCAAGATGGTGTCCTTGAGTGATTGCATCTCGGCTTGAACAGACGCCTCCGGAAGACTCGTCGCGTTTTGATGTCCATCGCTTCCACCCGATACCGAACGCTTTTTGTGTTCACCGTCGTTATTGTGAGCTGTGTCATCGATAGTCTTACTCTTCGGTCGCTGATTCGCGTTGGCGTTGCCCTCACGACTCGGAATCGACCTGTTCGCCAGACGCCGCTCGGACATGGGCGATTGCTTGTGGAAATCGCCGCGCAAGAGCTTCTTTTCGAGCGCTCTGAGTCGCCTATCGACCGTGTTCTGCTTGTTCGTCGGCTTCGGCGATCCCGTGTCATCACTGGCGAATCCAGGCGACGGACTTCGAGTTCTTGCGCCCTCGTCGAAAACGTCGAGCCCTTCGGGGTGTTCAAGTTGAAGGTGGTCGTTGATCGTCTCCCAGAAATTTACGTTTTCGTGCATAAAGTCGTCGCCGTCAAAGATCGTTCCGGGCATCTTCAAGTTACCCATCAACGACGGGGCACGCAACGGCGAGGATTTCATCTCCGTGAGCTTGGTCTTCGCGCCATCCTTGAAACGTTTGCGCAGCGGCGACGCCTCCATGCGCGCGCGATGCGCGACGTCCGCCACCGTCATCAATCCCTTTGGCTCGCTCTGTTTACCCACCTGCGTCTTCTTCGTCGACGAATCCTTCACCTTGAGTGTACGCACCTCCAATCCCTTCATATTGGCGTCGTTTGCGGCCGGATGCGCGCGACGTTGCATCCACGTCGGCTTCAATAACAATTCCCCGTCCGGAACCTTATCCCCTCGCGCCACCGTAAAGGATGGAGGCAAAGCCTGCAACGGCTCGTGTCGCCGAGCGCATTTCGGCTCTTCATCATCGTCAAAATCTAACGCATCTTCCGGACGTCCAACACCGACGACTCGTCGCTCCATCGTCACCTCTCGCCTTCCTCGCCTGTGTCCGCGCCCGCCGCGCGTCTTGCGCTTGACGCTCACGTGCGCGTATCCGTACACGTTTCTCTCCATGTAATCCTGAATGTACATGTCCGCCTGCGCCGATCGCGCTCGACTGCTCGACTTGGCGAACAACTCCTTCGCCCCGAACAATTCCTCGTATCGCGCGTACGGTTCATCCATCGATCCCTCTCGCGGCTTTTTCGCCGGCGGCGTCGTCCGCGCCGTCGTCTCCGCCGCGCGCGGCGTCTTCGCCTTCGCCTCTCTCGACGTCTCACCCTCGAACGATCGCCTCGCGCGCGCCTCCGGCATCACCACACTCTCCGTCTCACTCGTCGTCGCTTCCCGTCCGTTCGATCCTCGTTCACACGCGCTCCCCTCTCCCCTCCCCTTTTCGCGCGCTCTCTCGCGCGCGTCTTCGGCGCCCTCCGCCTCCTCCTCGGGATCGAACGCGTACACGTCCCCCGGTTCGCGCGCGATCCCTTTCGTCGCCGCCCCCACCGCCGACGCGATCGCCGCCGCATCGATCGTGATCTCACACGTCACCCCTCGTCCTCGCGTCGTCGTCGTCGTCGACATGACGCGTCACCCGAACGCGTCCAGCTTCCGCGCGCGTGTCCGCGCGCGAATGAATGAATGAATGAATGAATGCGCGAGACGCGCGTCTCGCGCGACGAGACGCACCGACCGACCGTTCGAACGCGCGCGTCTCCTCTCGTCGTCGTCGCCTCCTCGCGCGCGTCTCCTCTCGTCGTCGCCTCCTCGCGCGTCGACGTCTCCGCCGCACCCCGCGGTCGGTCGGTCGGTCGGTCGGTCGGTCGCGACGGTCGGTCGGACGCGCGCGGAGACGGTGGGGGCATACGCGTGGGTCGTGACTCGTGGAGAGGGGGGGGGG
>CEUV01040664.1_pt1 | contig 10589 bp, 6 predicted proteins | sample 356401 | NCBI WGS metagenome assembly CEUV01 (sample SAMEA2622710, study PRJEB7988) | marine metagenome | isolation source: saline water (ENVO:00002010), including
TACAAGCAAATCTGTTTTTAAGTTCCTTTGTTTTGATTAAATTACTTTTTACGCGATTTTGAATAACATCATCACATAAGCTTTCATTAATAACCTCAAAGTCGTTTGGGAAAAGATAGTATGCTATTTTTTTCTTTAAGCTAAAGTAAAGAGGTTTAATATTATTCTTAAATAATCTCTTGATGATCCTTTGTCTAATGTCAGAAAAGATCATCATAAATCCAAAATAGAATATAAAAATAATAAATGTAGCACCTGCAGCTCCAATCAATAATGTTAAAAAGCTTTCATTGCCTTTGATAAAATCCCCAAACCCATCTAAATTAACCCAAAGCCATATAACAATAAAAGGTATTGAAAATATAATATTTATGTAAAAAGAGACCCTCTCATATTTTTTTCGAATGACTTTAATTTCATTCAATTCTTCCGTAAATCGATTTTTAACATCCATGCTATAGCGTTTAGCTCATTTAAATTACATAAAAATATATTTGGCTGTTGAACTTATTAAAGGAATAAAAAAGGCGCCCATTTGAGCGCCTTTTTTTTATATATTATCTATTCTTTTATTAGTTTCCAGCACCATTTGTTGTAATGCCAGCTGATAATACTTCAACTTCAAAGATTAATGTAGAATAAGGAGGTATTGCACCTGGATATCCTCTTTCACCATAAGCTAAGTGGAAAGGAATCACTAATACACCTTTATCTCCAACATTCATCATAGGAATCCCTTCATCCCAACCCGGAATTACACGACGCATGCCAATAGGGATTTCAATTGGAGAGTTACGGTCTATAGATGAGTCAAATACTCTACCATCTGCAAACATGCCTTTGTAATGTATTTTAACAGTCTGCCCAACTTCAACTTTTGGACCAGCACCTTTTTGAGTAATTTTAATGCCTAGGCCAGATTCAGTTACTGTTGCTCCTGAAGCATAGGTATTTATAGCATTACTAAAATCAGATTCAGCTTTTTCTAAAATCGCTCTATTCTTTTCTAACTCTTTGGCTTCCATTTCTTTTTTGGTAGTTTCAAATACTTCAGAAGCATTAAAGTCCTTTGCTGATTTCCCTTTTCTATGGATAGTTATTGATTCTAATTTTACATCACTTTTAGGTTTGTCTTGAGCACCTTTCTCCACATTTGCAATAGAATCAATCACATCTAGGCCATCTATTACTTGTCCAAAAACTGTATGTTTATTATCTAGCCAAGGAGTACCACCTTCCTTGTGAATAATAAAGAATTGAGATCCATTTGTTGCCGGTCCAGAATTAGCCATTGATAATATACCTTTAGCATTATGCTTTAGATCTGGGTGAAACTCATCTGGAAATTTATAGCCTGGATCACCCATTCCACTACCTTGAGGACAGCCTCCTTGAATCATAAAGTCCTTAATAACTCTATGAAAAATTAAACCATCATAATAAGGTTTACCCTGTTCTTTTTCATCATTTTTAATACTGCCTTCCGCTAATCCAACAAAGTTTGCCACCGTAAGCGGTGTCTTTTCATATTCTAGATTAATAAGCATTGTGCCATGCGATGTTTTCATTTCTGCTACTATAGCATCATTTTCAAGGTTTTTCATAAACTTTTTGGTTTGTCCGTTACAAGAAAGACTCGCTAAAACAATTAGAAGCGATGTTATATTTTTAATCATGTTTATAATTTTGATGAGCAAATATATAGGATTTGTGCTTATTTATCTAATTTCATCCTAGATTTAAATGCTTTTGATATGAAGGTGAATTTATATTTTCTGTATCTAGTAATTTTTCTGTGCTTATGCTACTTTATAAGTTGTTCAAACTATGAAAAATCGCATTATGTGAAAGAATCAAATAGAGACTATAAATCTTGGCTTAATGTCAGAAGGGGTTTAGATGGTTCAGTTACGTCTAAACAGGCATACAGTACTGCTCGCAAAAATGCCTTGGCACATCAATCTGCGAGTCGCAACGTTATGGATTGGACTGAGTTAGGGCCGTCCAATTGGGGGGGGAGGACACGTGCTTTTTTAATTGATCGATTTAATACTGATCATTTATTTGCTGGTTGCGTAAGTGGAGGTTTGTGGGAATCACATGATGCTGGTTTAAGCTGGTATAAGAATAATGCTTTTCAAGAAGTGATGACTATAGCCTCTATATGCCAAAGTATTAATGGAGATATTTATATTGGTACAGGTGAGGGTTTGTATGAGAATTATGGCGATGGTACTGGAGGGCTGCCTGGAAATGGAATTTATAAATCGGTTGATGGTGGAAATACATTCAATCATTTGCCGTCTACTTCTGCCGAATTAAATTTGATTGATTCAACTTGGGCACATGTTAATCGATTAAGTGCAGATCCCAATAATGATCTTTGTGTTTTTGCGGCAACTGAAAGAGGTGTTTGGAAAACAGAAAATGGGGGAGATACTTGGTTTCTTCCAACTGGGATTGATACAACACATCCTTCCTCAGATGTTGAATTTGCTGCTGATGGTTCTTATGTTTTAGCCACCATTGATGGTGAGATTTATAAATCTGATAATAAGTTGGACTTCTATGCTCTTCAAGATCCAGTGCTTCCCATTGCGAATGTTGGGCGAGTAGAGGTGTCTATTTCAAGTGCAGATGTTGATTATATATATGCAAGCTATGCGAGTTATACAGGAAAGTTACGTGGAGTATATCGTTCCCTAGATCAAGGACAAACTTGGACTGAAATAGCGCCAGGTTACAGTAATGTTTTTGAGCCATTTGCATATTATGGAAGTGTTTATGGTCAGGGAGACTATGATCATACAATACAAGTTTCTTTAAACAATCCTGATAAAATATTTTTAGGAGGTATATGGTTATATTCATGGAGCGCATATGATGGATGGAATAAGATAGCTACTACTAGCTTAAGCGATCCTCATTACTATGTGCATGCAGATATGCATTGGGTAGAAAATCATCCTACGGACCCAAATATAATTTATTTTGCTAATGATGGGGGATTGTTTAAATCCTTTGATGGTGGTGAAACCTTTGCTCAGCTAAGTCATGGATATGCTACGCTTCAAATGTATGCTATTGCAGCTTCTGACAGCGGTGATGTTATGGGAGGTACTCAAGATAATGGTACACATTATATTAATTATAAAAGACCAAATTATACGGCATCAGATAAATTGCTAGGTGGAGATGGGGCGTATACGGCATTTTCAAGCATTAATCCAAATGTGATGTTTGGTTCTTATCAATATGCATCGATTAGGCGTTCAATAAATCTTGGTGCTTCTTTTACTCAGTTTTATGATCAGAATATTTCACCTGATGGTGAGAACCCCACAGGCTCTTTTGTTACACCATATGCATTTTGGGAAGGCGTTGGTGATTCATTGAGCTATACCTCTTCAAGTTTTGAACTTCCATCTAATCCAGATACTTTATTACACAATCTTATATACAAAGAAAGTACAGAAACAATAGTGAATCCTAGCTTCTTGTTTTATGGACTTTATAATGCTGTATGGTTGACCCATGAAGCCTTGCGTTTTGATAAGACACCTGTTTGGTATAAGGTTGGAAAAATTAATGGTGTTTGTGAGTCTATAGCGCATTCAAGCGATGGAGATATCATATGGGCTGGTACCGGTGGATATACTAGTAATGGTAGTTTGCATCGATTGCGTGGAATAAGAAATGCCAATTATGGATATACATCTGAAGGTATCATTGATTATGTTATTCAAGATACGATGTCAGGAGATACTCTTTTTTATATAGAGGGGGATTTTATTGCAGATTCAGCGGGTATTGAAAATACGACTATTATTAGTCCATTGGGTAGTGAAAAATGGTCGCGTTGCATAACAACTATTGCCGTTAATCCGTCTAACCCTTCACATGTGATTGTTGGCTTAGGTAACTATGAAGGTCAGGTGGATTTTATTTACGAATCGACCAACGCTTTAGATTCAATGCCTAATTTCACTTCTATTGAAGGTAGTGGGCTGCCTGGCTCTCCAATATATAGTGTCCTAATAGATCAGGATAATTCAAATGTTTTGTATGCGGGTACGGAGTTTGGCTTATATAGAAGTGAGAATGGCTTTGGTAATGGAGGTAATACATTATGGGAGTATGTGGGTCCTGAGAAGGTAGCTGTATTTGATATAGTGCAAAAGGATATCTCTGATAACTTTAGTACAATAGATGGACCGTCTATTTTTATTGGCACGCATGGTAGAGGGATGTGGTCTTATAATTTTGACCCTTGTGTTGATAGAGGTTTGTGTAATAACGCTAAAATTACAGAGCATAAACACCTTCAAAACGTTTTAAATGTTTTTCCAAATCCATGTAAGGATGAGCTCAATATGACATTTAAGTTCAAAAATAGCCTTCCTGCTACAATTAGTGTATTTGATATTTCTGGTAAGTTGATAAAGAAAGAGAAAGTTATTTCAAATCAAGGAGTAAATAATTATACTCTAAATACATCTGATTTAGAATCTGGGATATTTATTGCTGTATTGCAGATAGGAGACTCTAATTTTTCAGCTAAGTTTGTTAAGTAAATAGTTTTGGCTTTACTAAGCTTAAAGTGTTTAACATGAAAGTATGTATCAATTATTGATTTGCATTATAGTTGTATGGCTAGGTTTAAGCAGTTTAACCGCTCAAGTTTGTAATGGTCTTAGTGTGATAAGTAATTATAGTTTTGGCTTTCCTTTGCCTACAGAGCAGGACTGTTTAGGAGCAATTCCTGTTTGCCAAAATTTATATGTGCAGAATATGTCTTTTTCTGGGGAGGGTAACTTTCCTAATGAGATTAATTCTTCGACTTCATGTCTTACTACTGGAGAGAAAAATGATGTTTGGTATATATTCACCATTCAACAAAGTGGTAATCTTTGTTTTTCTATAACGCCAAATAATGTAACTGAGGATTATGATTGGGCAGTATTTGATTTAACTAATAATTCATGTGAGGATATATATTCAACACCATCTATGGAAGTCTCATGTAATTATGATTATAATCCAGGAATAACTGGTGCAAATGGTTTGCTTGGTGCTCAAAATGAGCCATGTATTCCTGTTTTGACTGGAGAAACTTATGTACTCAATGTTAGTAATTTTTCAGCTTCTCAAAATGGCTATACATTAGATTTTTCGTCATCTACAGCTCAAGTATTTGATAATGTTCCTCCAATAATCGATTCCGTAGCCTTTTGTGGAGGAGATTCTATAGAAGTGCACTTTTCAGAATATATAGATTGCCAAAGTGTAGATTATACAGATTTTCGTTTTTATTATGGAACATCTTTAGTCAATCTTAACTCTGTTTTAGGCAAGAGCTGTGCTTTAGGTGCTCGCTTTGATAATCCAATTATATTAGTTTTACCCCAGCAATACTTTAGTGGTGACTTTTCTGTTGTACTTGCCGATGATGTGTATGATCAATGTGGGAATATTGCAGTATATGATTCAATAAGCTTTACATATTCTAGAAACTTTGGACTTGATTTGGCTTTAGGCTGTGAAATGCAAGCTTCATCTTTTGAAGATACAACAGATAATCAAAATACTTGGGTTTGGAATATGGGGGATGGTAATACATATAATTCATCTTCATTTGAGCATATTTACAATTCTCCGGGATCTTATCTAGTTAGTTTGAGTTTTGAAGATAAAAATGGTTGTTCAATGGATAGTTTATTTTACATATATATAAGTGACAAAGGTGATGCTGATTTTAGTTATTCTCCAAGTATAATCGTCTATAATGAAATTGCGGATTTTATAGATCAATCTGTTGGGGCGAACCAATGGTTTTGGGATTTTGGTGATGGTAATAACTCAGGTACTCAAAACCCAACCCATATATATCCCAATGTTGGATTTTATGATGTTCAACTAATTATTAATGCCGATTCCATATGTCCGGATACAATTATTCAAAAAATTGAAGTAGTTGGTGATTTTATATGTGAGGTTCCCCAAGCTTTTACTCCAAATAATGATAATGTAAATGATCGACTGACAACCTTAGTAGCTGGTGTATTAGAAATGGAATTTATAATATATAATCGATGGGGTAATGTTGTTTATTATACTGATGAAATAGGGCATGCAGGTTGGGATGGAATATATAATGGAAATGAACAGGAACAGGGAATATATTACTATTGCCTTTCTGGATTTAATAATAGAACTAAACAATATTTTTACAAAAAAGGAGACATTACTCTGATTCGTTAAAAAGGATTCTCTAATATTTGTATCTTTCTAGCATGGCAGGTAATTCATTTGGTCAAATTTTTAGGGTGACTACTTTCGGTGAGTCACATGGTAAAATGATAGGTGTAGTTATTGATGGCTGCCCTAGTGGGGTAAGTATTGATTATAGCTTAATCCAAAATGATTTGGATAGGCGAAAGCCGGGAAGAAATAAAATTAGTAGTCCTCGTAAGGAGGAAGATGAATTTGAGATTGTATCTGGGGTTTTTGAGGGCGTTACAACAGGTACTCCTATTGCCGTTTTAATTTGTAATACAGATGCAAAATCGAAAGATTATAATCATTTAAAAGATTCATACAGGCCTTCTCATGCGGATTATACCTATCAGGCAAAATATGGAATTAGAGATCATAGGGGTGGAGGTCGTTCTTCTGCTAGAGAAACGGCTTGTAGAGTTATTGCTGGTGCCATAGCTAAACAGGTATTAAAAGGCTATGATGTTCAAATTTGTGCTTATGTAAGCCAAGTAGGGTCAATTTGTTTAAGAGAGCCAATTGATTTAACGGATTTTAATATTGATAATATGGTTGGATGTCCTGATAAAATGCTGGCATCCAAAATGCAAGAATTAATAGAGAAAACGAAAAAAAATGGAGATACTATAGGTGGTGTTGTATCTGCTATAGTTTCAGGTTTGCCTGTTGGTTTGGGAGAGCCTGTTTTTGATCGTTTGGATGCGGATTTAGCAAAAGCAATGTTGAGCATTAATGCGTCAAAGGGTTTTGAATATGGATCTGGTTTTGCAGGTGTTGAAATGAATGGATCTGAGCATAATGATGATTTTGTTGTAGATAAATCGGGTGTTACAAAGACAAGTACCAATTTTTCTGGCGGTATACAAGGAGGTATTTCAAATGGTATGGATATATACTTTAGAGTTGCCTTTAAGCCGGTTGCCACAATAATGAAAGTTCAGGAAAGTCTTGATGTTGAGGGTAATAAGACAAAAGTAGAGGGCAGAGGTAGACATGACCCATGTGTAGTGCCTAGAGCCATACCCATAGTTGAAGCAATGACGGCCTTGGTTTTATTAGATCACTTGTTGAGATATAAGGCTATTCAGTAGTAATTGGAAGCCCTTCTTGAATGTATCTTTTCATGTCACTTTTTTCAATGACTGGTAGCCCCTTTTCAATTGTGAAAAAGTTATCGTTTAATTCTATTTTTTCAGAGTTAGTACATTCATATAAGGCACTCAAGCTAAAAATATTATGTGCAATATTTTGAGTATACTCTAATGCAATACCTGGTAGGTGATGAAGGGGTAGGTCTTTATATTCTTTTGGTCTTTTTATTTCTGATGTGTAATATGCAACAACCGTTTTTCCATCCTTAAGTTCAATATTGGCTTTTTTACATAAGTGCCCTGCAATTTTCTTAGTTTCATTTTCTAAGGTATAGCTTGGCTCTTGAAAAAGAATATTTGATAGGTTCATTTCAGCAAGAGTAGATTTCATAACAAATTTTTTACCCATTGCATTCATCATCATTAATACATTTCCATCTTTATTATTCACAATATATTTTTGATCTCCACCATGACCTCCACTTAATACAACCATGCTTTGATGGTCTTTTATGTAAAGATGCTGCGTATTTGGTAATAGGCTTTTTGCCCAACTTAAATCTTCACCTATATTGGAGTAACTAATTTTGTAGGTAAGCTTAATCACCTTATCATTCTCACCTCCCCATAATTGAGTAAGGCATAAAAGACTGAGAATAAAACTTAAATAAACTTTCATTTTTTTTATTTATTGCAAGTTACAAAACTCTTTTTTCAGCCTCAGCTTTTTGAGATGGTAAATTGAAAGAAGTTCCTTAACTCAAAAAAGTTGATTTTTCTTTTTAAACATGCTTTTTTCCAATATGCCTTGTATTGTGCTTTGCTACTTTTATCAAAGTATATTGTATGAACTTTATTTAGATTTTCTATAACTCTGAAATCAATAAATGGGGAGTTTAACAGCACTATTTGTTGAACATTATGCCTGTTTTTTATTTGGTTCAATTTTTTCAATGCTAAACCATTTATTATTAATAGGTAACCACTATCTATTTTTATATTGCTTATCGAAGCCATACAATGATTGGATATTACTGAATTTGGATATGCCCCATAGTTTATGATATTATCTAATTCAATACTGTTACAATGGAAACTATGAATTAGGACATTATTATTGTTGTTTTCGATTATGTAAGGTCCTGCTTTGCTTTGGATATAAGATACCTTTCTATTTTGATGTTCTGAAAGTTTTAGTGGAATTGGAATTAGTATACTTAATATAAGACCAAGGCTAACCAATAGGGGGATATACTTCTTGCCATTATATAAATAACATGCAGTTATTCCGATTAGGGTATATGCAAGTATACATGTGCTGTGGTTAAAATTTTCCCAAATAATCTGACTGTATGGTATCTTATTTATTAAATCACTGATTTTAATAGGAAAAATAATCAGCCATTCAGAAATTTTTAAAAATGGAGCCTTCATAAAATGGGGGCATAATGTACTTATAAATGATGTGTAAATGAGGGGTAAGATAGGTGTTGTTAGAATATTACTAATCACAAATAGGCTAGGTATGGTCTTAAAGTGTAATATGGACATTGGTAAGACCATGAGCTGAGCACTTATGCTTAAACTCATTAATGACGATATTTTATTGACTGTATGATATTTGCAAGCCAATAGTTTCCGAATTGGCTCATAAAAGATAATTATTCCAAAGTATGCTAAATATGAAAATTGAAAGCCTAAGCTATAGATATCATATGGATTAAAACATAGGTTTATTATTAGTGTTATCCAAAATAGTCGAATAATGTTTTTGTGTAAAAAGGCTTCTTTAATAACAGATCGTCCAATGCTTATAAATGTAATAATAAGAGCTGCACGTACAGAAGAAGGGCTCATTTCAGCAATTACAGTAAACCCCCAGACAACACTAAGACTTAGGCAAAGGTTGACTGTGCTAAATGGATTGATACTAAGAAAAAACTTTATTAATTGCTGTATACTTATAAATATTAAGCCTATATGCAGACCAGATACGGCTAGTATGTGATAGATCCCACTAGCCTTCAAGCTATTTTTATCGTCTTTTGAAATAAAAGATTTATTACCACATATTAATGCGTAGGCAATACCGGAGGCCTGAGAATTATAGTTAAGATCTAGATGGTTTTTTAGCTTTGATTTAAATTCATCTAGAATGTTTGTGTGGTTAAAGTTGTTACTGTTTTTTTTTACAATTACTATAGGTTTATATATATGATATAATATGCCATATTTCCCCCAATAACTTTTTAAAAATGTGTTTAGTTGCTCTGTTCGTATTAAATCCTTGCTTTGCAAGTTTTTGAATAGTATTGTATCGCCTTTTGAACATTCTGTAATTAATTTTTTTTGGACCAATATTTTAACGATTGGCTTGTTTACTGAACATATTATATATGACGATTGTTTATTTAATTCAACTTCATCGTCCAAATAAAATTCTTCATTAAAAATATTTGAGCTATGGCTAGTGTAACTAGAAGAATAACAAGCCTTATAGGTTAATATACAAAGTATGCTTAGAGTGCAGACTAATACAGGAATATATTGTTTAATAAAACAAATAACAAATAAAATAATAAATAAAAAAAATATATGAATAGGTAATAAAAAAGGCCGAATTAATGGTTCGACCTTTTTTATTATTAATGTAAGTTCTTATTTACTTAATGTAAGTCTCTTAGAAATTACTTGATCATTACTTTCAATTCTTACAAAGTACATGCCTTCTGCCTTATCAGTAAGGTTGAACTCTAATTCTGAATTGTTAGCATTTCTAACATCTCTTTCAGAGATTAATTCTCCAAGGATATTGTAAATGCCTACTTTAACATCACTAAGGCCATTCAATACCACTTTTACATAGCCCTTTGTAGGGTTTGGTAGTACTGCGATATTAGCGTCATTTAAGTCGTTAATGCCAACTGCATCAATAATAATGTTCTTACAGTATTGATCACTTCCCCAAGGGTTAGTTACTGTTAAGCAAACATTGTATGTGCCATTTGCTAAATACGTATGTTTAGGATTTTGATCTGTGCTAATAAATCCATCAGCAAAGTCCCAAGCATATGTGCTTATGTCACCAGTTGAAGCATTTGTAAAGTGTACTTTAGATCTAATGTCAGCATCTATAGAATCCTCATACATTGCTGTAGGTGCTTGGTTTAAGAAAGCTGAATAATCAAAAGCATTGTAAACCATTTCATTTTCAGCAACAGG
>CEUV01057830.1_pt1 | contig 10580 bp, 12 predicted proteins | sample 356401 | NCBI WGS metagenome assembly CEUV01 (sample SAMEA2622710, study PRJEB7988) | marine metagenome | isolation source: saline water (ENVO:00002010), including
AAGAACCAGAACTCCTACTGTCAGCAATAGTAATAGTAATAGCAATAGGAGGAGTTGGACTAATGTAATAAGAACCAGAACTCCTCCTGTCAGCAATAGTAATAGAAATAGCAATAGGAGGAGTAACAGCAATAGTAATAGTAATAGCAATAACTTTTCTGACTTTTTAATGGCACTAAACAGTAGGGCACGAAACAGTAATAATAAATCACCATTAACACCAAAATCACCTAAACCAAATTCACCTAAACCCCTAAGACAAGAATATTTGAGAGAATTCACGCCTAAAGAATTTAAAAGATTTCGCAATAACCTGCGAAGATTAACTATTAAAAATGCTAATGTTAAAAATGCATTAGCAGCAACTCCAAGTGATATTCTTATTGTTAATAATTTCAGTAAAAGAAAAGGCTTTTTTTCAAACGGACTAACATTTAGTGGTGCAAATCTTAAAAAACTTCAGTTAACTAAACCCAAAGCTTTTCAATGGCATACAAATCAACACGGAAATATTGTGGCTTGCGTCCCATCTGGTAGTGAGACAATATCTACCGAATGTTTAGTAAAGAATAGTTATGGGAAGTTAAAAAAAGTAAAATATAGTTTAAAATATCCTCAGGCTCTTGTGTTTGACTCTTCAAAAACTCACAGAGGTCCAAGTAATAGAAACACTGGAGTATCTCTTCACAAACTGCAAAATAGAAGCATTTATAATGCGTTAAAAAGAGGTGAAATGCAAGTTAACAACATACGTTCTTTGAGGAATTTATTAAATTAAACCCGGGGTGATCATGTCAAAACATTACTACATTTTTTTTCATTTTTGCCAATTCAGAAGGAAATTTAACTTAAAAAAATCCATTTGAATTCTTATCAATGTCAACAACTCTTTGCATTCATATACTTTGGTCAAGCGTGGCAAGTGCTGCACTATTTTTGACTTTCAAGTGTGTTGAAAAATATACGAATTTGAAATCTTTAGAAGTGATCGCAATAGGATCTGAAAAGTTTGCGTTCACATTGCTACAGATTTTAAAACATAACCCAGAATTATTGGGAAGACGGATTACTGTCGGTAACAAAACCAACCAGCAGCCCGCGCACGTAAGCAGCCACTATGGCACGACACAAGAAAAAGAGACAAACAATCACTGCACTACATCACAGAGATGCTTGTTCGATATCGGTGAGTAGCACACAGCAACTCGTCTATGAGTGCTACGAGCGTGGAGTTTGGGGAATCATGATGAATGAACTCGACGAGCTCGGCAAAATGATTTCTAAACGGTGTCTGCAGGAAGGAAAATTGATCGAATTAAAAAATGTCTTGTACATTCCACCACAAACAACTCCTTGTGATGACGAAAGTTTCAAGAAATTGTGGATTCGTTCCTCTCAAACGTCCTCTCCATCAGCAAAGAACGACGCATAGGTTGCGGCGTTTGATGCGATTCTCTCATCGACCGGATGATTCTCACTGTTTCTCATTTCTTTCTCGAGTTCAATGTATCGCTTCTTCCACATTTGCACCTCGCTTTCAAGACTGGACAAATCAACGCCGGAGAAACTCTGGTAGTCCTCAGGAGTCCAAAAGTACTCCTTTGTCGACGTCTCGGTGTCTATCACGCGCCAAAATAGTTCTTCATCACGCGACCCAACTTGGTATGACGTGGGAACCTTGCCCCAGGTGTGCTCCCCGTCATAGACATTGAAGTGCTGATCCCAAACCATCAAGGTGGACATGTTGGACCGTGTTGTTCTTCGTTTGTTCGCAGTGTCTTTAAGCTAAAAAACTTCGTCTATTTTTAAAAAAGTAGGTGAATACGGGATCAGCGCCCGAATCCACTCATTCTGCTTGACATGAACATTTGAAGACAATAAATCGTACTCAGTTTGCGTACTAGGCATAAACTCATTAACCCAAATAGGTAATAAATAAGACCCTGGTGTGTGTGTGAATTTGTAAACACCAATTGCACCCAAGTAGACAACGTGACGATGATGATTCGTGTTTCCTTCTTCGAAAAATGGAATTATAGAATGAAAATCTAAATCGTTAAAGTTGTGACGATTATTCTTTGCCGGATTGAGAGTTTTATTGGAATAGCTGCGTAAACCCGGAACGTGTTTTCCAGCGACATCGATTGTTTCACGTGTATGCTCTAGTTTATATGAAGTGTTCTTGTCTAAATAGTCAATTCCAACCCAATTTTGCGCATGTTTTTTGGCAAAGTTCATGTCGCAAATTCCAATGTTATATAAACCCAAAGCGTGTGCAAAAATCCACTCATTTTCAATGTTGAACCTACTTAACTTCATCATCATCTTTCTGAACTGACCTGTTTTCACCTGACATGTGTCATGTAGCATGATACAAGTTGCCTTCTCCGGTAAAGTGTCTGCATGATAAGCAATTCCTCTGTAAATATTATGATCAGAAAGATTCTGAGGAATTGACATGAAAGTTGAGTTTTGCACTGTACAAAACTCATATTTGTCGCAACCGCCAAATACACATAAAATAGAAAATTTGATTCCACCATATGCAAGCTCCAGTTGAACTTGTTGAACCAACTTTAAAGCCGATTTTACATACGTATTTTTGTTGAAAGAGTTTATGCAAATCAGCAAATGTCTCGTGAGCTTTCGCTGCATTTTTTTTTTTATCTTTTGTACCCTTTAACTCATTATTGTTTAACGCTGTCTGTTTTTGTAAGCTTTAACACGATTGCTAAGGGGGAGGGGTGGGACCTCCTTGCTGGTACCATCAAAAGCACACGTGTGTTATTTCCTCAAACCCGACCGGCCAATTAGCGCAGGAATCGGCAGAATCGGCCGAGGGCGTAAATGTTCTTCGCACACCCGTTCTCGCACCCGCATATCCTTCCGAAGGACAAGTGGGATGACAATGACAACCTGGTATCTCCGTGCCCGTTAGAGGAACAAGTCTTGAGAGCTGTCATCTCTGTTCAGCACAGCATTCGTACGTTTTCTTCCTTTTACGGCGTCTGCCCCAGCGAGATCGATGACAAAGTATACACTGTCCTCATCTCTGATATGATCATGACCCGACTAGAGTTCAACAACGTGTACACTCCCAACATAGCCGCTATCTCACACAATCTTTGTTCCATCTGCAAAGAGATGATGCGGTACGACGAGTACGCCGTACAGAAATTCGCTGGCCACTATATTATCAATGGCACCAGAGGCTTGGATGACCTCATGGAGTTTACAATTGATGATTGTGAGAAATTCTTCTTGTTCTTTATGGATATCAAGAGCGCAGTGAACCTGGATTGGTACTGGATTGTCACGGAGGGTCACGCAAGGCCGGCGCGCCCGCCGCAGGAGGCCTCCTCGTCCTCCTCGTCTTCCTCATCGTCCGCAGGGTCGTACACGCCCCACTCCTCGAACAGCTCCTTGATTTGCTCAAGCTCGTACTCCCTGACCGGGCTCACCGAGACGTTGCCAACAAATTGCATCCAGTTCCAGCGCTCCTGTGGCGACATCGATTCGTACATCTCCCTGGCCTCGGCGTAAATGTCCGCCTCGTGCGCGTCGGGGTCGTAGTGCATCGTCGTGGGCTTTCTTGCACACACATTTTCTTGTCTTTAATACCCGAACTACTTGTACCCAAGTCTACACGTCTGCAAAGTTTTTTTATTTAAAAGCTAACTGTATATTTCAAAAGACAAATATCGCGCCTATCGGAATGAGCAAAAAAAAAAAGAATTTACCCAGTTGCGTGCTATCACTCGATTCTGAAATACACGCATTCGATAGATTAGGACTTAAGAATCCTGTTGTATCTGAAAGTGAACTCATCAAAATGTTCAACGGATTAAAAGTACCTGAGGCGATCTTCTATGTCGATGGTAAAATGATGTCTATTGAAGTCAAAAGAATCATTGGCAACACCCTTCCTTCATGTGGCGAAGGAAAAAGAAACGTAAAACGTTATGTCAAAGGAAAACACAGAATAAGCTGGCCATGGACATCGTCTGTTGAATGCGCACTTTCGAAGTTGCACAGAAGTGTAGCAGAAAATTTTGCTATCAATCTTCATCTAGCTGTTTTTCTCATTCCAGAATACTTGTCCAACTCGACAAAAAATAGAATCAACCGTCATATTCATGATGTTGCGAACAACTTTTTCATCACACACGTGACTTCTACAAAAGTCAAATATCTTATTCTTAACTGTGAAAGAAAATATTTTGATCGGTTGTGACTAGGCTGGGGTGGTGATTGCAGGCATCTTTGGAGTATTGTTGTTGATTGCAGGTGTCGTCTTTCTAGTAGAAATTTTGGTGTTGTTTGCAGGTATCGTATTTCTAGAAGAATAATAATAATAAACTGCAGCTGCCACAAATAACAATGTGACTATACTCACAACACCCCCAACAATGTCACCAACAATATTAGTATCAGTAGTATCACTTGTGGGAGAACTTACTAGACTGCTAGCAACGATTTGCCTAGAAGCTTGGTTATGACTACTGTGAGTGAAGGTATTACTCGAATCAGAAGGTGTATTACCAGACTCCATGCAAGTCTCGAGTTCTTTCATGGCGACATCACTTCCTACTTTATATAGTTCTATATCTAAGTCTAAATTTACTTGCAGTTTCATCAAATCCTGTCTTTCAATACACTTCTTCACTTCTGAGCAACTATCAGTTGAAACCTCTAATGTTTCAACACCACTATCTTTAATAACATTTAGTCGACTTCTATCCATATCACATTTGAATGTTGCAATAGTCATTATAATAACAAATCATTATAAAAAATTTGTCACATATAATCCTTTAAAATATCTGCAGGATTATTCTCAATCTCATCTTGTGTCTTAGGAATAAATCTATATTCTACACGTTTATTGTGATTCGTACAATATTTTTTGCCTGCATTAAAACTTATCAAGATCACACTCAGAATCAGCAAAAGCACGTATAATGAATTATTCGAATGTTGTTGCATTTATGATCTTACTGAGAAAAAAATGACGATCCACAACACGATCGACTTCTTTCCCGTGCAGCACATAAAGAATCCACGTGTGGATGGTAAGACAAGACCTTTGCCGCCAGCAATGCTCTACGAAGCACAACCAGCAGCATCTGAACAAGAGGAGCCGTCTGCGCTCGACAACTGGATAAACAAGTATGTACTGAATGACCGAAGTGGACGCTTCTCCTCACACCTCTCACAACAGCTCACTCAAGCGAAAGCGTCACCTTTGGGACGACGATGTGAACAACTCAACCACGACGTTATGAACCACCTCTTTCTGAAACACCATTGGCAAACAATTCGTGACATGCTCCAAAATAATGCAGTCGCAATGCACAAATTGCATGAGTCTTTTGAGGAACTCGATTGGAACTACACATTCAATGAGTATGAGTACAACAGGGACGATGTCGACGACATGGACACTCTTGCAACATCTCTGTTTTGGCTAGGGATGTGTGAAGATCATAGTGACGTGGTACTTGATGTTATTGAGGACCATCTGGGCTTGTAACGAAACATCTCACCTCTTGCGTTTTCGTAGGGCTGTCGAGCTGTTCGGAGGTCGGGACCTCGACGGGGTGCTGGACTTATTCGACCGGGGATTGTTGCGATTACTAGGGGGTGGGCTTGGCTCATTCTGGGATCGGGAGCTGGACTGCCGGGTACTGACCCGGCTCCTATTTGAGTGGTTAGTTTGTTGCCGTTGTTGCTGTATTGGCGCGGTTAATTTATTTGCTCTGTAAGGACCTGTTTCGTTTGCTAAATGCCTTTTACCAATTTCTGCGTTAAACTTTATACCTGTTCTTTTAGTGAAATTTTTATAAAATGTTGTTCGGCTAGCGTTATTTAAAACTAGTTTAAGATACGGACTCACACTATCTTTTGGGGGAATCAATCCATTTTTTAAAATTGCTGTTAAAATTTTATGCCCGTTTCCACGGAAATTATAGTTCTTGCGATCGCTTATACCTGGTGCTCTGCATAGGTAATCAAGTTTCAGATGCCAATCATGTGTATATTTTTGTGCATGTAAAACAGCAAGAGCTCCTATATACCCGTCCTTAGTTTCTGTGGTTACGAGGTACATAGGAGTCTTTTCTGAGGGGTTTGGAATTCCATTATTTTTTGCTGAGTTTAGCAATCTTCCATTGTTGTCAAATGGAACGTAACCACTCCTTGTGCAACTGAAGCGCGGGTCATTCTGAGGTCGTAAGGTTTCATGTTTGAACGCCAACAACTTTTGTTTTAATTCTTGAGGTATTTGACCAGGTGTATTACCAAATTTATTATTTGTTATATGGTAAACTTTCATTAATCTCTCAGACATGATCTTTCATTTATAAATATTTTAATTCATTCGTCTCTTTTTCTCGCGTTTGGCAGTCTTGATCAGTGTATTGAGTTCATCTTGTGATGTATCAAAACCCGGTAACTGATCCGGTGATGTAGGGTATTTACGGTGTTTAGCAAGGTATTCCAAGATTGTTTGTATGATGTCGCTGTTATCACTGTCATGAGTCTCAAGCACTGGACACAAATATGGATGATCAGTTCGAACGCCCTCAATCTCAGAGATCATTTGATTTTTATTTTTTTCTAGAGCTTCAAGACACCGAAAGTTCTGGTTCACCTGGCGCCTCATTTGATGAATTAGGTCTTGTTGCTGATTCAAATTTTTCATGAATTTATCAAAACTACTCACGACTTGATCGACCAGCAGCTCAGAATCAGTTTGATTTTGTTCTTTTTCACTTGTAGAACGAGCAAGTGCTGATGCAAAAACAAACGCATTTTGTATCACCTGCTTGGGAGAAAGCCCTGCACCGAGTGCTGCATAAATAACTGGGATACCCGAAACATTCTCAACTGAAATCAAGGGTTTGTTTGGAATTCTGCATTTAAGGCTCAAAAATATCGCAATGTTGATTTTATTCATTCTAGCTGCTTCGTAAATGCGTTCCCGATGCTTTTGCATATCATGAATGCTATGAATGCTTCCTTTAAATTTTACTTCAACTGATATGACAACACCATCTTTTTTCCAAAGGTAGTCTTCAGCACCTGGCTCGACACTGCGACTGGTATCTTCTAAATATCCAGTATTGATTTCCTCATTAAAAACTGAGCGAACCAAGTCCTCACCAGTAAAACCACTGCTTACATCTTTTGTGAACTGTTTCAAAACGCTCGTACTTTCACGAAGGACGTCGCTCATATGAGAATTGGATGTTTGATCAGAGTTTCGTAATACCTGAATCTCAGAACTTAGACGGTTTATTTCATCCTCATAGCGTCTGCTGGTGCTTTCATAGGAAATCTTCATTTGTTCCTGAGTTTTGATAATCATTTCATTTTGAGTTTTCATCATTTCTTTCATCTGGTTCCTGTGCATTTCTTCGCTCAGAAGTATCTGTTTTTGAGCATATACCCTGGCTTCTTCGCATTTGGAATTGCTCATCTCATCTAGTTTGTGTTTCAGAATTTCCAATTCCTCATTTAGTGACGCTATTTTATTCTCTCTCTCTCTTACAACTTTCATATGTCCTTGTATGATCAAAGCAATCTTATCATTTTGTTGAACTGATGCTATCGATGAGGTAAACTGAAAAAGTTGTTTCGCGACATCGAAAATGTCAGCAACAACAACAGCTGGTTGCGATTCAATCCATTTCTTGGTCTCCAGTCTATCTGCTGGAATCTCTAAAGTAACGTAGCAGCTCATAAATTACAACAACTTTTATTGTATCATTCCTTTAACTCAAAATCAAACGAAACAAAAACCATCCAAATCACTTGTCACGTCATCCACTTTCACTGATTTTACATCACCCTTCTCTTTATCATCTTGTGAGACATTCGTTTTCGCCCCCTCTTTCACTTCCTTCCCCTTTACCCTCGGCTTAACACCCGCCTTTACTTCCTCCGCCTTTACTTCCTCGGCCTTTACTTCCTCGGCCCTTACTTCGTCAGCCTTTACTTCGTCAGTCTTCACCTCGTCGGTCTTTACCTCGTCAGTCTTTACTTCGTCAGTCTTCACCTCGTCAGTCTTCACTTCATCAGTATTTACTTCGTCGGTCTTTACTTCGTCAGCCTTAACTTCCTCTTCCTTCACGTTTACTTCCTCCGCATTTACTTCCTCCGCATTTACTTCCTCCGCATTTACTTTCTCGGTCCTTACTTTTTTTGCATTTGCTTCCTCCGCCTCTGCTTTATGCTCCACATCTTTGTTTTTAGTCGTAAAAAATTTTATTTCATGTGTATTTTTGTACTTAGATTTTTCATCATTGTTTAGTTGTGCATAAGCAGCAGCAGCAATCTTCGATATAACAGTCACAGATGGCTGTGTTTGATGTTCTCGAACATACTCGTCCGAAAACATTCGATAATTCTCAGTGTAAAATGCCATGAATCCAGAGGGTGCTGCTCTCGCATGACGTCTTCTAGGTGGTGAAGAACTTCTTGTCATTTGTTATTGAGCAGAGGTATTAAAAAAACACGTGGAAAGACGCGGCTCAAATTTAAATACATGAATAAAAAAAATATTTTGCTAATGCATAAAATTATGGAGAACAACTTAGTAGTGAGAAAGCGTTCTGAAAGAAAACAAAAAGCTGCAATACAACAAATTATAGAGCAAATTGCTGAACAACGTGACGAACAAAAAAAACACGCTGCGACAATACGCAAGAAGGTCGGAAATAAAGAAAAAAAGTTGCACACAAAGTTAACTCAACCTACACCATATAGTAGAGATGGTCGTCCACGTGTGCAAGGAAACAAAGGGGTGTTTTTAGAACATTTTGTTCGAGTTGGCAATGGCCCAAGAGCAAATAAAAAATATGTGGTCAGCAATTTAAACAAAGTCTTCAGTAAAGCCGCGGCTGATGCATTACAAGCAAGGAACGCGCGTCAAAGATATGGAAGAAATATGTACAAACTGAGGAAAATGAGAAGGGCAATGGAAAAGGGTGAACCTTACACATCACCGCAAAAAAAGAATGCTAATCAAAAATTTCGCGAAGGAATTTTGAAAAGAATGGGTGAAGGACCCTATAAATTACAGGGACAAATTGTCAGACCGGATCAATACATGAGAGAACGCCTGCGAAGAAGAAAAATGCGTGAACTGAAGAAGCATATCACTTACCTCGGAAAAATTATGAATATGGTTAATCAACAAAGGGAAATGTTACCTCCTGGATATCCAGTTTCTGAGGAGCTTTTAAAGAAAGCAAGTGCTGCCGAGTATCTGAAGAGGCAACTGAATCGTAAGATGAAAGATTTGGAAAAACGCACTCCAGTGGTGGTGCGGGCGCCATCTCCCGTTGGGTTACCAATGGTGGTGCGGACTCCATCCCCAGTTGAGTTACCAATGTTGCCGGCCCCGGTGAAGAGGAGAACCACAACCAACCGCGGGTCACCTAGAGTCACGCGTGCTCGTGCTGCTGAAATGCGACCAAGAACGCGCGCGCGTACTGCTCGCAAGCGGGCCGCGTAAATTATCAGATTAAAAATGTTTACTAACCGTAATCAGATAAAAATGAGCAATACTAACCGCTTTTCGCTGAAACACTTACTTGAGAACGAGCGGTCAGAATACGTGTTAAATCCTTGTAATCGTCATTTAGCTTTCAAAGTAAATGACAATGAACTTTGGGATTTATATGAGCGACAATTTGAGTGCTTCTGGCAACCAAAAGAAATTGAGCCGGCAAAAGACCATGGTTGGGATGAGCTAACGGACAATGAAAAACACTTCGTTTCCATGGTTTTGGCGTTCTTCGCTACAGCAGATTCCATAGTTTACGATAATCTGGATATGAACTTCTCATCTGAGGTGCAAATAACAGAGGCAAAATTCTTCTACGGAATGCAAGGATTTATGGAAAATATTCACTCTCAGGTATACATGTCTTTGTTGACAAGCTATGTAAAGGACGAAAATGAACAATACAGACTAATAAATGCAATCGAGGACATTCCTACAATAAAAAAGAAAGGGAATTGGGCAACAAAATATTTCTCAAGAGAGATCCCATTTGCACTTCGCCTGGTAGCTTTTGCTATTATTGAAGGTATCTACTTTAGCTCCGCTTTCGCAAGCATTTTCTGGCTCAAGAAATATAAAAAGGGAATACTCGATGCATTAACACTGTCCAACTCCTTCATTGCTCGTGACGAGGGATTGCATACAGAGTTTGCGGTTGCCTTATTCAAAAGACTTGCGCGTATACCTCTTCAACATGACGTTCACAAATGTTTCACAGAAGCTGTACAACTCGAACTAGAATTCGTTAGAGACATTCTGAATGTTTCCGTAATAGGTATGGATCACACTAAACTATGCGACTACGTCAAATTCTGCGCAGATCGCTTGTTAGCACAACTTGGATATGAGGAATTATACAACATCAAATCCAATCCTCTCTCCTTCATGGAAACACAGTCAATGCGCGTAGCAACAAACTTCTTTGAATCAAAAGTTCATGAATATGCACTGGCACCACAGGGTGAATACTGCGAATCAGCAGAATTCTAGTTAGGTGGTGAAAAAAAAA
>CEUV01030982.1_pt1 | contig 10553 bp, 10 predicted proteins | sample 356401 | NCBI WGS metagenome assembly CEUV01 (sample SAMEA2622710, study PRJEB7988) | marine metagenome | isolation source: saline water (ENVO:00002010), including
CTATCGCCGAGTTGAATGATGCGATCAACGCCTACGGCTAATCCAGTGCATTCCGATAGAATTACCCGTAGCCAGAGTGGGTGATGCGCGATTTAGAGTCTGGAATCTCACTAGCAGTTTACCGCAGTGAGGGAAATGGAATCCCGGGCACGTAGAGAGTGGTGGACACTGGGGGATTTGAACCCCCGGCCTTCTGGTTGCAAACCAGACGCTCTTCCAACTGAGCTAAGCGCCCTCAAGGCTGGCGGAGAGTCTCCACCTTTTGTATGTTGCCAATGCAATTAGTCACTCCACTAGGTCGATTGTTGCATCTCTGTCAGGGCCGACTCCTACGGATGTGCAGGGGACTCCAACCAAATTCTCAATTTGTTTGATGTAATGTTGTGCTGCTGAAGGTAGAATAGAATATCCGAGACCTTCCTGATTAGCTTTTTTCGCAATACCCAACCATTCCGTCAATGAATGGGAAGGGAATCCGGGCATGGTGATGTAAATTGGTTTGCATCTTGCTAAGGCTGATGCACTTGATGGCATCTCCCTTATTTCCTTACCATCAAGTTCGTAAGCAACACAAATGTTCAACTCATCGAGTCCGCCAAGAACGTCTAGTTTAGTAAGTGCTAATCCGGTAAAACCGTTGATTCGGTGGGCATGGCGCATAACTACTGCATCAAACCAACCACATCGTCGCTTTCTGCCGGTTGTGGTGCCAAATTCGTGTCCTACTGTACCAAGATGGTCACCAATTTCATCTTCTAATTCTGTCGGCATAGCACCATTTCCAACCCTTGTAATGTAGGCTTTAGTAATGCCAATCACTTCATTGACATGTCCTGGATGAATACCCGCACCATGTGTTGAGTTACCTCTTGAAGTTACGCTTGATGTCACGAAAGGAAAGGTTCCTTGGTCAATGTCAAGCAAACAGCCTTGAGCTCCCTCAAGGATAACATGCTCATCCATCTTCAACGCGTTATCAAGCATCAACCCGGTATTGGCGATACTGCTCGAGTAATTGTCCCAAATCCAGTTGACGTCCGCCTTCAGACCGTCTAGTGTAATCCTGTCGCTGCAGCCTGCAGCCTCGAGCGAGGCATTCATTCGGCTAATTGTTGAATCATACCAATCACCATCATCTTTGACTTCTTCGACATCGCCAAATCTCAAACCAATTCGATTGATTTTGTCTGCATATGTTGGACCAATACCGCGACCTGTAGTTCCAATTTTCTTGTCTAATCCGTCAAGGTATCGATGATAAGGTAGAATGATATGGGCTCGCTCACTAACAAACAATCTGTCGCCACGTGGATCTTCACCAGTAGAATCATGCCAATTTTTCAACTCAGAATCTAAAACCCAAGGATCGATAACCATTCCATCTCCCAGCACTAAATTACACTCTTTGCGTGTTATCCCCGAGGGCAATAGATGGAATTTCAGCACTTGATCGCCAAGCACAACTGTATGTCCTGCGTTATTGCCGCCCTGAAACCTAGCGACCCATGTAGCCTGTTCGGCGATACGGTCAACCAATTTCCCTTTTCCTTCATCTCCCCACTGCGCACCTAGTACTACTGTTGCCGGCATGTCTGTCGCATTGAGCCTTACGCGTACCGTCTTTGAACTATGTTATTGAAGTACGAAAATTACAGAATAAGTATATAGACCTAAAATGTAGATTAAACAATAGTTTATATTTCAACCAAACTAGTTCTAAACGTTCCAGTGACAACTAAGGAAGAATTGGCTAACAATACCCACAAATTAAGGAAAACAGCAGGTGACATAGTTTATATAAGTCGAGGACCAACTATACAACTGGAGGTTAAGTAAATGGAAAGTAATAGAGATAGAAAATCAAGACCCGACATAAGAGAGTACGGGCTGTTCGATCCAAACAGAAGAGTCCTTGATGGACATACAAGACCTTGTGAGGAATGTGGTGCTGTTGATTGGCAATTGGACGATACTCGTGGAGAAATTGTATGCAACTCATGTGGTCTAGTTGTCGAAGAGAATGTTATCGACCCGGGTGCAGAATGGACGAACAGAGACAAAACAGAAGACCGTTCACGTGTTGGTCAACCACTAACGTACACACTGGCCGATAAAGGCCTAAACACCTCGATAGATGTTCGTGACTTAAACACAGGCTCCGCTGGAAGACACGGAATTTCATCACAAGCAAGGAGAGACTGGAGAAGAAGGAGAGTCATCGATGAGCGCTCCAAAACTAGAAAAAGTCGTGAGCGAAACCTCGTCAAAGCTAATCAAATGATTAGAGATAAATCTGATTTACCAAAGTCACTGCAAGAAGAAACCGCAAGACTATACCGCCGTTTAAGCGGCGATGGTTTCGTCACCGGTCGTTCCATCGCCGGCGTGGCAGCAGCATGTACATATTTGGTTGCTCGAGAGGAAAACCTACCTCGACAAATTCCAGAAATTGCGCAAAGTTACAGCATAACTGAAAAGGAACTATCTCGGCTAATTAGGCAAGTCTCAAGAAAACTAAACTTACACAAGATTACCTCACCTAATGAGTATTTTGACAAATTCATCTCAGATTTGCAACTACCGCCAAACATCTTTACTCAGGTCAATCACCTCTGGTCAAAGATACAACCCCATGAAGATATCTGGCAAGGAAAGAAACCTATGGGTGTTGCAGCTGCGCTGATTTACAAGGCCGCATCGGAATCTGGAACTTCACGTACCCAATCGGATATTTGTAAGGTTGCGAATGTTTCCGAAGTAACACTAAGAGGATTATTGAGGATATTTGATGGCTTGCTTGCACAACTCGGTGAAGCATCTAAACAATGACACCCTAACATTGAATAAGCGTAATCAGGTGGGGTGTTTATGGGTTTCAAAGCCAAGGCTAGAAAGCACCGAGGCAGTGATGCAGAAAGCAAGAGTGAAGGTAAGAAAAAGTCGAATCAGGGAGAATTGTCCTGTGCCATCAATGGATGCGACAAATTTGCCGACAAGTCTCTCGGTGGACGCTCACTATCATTGGACAATGCACTCGATGTTTGGGGTCAAGGTAATTTTACACCGCTGAAAGGGCGCGTTCGAGTCTGTAAATCTTGTTACAGAACCTGGAAAAAGGAAAACAAGAATGACGATATGTACTGAATCACTTTCAGTTTTACTTATCCGGGTCTACCGAAAGTAGTACTACCTCCGGCTGACACTTCTTTTGTATGTCAAATGGGACTGTTGTACGGAGTATGGTATTGAGTGAAGGATACATCATTGCACTAGATGATGGGATTATCAGCTGGCGGCCTAATAGAGGGCGTAGAACCAACTACCGTTTACAATTCCCCGCTTCAGTATTACTCGGAATGAAAGGTCCGTCTGGATTATGCGAATCAGTGATCGTGGGTGACACCAGAGGCAACATCATTCGTCTCTCATTACCCAAGTTGGAACTGCTTGATGCATTCGAAACATCGGGCCGAGTCATTAAATCACTGTGCCGGGTAAGTTCGACCTCCGACCGAATACTTGTTGGCAGCGAGTGTGGACATGTTTGGCTCGTCGGTAGAGATGTGCCTAACAACTGCGTAATGATGTTCAAGCACGATGAATGTATCACCAGTATCCGTTCTAATAACAATGAAATTATTGTTCACAGCGGTTGGTCAAAATATAATTACGATTGGGAAGGTGTAATGATTTCTAATTTTAGTCGTAATGAAATTTTTGAACAAAAGCGTAGAGAGCGCTCCAACAGACGTGCTAAACTGTTAGAAAAAAAGGCCCAGAATTCTGCTTTCGGCGCCATGTTAGATATGCCAATTATCAGTTGACATCCTCCCTTTCCTCAAGAGGCCACGGAGGGTGCGGCGTAAGCCATAATGCTGTTTGTGCAGGTCTAGCCCAAGATTTTGGAGGGAGTCCATCTGTAGCAATACAATTCTCAAAAAATTCAATATGTCTTGTCAAGACATTACGAACATGGGTTTTCCCTTTGATAGCTGGCCCCTGGAGAGGAATTATGGTCGCTAATTTCAACCGCCTTATTTTTTTCAAACTTTCAACTAGGTCAGGTAAACACCCTGTTGGCATGTCCCATCTCACTGGCCTATCGGCACGCGGAATTAATAATCCGGCGATGAGCATGTCTTTCTCGGGAATATAATACCCCATTCCGTCAGTACAATGACCCGGTAATGACAAGGCACAAATTTGTCCATTACCTAACGGAAATACCTCTTCATCGTTGACTAACTCTGTATTGGTAACTGGCATGTCTGAATCAAATCTGTTTGCCCATGTAGTGAAAAAATCACCAGTTGCTAAAGAGGATTGACCCTCACTGTGAATATGTATTGTACAGTTGTCAAATTCTGAAGCGAGGTGATTAGCTCCACCAGAACACGGGAAACGGCGTGAGGTTAACAAAATTCGATCTATCCTAACGGAATCACTGGGTTCAACGCTAATAATTCCTTGAATTCGCTCTACTTGTAAGGATTGATACCAAGATGTTCCGGAATCTATGATTATATTTCCCAGCGTTCCGATGGCAAGGACAATATTAGAATCGTGATGGATTCCCGGTAAGCGCACGATTCGCATAGTGCACCCTTGCGAGAATAGTGCTTCAATGTAGTGATGTGGTAAAATACATCGCAGTGGTGTTTTGGTTGTGGTTAAATAGGGGAAGTTGGTGGCACGGTCATGGCACGATTCCCAGAAGCAGAAGCAAGAATGCTTCGCCGTAAAATCTGCATGAAGTGTAATGCAAGACTTGCTTACCGTGCTGTAAAGTGCCGAAAGTGCAACTACAAGGGATTGAGACCGAAGAATATTGAGCGTAAGGGCGCTTGAACCTCATAATCCTACTACGGCTAATATAATGGTAGTTATATCACCCAGTAATGCCATCGGCAATATTGCTGGGAACAAAAATACCAACAACGGCAGTTTGTAACTTACCCACACGTGTTCAACCTCATGACCACGCAATTCTTCGATTTGTTGGCTTAATTCCTCAGCACTTGGTGTTCTCCTGGGCGCCCTAGTTTTATGGTAGGTTTTCATCTCTCCCGAAGGCATTTCAATCATAGATGTCAGTAACCATACATGGCTATCCTGAACTTTATTGAGTGGCATGACTGTTGAATGCCAGAACATCCGTAAGTCACTTAGTGACTTTACATTACCCTGCAGGGTATTTTTTCCTATTAGGATTAATGGAATTAACAGGAAACTCAAACCACCCCACATTAGTAAGGCAATGGCTGGAGGTAGTTTCAATACAATATCACTGCCATAATCAACCATAACAGGCATTGTTGACCAGTTTGGAATTAATATTGCAACCCACATCAACGCCTTAGCATCCGCACCGCCGTGAATTAATCGCAGCCTCCAACCTAAATCTATAACGAATATTACTACCAAACCAGACAGGGTACTCCAGTATAGAGCTGCCATGCCAGTGGCTTCTCCAAGTAATAAATCCAAGAACTCAATATTACCATACTTTAACATCCCAATAATGATACCAACGAGACTTATTGCATACCAAAACGATACCAAAATATCGAGGCGATTACCACTTAGAACATCCTTTATCGTCGGCCGACCGATTATTGCTACAGAGGCATATGCAATGACTGCTGAAGCTGTTAGATAGATTGTCCAGTCAGCACCCCTGGCTAGTAATTCTAGACACCAGATGAATATTGCCGGCTTCACCCAAACTAGCCAATGGCTATTACTAACCTTGCGAGTCTTATGGTCCATCCAAGCCGCCCAGCCCATACCGAGTAGTAGAACCCCTACTCGACTCCAGCCCAAGACTTGCTCGGTTGTCATTGCCATGATAGGCGCGTGTCGACAATGAATTTAAATCCGGCCTACTAAGTGGATACATTACCCAGCATTGGAGGAATAACCATGGATGTCGAAACAAGACTTCAGCAAGTAGCAACTGTCATCAACCAAATCGACGACCCAAAAGTCCCGCGCAATATTCGTCGGCAGGCGAAAGATGCTTGTGAGCAGTGGTTGTTGAACAAGAATAAGAAACTGGATGTTAGAATTGCGATGAGTCAGTCAAAATTGGAGGAATTGTATGAGGATCCAAACATACCACCAGAGTTCGGCACACTAATTCTCATGATTAATACAGAACTTGAGAAGATACTCACAGAAGTCCTATGACTCTTCGCCAAAGTCATCAAATGATCTACTTACCTTAAGCGATAATGCTGCGGCTAAAACCATCATTATGCCGCAAAGATGGAATGCGGTGTGATAATCAAACGGCCAATCTCTACCAATGGTAAATGTCCACACCACACCACCAGTTAATGGCCCGATTATGCGCGAGAACGAACTAATTGACTCTTGAGCACCCATTACTATACCGAGATTAATACCCTCCCGTTTCGCTATTCTAGTGAGTACTGTTGATGAGGATGGTTGGAATATTCCACTACCTACGGCGATAATAACTGCCACAAGTAGAAGTTGACCATAACCCCAATCAGCATCAGTATAAGGTATCAAAACCAAGCCCAAACCAGCTGTTAGGCAAGAGATTGGCATCAGCCTAGCAGAGCCAAATCTCCGTGATAGCGGCCCAATTAAGAATCCCTGGGTGACGATACCAGCGATACCTATAACCGCAAATATACGGCCGTTTTGAGCCTCATTGTAACTTAATCCTCCATCTTCAATAGGCATACCAGTGTAGAGGATGAATACTGCGTGCATTATGGTAAATCCAAAGATGAACAGCATAGTAGCCCAAATTATAACTGAAATTGTGCCATTGTTGAGCATAGAGAATGATTGCTTGAAAGAACGACCAATTCTAGTTGACCAACTATCGGTATCGGAGGTTGAACGACTTGATTTAGGCAATGATTCTGGTAGGTAAAAATATGCGTAGATTAACGAAATCATAGACAGTAACCCAGCAACCATGCACGGCAGGAAGTAAGGATAATCATCAAATATCGTGTCTACAAATATTTCCCATCTTGCTGCAGGGTTAGATAATTCTCCGCCAATGAAAGGTCCGATTGTGAACCCAAGGCCAAACGCTGCACCGATAAGACCCATTCGCGTAGTCAATTGAGTAGGGGTACTAACGTCACCAATATATGCTCTAGCAACGGCAATATTTCCGTTGAAAACCCCCGCTAAAAATCTAGCAGATAGCGCAATGAGGAGCGTATTTGCTAGACCAAACATGGCAAAAAATACCGTATTACCAACAAGACCTATCATTAGAACTGGTCTTCTACCGATTCGATCTGAAATTGAACCCCATAATGGTGAAAACAAAAATTGTGCAGCCGAGTAAGACGTCATCAACAGTCCAACCCAGAGACCAACCTCGGCAATACCCTCCGAGGCAGCTAAATCCTCCACCAGATAGGTTAGAAAGGGTATTACAATACCAAAACCAATCATATCAATCATGGTTACTAGAAATAGTACCACTAATGCACCTCGGCCCGCATTAATTGCAGGTTCAGATGCTTGAGATTCAGTCATAGTGAATCCTGCCTGTCATGGTTTTTGTAACCAACGCGACAAACCGATGGTAAGTTATCGATTCATGCAGATGGTGACTTCTTGGTCACTTCTGGGGTTAATCTGTCAATGACATTGCCTAACCTTTCGACGAGGCCCGCTTTTTGTTCATGCTTGATTAGGGCTTGCTCCATTACTTCGTCAAGGGAATCAACTGCGATTACCTCAATTTTGTCAGCATACTTATCGTCAATGAGAACATCTTGTAGGTTCGCTCTTGGTACAACTACTGTTTTGATACCAGAAATTGCTGCAGCTTCTATCTTGGCAGTAACTCCTCCGATAGGAAGAACTTCTCCTCTAACCGATAGGGAGCCTGTCATAGCAAGATCTTGTCTGATAGGTATTTCTTCTAGGGCAGATATAACAGCAGTTGCTATGGTTATGGAAGCGGAGTCACCATCTACACCGTGGGTATCGACAAACTGAATGTGTATATCGTAATCTGAAATATCTTTGCCTGTCAGTTTCTTAATTACAGCGCTGACATTTGTCACGCTTTCTTTAGCCAAATCTGACAGTCCTCCAGTGGCGTGGATTTTACCGCCACCACCTTGCGAAGGTGTCACCAATGCTTCAACAGGCAACATGATTCCACTGAAGTCCGAAAGCCCGGAATTAGCACCAAGTACCGCTAATCCGTTGACCCTACCCACTCTTTCACCGGAGTTGACCAGTAGTGAATAATCTCGACGTCGTTCAATCATTCTGTCTGCGACTTGTTGTTCGAGTGGTTTAGCAATGTTTCGTGCACCTAATACATGATTTGCGGTGGTATACTTCGAACCATCCTCGCTAGCCAAGTCCCCTGCTATGCGTATCAATCCACCAAGTTCTCTTAGCCTCAGAGACAATTTCCCTCTTCGGCCTGCTCTTCTTTGTGCTTCACGAAGAATTATTGCTACAGCAGATTTGTCAAAGTGAGGTATCTCTCTGTTAGTGCCCATATCTCGAATGACTTCTTGAGCGATGAATCTGATGAGACGGCGACGGTTTCTTGACGTATCTGGCATGTCGGAATTGACATAAACTTCGTAACCGTATCCCCTAATTCTGCTTCTTAGTGCAGGGTGCATCCCTTGAATAGCATCCAAGTTACCTGCTGCGATGAGAATAAAGTCACATGGTACTGGTTCAGTCTTGGTTAACGCCCCTGATGAGCGCTCAGAGCGCCCTGAAATTGGGAATGCACGCTCTTGCATGGCAGTGAGTAGCGCCTGTTGTTCCTCTAAGCGGAGAAGATTGACTTCATCAATATACAAAACACCCTTGTGGGCTCTGTGTATTGCCCCTGGTTCAACCCTGTCGTGGGCTGGAGTTTCCATACCACCGGACTGGAATGGGTCGTGTCGGACATCACCGAGTAAGGAACCCGATAGCGTAGCGGTGGCGTCGACAAATGGTGGCATCTCATTTGCATCGTGTTTTACCAGTAGTTTTGGAATTCTACTTTCGTCAGATGCACCCAATCGGCCTCGGATGAACATGTATCCAAACATGAGCAAAAAACCACCAAACAACAGCGTGATTATATCGCCTGTTTGTAGTGTTGCGATAATCAGTAAGAATCCTATTGCAGCGAAGGCAATAAGCAACATTTTCTGTGAGCGTTCTTTTTGTTGCCTAATGGCCTCTCGCTGTAGTTTGACTATTCTGTCACCTCTAGACGCTGGTACACACCTAACCCTAGGTTCGTTTTCATCGTCTTCATTTGGGTAAACAAGGACATCTTCCAATACATCGCGCGGCAATAGCTCAGTCATTGATTTGGCAAGCATCGATTTGCCTGTACCAGGATCGCCAATCATCAACATGTGTCGCCTTTGTTCAGCGGCTTTACGAATCACAACAGAACCTGTCTCTTGACCTATGACTTGGTCAACCAGTGTCTCAGGAATAGGAACATCCTCAGTCGATTCGAATTCAACCGTATCTATCCATTTTTCAACCCCTACGTTAAGGATTTCATCACTGCCCGTAGGCTCCGGAGCCCACACCGTAACCTCATCTTCCGAGGTCTCTTCAACTTCGATTTCTTCACCGGTCACAATTATCCCTCGCACTTCTCCCCTTTATGGGTTTAGAATGATTTACAATACAATAATCTCTCAACTTTGTAGCCTATCAAGGTATTGCTGTCCATAGTATTCCCACTGATCCATGCTCCAACCAGCAGGCAAGCCGCCAGGCGGGAGTGGAGGTCCACGATGAATTTGCGGTGGTACAATCTGTTGTGGAGTTGGATAATGAATTGGGGCAGCAGGCTGTGCGTATTGTTCAACAGGCCTTTGGTACTGAGCGTAGTTTGGTTGAGCAAGTTGCTGTTGGAAAATCTGTTGGGTCCCACCATACATTGAGTTAGCCTCCACATCACGGGCAGGCAATGTAGTATCAGCCCACTTGAACCCTCGAGCAAGGTCTGGTTGACGGTCTCTAAATAGGAACATTCCGCCAAGTAAAGTGACCACGATTATTGCAATTATGATACCTGCAACCGTCAGTGTATTCGAGTTGTTCACCTCTGAATTGGTTTCAGTTCCTGCGGTCTCCTCTTCAGTACAGGTGACACGGGCATCTCGACAAGCCAGTTCCAACTCAAATTGTGCGTCAACTAAGTCCAGTTCCCAATCGCTATTGTCTCGGTCAGGATTAGCTGAAATCTGCTCTGATAAGTCGCTAATCTTCTTCTTGAGGGTGTCGACGTGCAGGTTGAGCAAATCATCATTCATCTGTGATGGAGATGGCATGTCTTGAGTCACTGTCCATTTGTATAACGGCTCAACGGCTCTTGGCGTTTTGTAGTTATTGTTTAGGTCATCTACACCATCAATCATGAGGTAGAAATAATCTCCGTAATTGTATCCAAATGGTCTCGATGACTTGGTTGGGTCGGCAGCGTTTGGTATGTCAAGTAGCCTCTCCCATCCGGTTGCAGATTGTGTCATGTCAAGGTCATAGAACCAAATTCCGTCACAAATTCC
>CEUV01052754.1_pt1 | contig 10545 bp, 8 predicted proteins | sample 356401 | NCBI WGS metagenome assembly CEUV01 (sample SAMEA2622710, study PRJEB7988) | marine metagenome | isolation source: saline water (ENVO:00002010), including
CGCGGCGACCGATTCGATTCGATTCGATTTGATTTGATTCTCTCTCGATGGGTGGATTACAAGAGCGCGATCGACGCGATGGGGGCGGTGGATTCAACGAGACGCGCGAGGCGGCGGCGGCGGCGGCGGCGGCGGCGGCGCGCGAGGGCGGACGGGAACGCCGCGAGGCGCCGGCGTTTCCGAGCGAACCGCCGTACGTGGCGTTCGTCGGGAATTTTCCATTCGACGCGAGCAAGGAGGACGTGTTGGCGACGTGTGCAGTGGAAGATGCGTCCATCGTGCGCGTTCGACCCATGACGGATAGGACGCAGACCCGAGTGCGAGGATACTTCGTCGAGGTGGCGGACGCCGAGACGCTTCGCGAGATGCTCAAGGCGGACGGCGTCGCCGTGGGCGATCGTCCGCTGCGCGTGAACGTCGCGGAGGAACGAAGAAGTTCCTTGGATAAAGGACGAAGACATTCGCACGATCGCGGTCAGAGGCGAAACTCCAATCAGAATCAGCGAACCGCCGTCGGCGCCGCCGTGGGCGATAACATCGTCGAGCCGGCGGCGGAGCGTAAAAAGCTCGTGCTCAAACCGCGAAGCGTGGAGGCTGATTCGGGCGACTCCGCGTTCGCCGGGTCGTCGTCCATCTTCGGAGGCGCCAAGCCGGTGGACACGACCAAGGTTCTCGAAGAAGTCGAACGCAAGATCGACGCCGAGTTGCACCGCGAACCGATCAAGGTGCCGACGCCAAAGGAGAAACGAAAGACGCCGCCGACGCTCAAAGTGCACGACGAACCGGTCGCGGTGGAGGACTCTAACGTGTTTTCGCTCTTGTCCATCGAGGACGACGAGTGATGAGGACGATGGAAACGAAACGACGCGATACGAAACGAAGTTGCAGAGTACAGAACTGTACTCTACTGTACATCTCTTGTAACAGTTGTAATACAAACGACCCACGTGTGTCTACGCGTCTACTCTACCGTCATTTCTGCGTGCGAGCGAATAAGATTGCCGTAGCGGTCGTGCGTCGGAGCGTCGACGCCGGCGTGCGAAAAGTATGATTGACGCGGGAGGCACCCGCGAGTTCGACGAATCGCGTCCCGCGCGTCGCGCACCCGCGCCAGTTGTCTGAGGTACGGCAACGCGTTGAGCAATTCGTCGTCGTTCGGGTTATCGACAAAGCTCGAAATCGGGAACGCGTTCTGTGGATGAAAGACGTACGAGTATGGAGAGTTATCGACGATGACGGTTTGCGCCAAGTCTCTCCCCAGACAGGTTAAATCTTTCACGTAGTTACCCTGGAACGCGTAGCAGTGGCGTCGGAAGAGACGCCACCGCACCTTCTTCCCGACGTCGAGTAAATCCACCACCGGATTGGCGTACTTGGGTAAGCTCGCGGTGAAAACGACAATCTCCCAATCCTTTGACACCTCTTCGAGGAAGAAATCGACCCACGGTCGCTTGAGCACGTACACGTCCGTCATCTTCCCGTCGATCTCCACCGGCACTATGAAATCGCTGTTGGGCACCGGTTTGAAACTCGAGTGCACCAGAGTCTCGTCTAAATCCAACACCAAGCACGGTTTATACGTTCTCGGTTCGGCCATCGCGTCGGGCGACGCGTGCGATCGCCACTGCGCGGGATCGCACTTTGAATCCGCCTCGCCGATGAACGGGTCGCCCTCGTGCAACACGAAACCGCTCTGAAAACACGCCGCGGGTTGAGTCGCGCACGGCACACACGACGACGGCACGCACGCGGCGGCACCGGACGATGCATTCATTTCTTCTCGTCTCAACTCGGCCAGCTCCATCTCGCTCTCCGTCGTCGCGTCTCCAGACGTCACGCAGCACCGCAGATAGGACACCAGCGTCCCCCACGCCGACTTTTGTCCGCCTCGATTCCCATTCATCACCCCGTTCTCGCGCGCCACCGCGCTCGTCTCCGTCCCCGTCACCGCCTTCCCTCGACCTCCCCCACCGTGGACTCCGGACATGTCCTCGTACGCCCCTCTCCCGTCGTCCATCGTCGGCGACGAGCTCGTGAGCTCCTCGTCGCCGATGAACTGCGCGATCACGTCCGCGTCGCTCGCCCGATCGCTCCTCCTCGCCCTCGCCGCCGCCGCTCTCGCCGCCCGCGATTTCAAATCACTCCCAGAATTCATCACCGATCGTGGACTCCACGGCATCCCTCGACCGGGCGTCGAGGAGGTTTTCGCGTTCGCGTCCGCCGCGCGCGCGCGTCTCTTCCCGTCGTCGTCGTTCGTGGGCGTCACGGGCACCATCACGTCCTCCTCCCGGTCACCGTTCGCCTTCACACCGTCGCAAACATCGACATCGATCGTTCTCTCCGACGCATTCGCGCGCGAGCGCATCGAATCGCCGTCGCGGTTGACGGATGATTCGACGCGATGGTTTTCGATCGAATCGAAAGATCGATCGAATCCCCGCCCCCCGTCGCGTCTCCGCGCGTGCTTCTCTCGCGCGTTCGTCGCGAGAAAGACGCGCGCGTTCGTCGCGTTCTCGCGACGCGCGCGCGAGGACGACGACGCGACGCGAACGCGTCGAGATGTCCCGGAGACGTCGTCGCGACCGATTCGATCGTCTCCGCATGGCGGTCTTCGCATCCCGCGCGCGCGTCCCGTTCGTCTCCGCGACGCGCGGAAGACGCGGACGAACGTCTCGCGCGATGCGTGAGGGGTCGAACGAGGGACGAGACGCGAGAGAGACCGCGCGAGGCGTCGAGATTCGGAAGCCGTCTCGCGAGGACGTGGACGCGTGGACGACGCGGACGTGTCGCGCGGACGCCCTGTGGCTCGCGCCGTTGACGAGAGGTGGGAATTACGCGTTTCGACGATTGTGTGAGGTGGATTTCGGGGCGCGCGTGACGGTGAGCGAGATGGCGTTCGCGAGGTTTCTGGGAAAGGGAAATCGCGTCGAGCGCGCGCGACTTCGACGCGTGCGCGAACGAGGGGACGGGGAGCGCACGTTCGGGGCGCAGATCGCGACGAACGCGATCGGGGAGGGCGTGCGCGCGGGCTTGATCGCGAGCGGGGAGTTTGGGGCGGATTTTGTCGATTTAAACTGTGGATGTCCGATTCACGAGACGTGGAAGCGCGGCTTGGGCGCGGCGCTGTTGAAAAAGCCGGCGAAATTGGAGCGGTTAGTGGAGGGCATCGCGAACGGGATAGACGTGCCGTTGACGGTGAAGATTAGATTGGGGATCGATAGCAGCTCGCAGGCGTCGAGAATCGCCGAGGCGTTGGAAAACGCGGGAGCGAGCGCCATCGTCGTGCACGGAAGAACCAAGGAGCAGAGATACACGTCGGCGAGCGATTACGACGTCATCAAGCGATTGGTGGAGGAGAGGAACGTGCCCATCGTGGGAAACGGGGACGTGTTGACGTGGTACGACGCGAGGGATCGAATCGCGCACTCGGGGGTGGCGGCGATGATGGTCGGACGCGGCGCGTTGATTAAACCGTGGATTTTCAAAGAGTTCGCCGAGGGGCGGGAGTGGTTGCCGACGGCGCTCGAGCGCGTGGGCGTGTACTACACGCTACGAACGTACATGATGGAAAGTTTCGGCGACGACGACATCGGGAAGCGACGATACGATGACTTCATGCCGTGGCACATGGGATTCTTTTGTCGCTACCGACCGCTTCCGGAGGCGCTCTTCTCCGGACGAGCCATCGACGACCCGCTTCTCCAATCGAGACTCGATATCGCGGTGGACGGAGAGTCGCTCGAAGCGTTATCACCGGTCGAGCGTCTGTTGCGATGCACCAGCGAAGACGCGCACGCGGCGATTTCAGAGATATTGTGGGAGGCGGCTTCTCCCGAGGACGCGATGAATCGATTAGAGGACGCGGCGAAGACGTCTCTCGAGGAATGGACCGCGCGAGTGGCGGCTGGAACCAGAGGAACTTCTGTGGATACGATTCGGGGGTAAAACGCGCGCAAATTTTTGTAAGACTATGTAACTATTTTTTCTGTTTCAACCTCTAAAGATTCATCATGATTTCGGGCGCCAGTTTTCTCGCCCGGGCGGGCAACGCCTCGGCGTATCCTCCCTCCGCGGCGAGTCGATCGACCATCTCTTGATCGAGCAGCGAACGCTTATTCTCATCGTGACTGAACGGCTGCGACATCGCGCGCATGAACGTGCGCGCGACTTGCATCGCCATATCGGTGGACAAGTTGAGAACTTCTTCGCGCAGGTGCGTGGTGATCCACCCCGGAAGCTTGCCGCGTTTGTCTTGCGAATTGTATCGCTTGTCGGCGAAAACCATGAGACCGTAATCTTTTTTTGAGCGAATGACGCGTCCGACGCACTGCGCGGCTTGACGCACGGCGTCAAATGCTAAAAAGTCACTCTCTTTGATTTGGAAAGTCTCTCGCAGATACTCCAAACGCGCGCGTAAAATGCGAGAAAGCGTGTACTGGTAGGGTACCCCGTACATGACGACGGCGCGTCCGTAGTGTCGATCGAAATCGATCCCTTCCGCCACTTTGCCTCTCGCGACTGAAAGGAAAATGGCGCCGCGACCGCAGTTGCACGCGCGCCGGTAATTATCGAGCGCCAACGACGTCTCCACCACATCCGTCGTCTCGATGAACACGAGCTTGTGCTGCATGATCTCCCGCAAGATGCCCGTCTCGTGCCACTTACTGACGATGTTTTCCATGTATGAATACGACACGAAGAAGGCGACGATGCCGTCTGGGACGGTTTGCGCGAGACCAATCAAAATTCGACCGTAATTCTGAATCACGTTCGGGTCGTCGCGCATGTCGAATTTCGTCGACACCGCCTGCTGATCCGCGCCGCGCGTGATGACCATCGGGCACAGACAATCCCGCGTCAGCGTCATGGCTAAACTACTCACGCTCACCGGATTGAATCCGAGAAGCTTCGGGTAGAGATCGATCGGACTCAGCGTTCCCGACGTGATGAAGACGGACTGAAACCGTTCAAACACGGGTTTAATGGCGAGCGACGCGTCCAAACACGCGAGCTGCAGCACGGGATCCGGAATGTTGGGGTAACGCTCGTCGTAAGGTTCGAGGATGAGCGCGAAACCTTTGGAGTACGTACCCACGAGGGCGGCGAAATTCGCCACTAATGACAAGGCGTTGAACTCGTCCATGTCCACCACTTCGAGCGTCTTCAACAGACTCGTCAACCTGTCGTAGCAAAACTTGAGAGTCTTCCCGTCGATCCCGGCGTTCGTCGCGCAGTGCTGCAAAAACGCCGTCGGCGTCTCTTGCTCCACCTGCGTCGACTGGAGACGCGTCTTCAGGTAGTCCACAAATCGTCTCAACACCGCGACGAAATGTTCGGCGCGTCGAATGTTCCCGGGCACAGCTTCGCGCAGAATATCATCCGGGATGACTGGATTCATCAACATATCCTCTCCGCCTCCGCGCTGGAGCACGCCTTGCTGCGCCAAACCGTTGACCAATCGTTCGTACTCTTGCCGAAGTCGACGTTCGTCCGTCTGCTTCGCTCTATCTATTTTCGTATTCAGCGTCGTGATGGACCGACCCGCGTTTTCTAGCGTTTGCTGACGCAAGTTGACGCTCAGAGCCTCGATGCACACGTTGTCGATGTTGTGCGCCTCGTCGAAAACGACGACGCACTCCTTCTCTAAAGAGCTCGACACCAGACTCGCCACCTTCGGATCGAGCATGTATTGATAGTTGTACACCACGACGTTCGCGAACGAGATCATATTCCTGGCTAAAAAGTACGGACACCACTTCTTCGTTCGTCCAAACGCGCGCAAATCGTGCAGCGTGTACACGCCGGGCGGCAACACCGCCTTCTCCCCCGCGTCTTCAAACCCTTCGAAAAAATCGCAGCAATCCGGACCGCCGCCAGCGTCGCCCTCATCCGCGTCCACCATCGCCGCGTCCCCACCGCCCCGCGCCTGACGCTCCATGCGTTTCTCTCGAATCCAGCTCGCCGTCAATCGTCGACACCGCCCGTCGACGTTCTCTCTCGACCCCTCCTCCGCCACCGCCGGATTAACACACATATTCTTCCGACTCGACAATCCCAGCGCCAGCATCTGCGCCGTCTCCTTCCCCACGCGCGAGCCGATGTAATTCTGAAGCGTTCGACACTCCTCCAACACTTTTTCCATCTCCGGCACCGTCCGCGTGCAGTAAATCAATTTCCCAACCTCCGGGTGCGCCATCTGATACGACACGCACAACGACAACACGGTGATCGTCTTCCCCGTCCCGGTCGGCATCTCCACCGCCCCGTGTCCGCGCGCGTCCAACGCGCGTTTCAGGTGCGTCGCGTACGCGTACTGCTCGGGATAAATCGTCTCATACGGAAAGTACTGCGACGTTCGTCTCCGTCAGTCTCCGAGTCACGACGCCCGTCGTCGCGTCGCAGCGCTCGATCTACGACCCGTCGAGACGCGACGCGTCGCATCTTCCGCGCGCGCGCGCGCACCACGTCCAATCCCTCGAGGTTAAACTTCATCGCGCGAATTCGTTCGGGACGGATCCCCGCGCTCTGATCCGCGCGCGCGACCGCGACCGCGACGACGACGACGGCGGCGAACGGGAACTCGTGAACGCCGTCCGCGCTCGCGACGCCTCGCGCGCGCGACCGCGAGAGACGCGCGTCGATGTGCCGCACGCGCGCGAATTCGCGTCGTCTCTCGATCGACCGGTACCGCACTCCGCGACGCCTCGCGCGCGCGCTCGAGGGCGAGATCGACGCGCGCGAGCGAGAGACGATCCACGCGACGCGTGTTCGTCCGTCGACGCGCGCGAAGGGCGAGGGGCGATGCGCGCGACGACGAAAACGACGACGAGAGGGACGACGGCGGCGCGCGCGTCATTACCGGTAATCGCCGGTCGACGCGCGCGGACGCGATGGAACGCGCGGTGTGAGGGCACGGCGCGCGCGAGGACGCGAGAGACGCGCGTGCGCGTCGTCTCGCGAGAGGGAGGGAGACTCGGCGCGAGAGGGAGAGAGATGCGCGCGATGGGAGGCGCGGGGACGCGCGCGCCTCGGGAGGCGCGCGGTCTCGTCGTCGTCGCCGGGTCGGAGGGCGAGGGGGCGGCGGTGACGGCGAAAAAGCCTCGATTACCGGCGTTGGATTCGATTAGGTTCTTTTTGATCGCGTACATCGGCGTCGGACACTTCATCGCGTGCGCGACGAGGGAGACGTCGACGTTGGCGGCGCTGTCGCAGGTGAACGTCGTCGTCGGCGCCTTCTTCGTGCTGAGCGGATACGTCGCGGCGTACACGACGACCGAGTTGGGACGTTACGAGGCGCAGATGAAGAGGTTGCGACCGAGTCCAAAGTATTTCATCAGTCGAGTGATGGGATTTTATCCGTTGTATTTCGTCGTCAACGCGCTCTTCGCGCCGATGTTTTTTTACGCGGATTCCTTTTACAACGGACCGGTCGCGGCGGCTGTGCACGGATTGATGACGTTTACGCTCACGCAATCGTGGTTTCCGATGCACGCGGAATTATGGAACGCGCCGTCGTGGTTTTTGAGCTCGTTCGTCTTTTGTTTGGCGGCGTTACCGTTCGCGCTGCCCTCCATCGCCGCGTTCAAGCGAAAGCACGTCGACGCGGCGTTCAAGGTGTTGGTGATCGTCTCTCTCTTGGCGAAATTGGCGTACTCGTACGATTTGAACGCGTGGGGATTCATGGAGGGCGTCATGTCGGCCAAGACGCACCCGAACTGGTTGTACTTTAACTCTGTGCGCTTCTCTCCGTTCAACGCGCTCGTAGACGTGTTGATGGGCGCCGTGGCGGCGAGAAGCGTCATGATCGATAGCGCCGAGGACGAGTCGACTCCGAAGACGAACGCGATTTTGGCCTGTTCGGCGACGCCTTTGGTCGCCATGATCGGGTTTCTCGCGGCGCGAGCGCTCGGATTGATCGCCATCAACGACGCTTTGTCGAGAACTGTCTTCACCGTTCTCTTTTCGGCGTTCGCCGTCAACGTACACCGCGAGACGGTGCGAGAGGGAGGCGAAGGATCGATGGTTTCCAGAGCGCTGTCGTGGAAACCGTTGGTGTACCTCGGAACGATCTCGTTTCCGATTTACATCCTCCACGGACCGATCGGACAGGTGTTTTACAAGCGCGTCGTCGCGACGAAACTCTTCGGCACAGTCTTCACGAAGTACCCTCAGTTTTTCCCGGTTTATCTTCTCATCGTGCTCGTCTCCGCCGCGGTCGTGCACGAGATCTTCATCAAGAATAAAAAGGTGCAAGAAATATCGAAAGCAGTCACCGAGAGGGCCACGGACGCGTTTGTCGTGTAATAACCAAGCTAAAATACTTTTTGCGAGTTCGGCACGTGTATCGCTCGACGTCTGAAAAAAGCGGTTTTTGGTACTAGAGTGTTCATATCGGTTTCAAGCGTTCGCGTTCTAACGTAAAGCTCCCCCGGGTCTCACAGCGCTCTGTATAGAGCGCGCGGGACCAGCACCCCCTGGAATGAAACGAATCATTCATTAATTCATTCATTCCTCGACGAATTCATTCGTCGCGATATTTATTCCTCCTCCGCGTCGTCCGCGATGTTGAAGTATCTCAACTCGTAGACGTTGCGGTCCTTGCTGGACGCGATCACGCGCAACCAATCGCGAACGTTGTGCTTCTTGAGGTACTTCTTGGTGAGGTACTTCATGTAACGCTTGCTCATCGCGACTTCGCTCGTCACCGTGACCTTGGTCTTGTCGCTCGCCACGCTAACCGCCTCGCCGAGCGCGCCAGCCTTGCCGCCAACCTTGATGCGTTCCGAGAGGAACGCGGAGAAGGAACCGATCTCCATGATCTTGTCCTCGACCTACGACGCGTGGTACAGAAATCATCATCCGTCAGTCTCCTCGCGCGCCGTCTGTCTTCGCGAAACGCGCGCGCGCGTTTTAGGGTTTTATACGCACCGGCTTCGCGCAGTCGATGACAAAGGTGGAAACCTTCTTCTTGGAATCTATCGCGCGAGAAACGTCGTCGTCGCCGTCAGTCTTTATTCATCCATCTCCCGCTACCCCCACGCGCGCCTCCCGAGACGCGCGCGCGTCAGACGCCGGGACGCGCGCGCCCTCGCCGACCATCGCGACATCACCATCGCGTCCGCGCCCTCCATCGCGTTCGCGTCGCGCGAGCCCGCGCGCGCGAACGCATCGCGCGAAACATCGTCAAAAGTATCACCGCGCACCTTTCGGGGCCATCGCGTTCTGTGTTCGGGTGACGGGGTGCTGTCACGCGCCGCAAAGAGACGGACCGGACCGCCGGCGCGCGCGATGTCGTCGTCGTCCGAGGAGGATGAGGAAATTCCGTATCATGATGTACAATTGTGATGGATGGGCCATCGCGCTAGCTCGCCGCGCGCGCGAGGCGTCTGGCGCGCGCGCACGACGCGGCGACGCGATCGACGCGCGCGACGGCGAGATGTTTGTGTTTCTGAACGTCTCGCAATACGTCCAGAGCGAAGAGTTCGGGGTCGAAGTCGCCGTCGACGACGCGGAGCTCGCGCGTCGACGGCGACGAGGGCGTCTCCGCGAGCGCGGCTTCGAGCGCGGCGCGAGAGACGCGCCGACGGGCGGCTTCGATCTCGGCGCGCGCGCGGACGCGAGCGTCACGAAGTTCTGCGACGAACGGCCGGTTGAAGAGACGCGGGTTGATGACGCCCAGATTGAAGATGGGCGCGGCGTCGATGGAGGCGAGAAATCGCCGCGAGCGCTCGGCGACCCGTCTCGGTCGGAAATCGAAATCGCGCAGGATGCGCCAAGGAATTGGCGCGAACGACGTCGCCGGCGCGCACGCGTCGCAATACACGAAGCCGTCGTATTCACATCGTTGGTGGTGACGAAACGGACGGAACGCGCGCGCCAGCCACGACGGCGATTCGTCGTCGATTCTCGCGCCGCACCCTCGACACCGAAATCCTTGCGCCTCAATCTGTTCCTCCGTCGTCATCGCCGTCGCGTGCGCGGGCGGCGTCGCGTGCACCGCGTCCGCGGTGTACTCGTGACACCGTCCGTCCACCGACGTCGTCGACGGCGACGCCGATCCGTCGAGCACCTCTGACATATCCGCCAACGTCTCGTCTCGCTCCGCGTCCGCCGGCGTCGTCACCGGCGTCCCTCGAACCGTCGCCCGCTCCAACATCGCCACCGTCTCACCGACCAAGCTCTGTCCCAACCCGTGCGCCTCGACCGCGACGCGTCCGATCGTCTCCATCGTCTTCGTCGCCGCGCCTCGAATCGTCTTCGTCGTCGCCGAAAACGAGCTCGAGCTCGCTCGACCGTTCATCCTCGATCGCGCGTCGCGCGCCGTCGCGTCGCGCGCCGTCGCGTCGTCATCATCATCATCATCGTCGTCGTCGTCGTCGTCGTCGTCGCGCGCGCTCGGCGATACCTCGCGCGCGTCGTCGTCCAACGACCCGACGGACACGTCCGAGACGTCATCGCGCGCGCCCGACGTCGTCGTCGCGTCGTCCTCGTCCTCGACCGCGCGCCGCGGAGGTCGAGGTGACGTTCGAGTCGTCATCGCGCGGC
>CEUV01151181.1_pt1 | contig 10540 bp, 8 predicted proteins | sample 356401 | NCBI WGS metagenome assembly CEUV01 (sample SAMEA2622710, study PRJEB7988) | marine metagenome | isolation source: saline water (ENVO:00002010), including
GAATGACTGACGAGACGCGAGACGCAGAGCGAGGACGTCGAACTGCGTCTGCGATCGATCGCGAAACTGCCCACGATCGCGCGCGCGCTCGGACCGGATCGGTCGAGGGATGAACTCGTGCCGTTTCTTACCGAGCGTGACGATGAATCGGACGAGTGTCTGTTGGCGATCGCGACGGAGTTGACGAATTTGATCGGTTTGGTGGGCGGGGCGGAGCGCGCGCACGCGTTGCTCGCGCCGTTGGAGACGTTGATCACGGTGGAGGAGACGGTGGTGAGGGATAAGGCGGTGGAGACGGCGTGTGAGGTTGGTCGAGCGATGACGGCGTCGGGAATCGGGAAATATTTTGTGCCGTTCATTAAACAATTAGCGGAGGGGGATTGGTTCACGGCGCGCGTGAGCGCGTGCGGGTTGTTCGCGACGGCGTTTGAACGGTTGGAGGAGTCGCAGTTGGAGCTTCGTAACGGGTTGACGACCATGTTTAGGGATTTGTGCGCGGATGAGACGCCAATGGTGCGTCGCGCGGCGGCGTCAAACTTGGGGAAGATCGCCAAGGGGAGCGCGCAGAGTTTCATAGTGAACGAGTTGATGAGCATGTTCGCGGCGTTGACGACGGATGATCAAGACTCGGTGCGTCTGCTCGTCGTCGAGGATTGCGTGGCGTTGGGTAAGCTTCTCTCCGTGGCAGATTGCGCGAGCAAGGTGGTGCCCATCGTGCTGAGGTTTGCCGCGGATAAGAGCTGGCGGGTGCGATACGCCGTGGCGCAGCACATTTACGACATGTGCGAAATCGTCGGCGTCGACGTCGCGCTCAACGGTTTGTTTGACGCCTACGTCGCTTTGCTCGGGGACACGGAGGGCGAGGTACGCATCTCATCGGCCGGTAAAATCGCCGAATTCTGCGCGCTCGCCGGTGCGACGTACTCGGCTGAGAAAATTTTACCCGTGGTTCACGAACTCGCCAAGGATCAGTCGGAACACGTGCGGTCTTCTCTCGCGGCGACAGTGCTCGGCTTAGCGCCGACGATGGGCAAAGAGATGACGGTGGAGAAGCTTCTCCCGATATTTTTCATCTTGCTCAAGGATGAGTTCCCCGACGTGCGATTGAACGTCATCAGCAATCTGGAAAAGGTGAACAGCGTCATCGGCGTCGAAATGTTGTCCACCGAGCTTCTCCCCGCCATCAAAGAGTTGGCCGAGGATGAACACTGGCGAATTCGACTAGCCATCATCGAATACATTCCAGTGTTAGCGGAACAGATCGGCACCAACTTTTTGTTCCAAAAGAGCGACGATTCGCAAGGGGGTGAAGATTTACTCAACTCCCTCTGTCTTCAGTGGTTGCAAGATTCCGTGTACTCGATTCGCGAGGCGGCGGCGAACAACTTGTTTCGTTTGACTGAGATTTTCGGCGCGGACTGGGCACTCAAGTACATCTTCCCGCGCGTCAAGCAACTCGTCACCTCCCAGCATTATCTCCATCGCTTGACTGTCCTACGAGCGCTTTCCCTCCTCGCTCCGGCGGTGGGTCAAAGGGTGGCGCTCGAAGAAATTTTACCGATCATCAAGCAGGCGTCGACGGACGCGGTGCCGAACGTTCGCTTCAACGCTGCCAAAGCTCTCACGCCGCTCGCGAAATTAGTCGATCAAGCGACGGTGCAGAGCGAGATTCGACCGATTTTGATCGGTCTGCAGAGCGATCCGGACGTGGACGTGAGGTACTTTGCCGAGCAAGCCATGACGTCCACCTAGCGCAAGCGCAGCTGTAATTGTAAAAGAAATGAAGCCGTTTATTGAGATGCGTTGGTATTAATAATCAAATGACGCAGTAACGACACAAATATTATTTGTTCCCGAAACTCGGATAGCATTTCTTCAAATTAATGATACACGCGCGTGCCTAACGCGAATCAATCTTGCTCTTATCGGCGATGCGGCGGCGCCTCGTAGACGGCGCCTCGCCACGACGCAATCTCCTTCGCGATGTCCTTCATTATTTGCTCCACCTGTTGCACGAAAATCTTACTCGCGTACGGAGGCGTGAGCTTAGGTTGCACCATCAACACGTGTTCGATCTCCACGCCGTCGCTCGTGTTTTCCACCGACCAGGATCCCTCAAACTGTCGCAAAAATCCCATCCCGCGCTGTTTCTGCGCGAGCGAGCACTTCATCTTCATCTCCTCGTCCCTCTCCTCCACCTCGAACGTGCACGGAAACGCCCCTCCGAAGATAAAGAACCTCCATTCGCACTCTTGCCGAATGTACACATTCGTCGCCACGCATTCATCGCCCTCGCCCTCGACGCCCTCCACGCTCCGCACCGCTCGAAACACGCGCGGCGACGCCTCGTAATCCGTCAATAAATTATACACGCTCACCGCCTCGGTCCCTCGCACGCGCATTCGACCTCGAACCGTGTACGCGCCGTTCTCGTTCGACAGCAGCGTCGTCTCCTCCGCGATGACGACGTCATCGCTCGCCGCTGTCGCCGCGTCGGCGGCGCTCGTCGCCGCCTCGCGCGCGACGACGCCGCGCCTCGTCCTCCTCATCCACTCCCCTCGCCTTCGACCGCCCGCGCGCGCGCGAGACGATCGAGACGCGTCGCCCGCATCGCCCGAGCGCGAGACGATCCGCGCGCGCGTCGTCGTCGCCACCGTCGCCATCGTCGTCGTCGCGAGCATATCTTTCGCGCGCGGGCGCGTTTTCGGTCGTCGCGCTCGCCTCTCTCGCGTCCTCGTCCCCGCGAGCCGCACGCGCGCGCGGTGGAAGCTCGCGCGTTTTCGGTCGTCGTCGACGCGCGCGGACGAGGCGGTTCGTCGTCGACGCGCGCGGGAGAGCGCGCGAGCGTCTGACGCGATGGGCGTTATCCCGTGCCCGCACATCGCGCCCGTCGGTGGTGCGGAGGACGCGCGCGCGTCGGAGGAGACGACGGACGAGACGTCTTTCGTCGTCGTCGCGCGTTCGCGGGTGGCGGAGGCGGGGATGAGGGAGGGGAGGACGCGCTCGAGGACCGGCGCGCGAACGATCGGGCGCGCGTTGAAGATGAAGATGAAGATGATGACGGCGGTCGTCGTCGCGTCGTGCGTCGTCGTCGGCGCTCGCGCGAGCGAAGACGTCGGGACGTGCGTGAATAAGGAACACTACGCCCCGTTCGCGCGAGCGGGGGCGAAACCGAGCAAAGGGAAAGGGATGACGTTTTGCGACGCGCACCGGCGGTCGACGTGTTGCGGGAAAGAACAGACGGACGCGGTGCGCACGCGAGTGGTGCACATGCAGTTGAATGGATTTAGCGAGACGTGTAGAGACGCGTGGGCGGGGGTGGAGTGCGGGGTGTGCGACGCGAGGGTGGGGACGGCGGAGGGCGTTCCCGTGTGCGGGACGGCGTGCGACGCGCTCTATCGAGCGTGTAAGGATGACTTTTTCGCCGAGGACGCGTCGCAGCGATTGGTGCCGTGCCGTCCGCAGGATACGATTTGTACGAAATTGTCTGAGTGGATCGGCGATGCGCGAGGGAAAGGTGCGGAGATGTGCCGAGCGGCGGGCTGGGATCCGGTGACGGCGGGCGAGCGATGGTGCTTCGACGGTTCGATGGCGACCATGGGCGCGACGCGATCGAGCGATCGATCGTACTCGCGAAGCGGTTCGTCGAAATCCAAAACGTCGTCGAAATCCAAGGGTTCGAAGAGAAAGAAAACGTCTCGAGACGCATCGCCGTTGTCTTCTGCGTCTCGCACGGCGATTTTCGTGGGCGGCGCGGCGGGCGTCGTCTACGTCGTCTTCTCTCGCCTCGCACCCCTCGCGCTTCGCTACGTGCACAGAAAAGGTTCTATGAACGCGCGATACGCCGCTCGTCGCGCGGCCGAGTCGAGATCGCGCTCGCATTACTTGTGACTCGTAACTTCTATTTCTAGCGACGCGTCGTCCCCGCGCGCCGCACACGCCGCCGCCTCGCGCGACTCACGACTCGACCGTCGACCGTTCCCACCGCGCGGCGTCATGTCCACCGCCCCCTCGCGCCCTCGCGCGAGCGCGCACGCGTCGCCGTCCTCCTCGCGCGCCACCGCGCGGCGCCCTCGGCCGCCGCCACTCGGCCGCCGCGTTCCATCGTCCCGCACGCGCGTCCGCGCCTCGGCCGACCGCCGCGAGCGCTTCTACGGCGACACCGACGACGTCATCGATCGTTCGCTCGCGATGTACGACCGTCTCATCGACGTCTTCGACAAGAGAGACGAGAAAGATTGGATCGGGCTCTTGGCGTTTTCGGGAAAGTGGTCCGAGCTTCGCGACGGGGTATTCGAGCGAGCCAAGGCGCGCGCGCGCGCGTGCGAGGACCCAGACGATGAGATGCGATTGAGTAAACTGCGTCGAAAGCTCATGGCGCTGGATGAGCGCGTCGATGGGTATCACGCGCTGTTGGAGGAGACGCGCGCGCGCGACGAGGACATGTGGGAAGGTTTCGTGGCGACGAGACGAGCGGAGTTTACGGTGGAGTTTTTCACGTATTTACGGTTTAGATTGGAATCCACGGCGCAGAGCGAGGACGATGAGGCGAAGGAGTCTTTGGCCAAGGACGCCGCGCGATTGTTGAGTCTGTGCGAGGCGTACGATGAGGCGGCGAAGGATCAAGCGGTGATCGACGAGGCGACGCAGACGCTCCAAGACATTTTACAGGCGGATTCCCTCGACGCCATGAACTCCAAGATTGACGAGTTGGCCATGGCGAATCAAATCACCCCGGCGTTGATACTCACCGCGTCCAAGGCGCACATGAGCGTCAAGGAGAGTCCGTACACGAGCGAAGAGGTCAAGGACGTCATGGCGCACCTCTACTTTAAGATGAAGGATACCACCGCGCGTCAACAACCCAAAGAGGTTCGCATCCTCAAATACATCCTCTCCTTGGAAGATCCACAGGATCAACGCAACGCCCTCGAAGAGGCATTCACTCCCGGTCCAGAGCTCGCCACGGGCGACGAAGATCTCTTATGGTGCCAACCCGCCGACTTGCTCAAACTCATCGACCTCATCGTCGACAACTTTTACCAGAGCGCCGGAAAAAAAAACCTTCGCGGCGACGCCGCCGCGATGATGTCCCCGGCCGTGGTCGAGCGCATGAAAACCCTCAAACAGCTCATCATCGCCCACTTTAGCGAGTGACCCATAGCCCGGCGTCACGAACGCGTGCAATTCGATTCGATTCGATTTCGCTCGGCGGCCCCGCCCTTTGCCAAACCTCGATGACGATGCGCGTCGGATGATGCGCGTCACACGATGACGCGCCTCGGTCTTCTCCGCGACTCGGCGGTCGCGCTCACGCGCGCCACGCGCGCGTCGTCGTCCGCGACGACCACGCCTCGATGCGTCGCGTCCGCGAGCGCGTCCCGACGCGACGCCTCGCCGCCGCTCGGCGCCGCCGCGTCGTCCCATTCGTCGTCTAATTCGTCCGCGCGCGTCGAGAGCGCGAGACGAGGACGACGAGGCATCGTCGCGCGCGTCGTGCGCGGTGATACCGCCGACGAGCGACGCGCGAGCGCGAACCCGAACGCGATCGGAAGGGATAACTCGGGCGGGGCGATTCGAAGACGGTTTTTAAAGTTCTACGAAGATAGGGGACACGCGCCCGTGGCGTCGAGTTCGCTCGTTCCCGAGGATCCCACGGTGTTGCTCACGATCGCGGGGATGTTGCAGTTTAAACCCATCTTCATGGGACAGCGAGAGAGGACGCACGCGCGAGCGACGACGACGCAAAAGTGCGTGCGAACCAACGACGTGGAAAATGTCGGCGTCACGGCGAGGCATCACACGTTTTTTGAAATGTTGGGTAACTTCAGTTTTGGGGATTATTTTAAGCGAGAGGCGTGTCAGTGGGCGTGGGAGTTGGCGATCGGTGAGTTTGGGTTGAATCCGGAGCGCGTGTGGGTGAGCGTGTTCCGAGAGGATGACGAGGCGTTTGCGATTTGGCGAGACGTCGTCGGCGTGCCCGAGGCGCGCATCGTGCGCATGGGCGAAAAGGATAACTTTTGGGCCGCCGGTCCCACGGGGCCGTGCGGACCGTGTTCGGAATTGTATTACGATTTCCATCCCGAGCGTGGGATGGATGGGATCGATCTGGACGATGATTCTCGATTTATTGAATTTTACAATCTCGTCTTCATGGAGCTCAATCGCGACGCCGATGGGGGCGTGACGCCGTTGAAGAATAAAAACATCGACACCGGTATGGGTCTCGAGCGCATGGCGCAAATCTTACAAGGCGTACCGAACAACTACGAGACCGATCTCATCAAGCCCATCATCGATAAGGCTGCGTCCATGGCTGGTCTCGACTACGCGACGTGCGACGCCGCGCAAAAGCAACAGCTCAAGGTAATCGGCGATCACACGCGCGCGGTGAGTTACATGATCTCCGACGGCGTCTTCGCGTCCAACGTCGGCCGTGGGTACATCGTCAGACGTCTCCTTCGACGGGTCGTGCGAAACGGACGATTACTCGGGATTAAACCGGCGGACGGCGCGAGCGCGTTTACGCCCGCCATCGCCGAGGTGGCCATCTCCATGTCGCACGAGTGCGATCCTCAGGTGGCGAAGAATACGGCGCGAATCCTCGCCGAGCTCGAGCGCGAGGAGTTGAGCTTCCAAAAGACGCTCGGTCGCGGCGAAGAGATGCTCGCGGAGCTCATCGAGACGGCGAAGAAGAACAACACCGGTTTGAGCGGGAAGGACGCCTTTACGCTGTACGACACGTACGGTTTCCCTCTCGACATCACGACGGATGTCGCTGCCGAGGCTGGTGTCAAAGTTGATTTGGAAGGTTTCGAGGCCGCCATGGCTGAACAACGATCGATGAGTCAAGCCGCGCATCAAACCGTGGACGTTACGGCTGGGAACACCCTTGCGCGCGTCGCCGATGAGCTCGGGTCGACGAGCGCCTTTGTCGGATACGAGCGCACGTCGAGCGCCGCATCCAACGTCTTAGCCATCGTTCTCGACGGTGAATCGGTCGAGGAAGCGCCGGAGGGCTCGAAAGTGGACGTCATCTTGGACGTCACTCCGTTTTACGCCGAGAGCGGCGGTCAAGTCGGCGATAACGGGACGCTTCACGCCGCCGACGGCGCCGAATTGAGCGTCGACGACGTACAAAAAGCCGGCGGCGGTCGCGTCATCGTGCACTCAGCCACCGTGACGTCCGGGTCGCTCAAGAAGGGCAGTCAAGTCACCGCGAACGTGGACGAAGACACTCGAAGACGCGCCAAGAGTAATCACACGGCGACGCACTTGTTACAATCGGCGCTCAAAAAGGTGCTCGGCGACGACGTCTCGCAAGCCGGGTCGCTCTGCGGATTTGATCGTCTCAGATTTGACTTTAATTGTCCCAAGGCGCCGACCGAAACGCAACTCGAGGAGGTTGAAAACTTAGTCAACGGTTGGATCGCGCAGAGCGCGGCGCTCACCGCGGAAGAGATGCCCATTGCCGCCGCCAAGGAGAAGGGAGCGACGATGATGTTTGGAGAAAAGTACGGCGACGTCGTGCGCGTCGTCGACGTTCCGGGCATCTCCATGGAGTTGTGCGGCGGCACGCACGTGTCTAACACGGCTGAGATTGGCGGATTTAAGATTTTAAGCGAAGCCGGCATCGCGAGCGGCATCAGACGCATCGAAGCCGTCTCTGGATCGGGCGTCGTCGAGCTCTTGCAACAGCGAGACGCCGTCGTCAAGCAACTCGCCGGCGCGCTTCGCGTCCCCCCCGAGGAAATCGCCGGTCGAGTCACGAGTCTACAAAAAGACTTGATCGCCGCGCAAAAGCTCGTCGATTCACTCCGGGGCGAACTAGCCGTCGCCAAGGCCGGCGCCTTGGTCTCCGAGGCGAAACAAGTCGGCCAATCCAAGGTGCTCGTCGCCCGTCTCGACGGCGTCGATCCCGCCGCGCTCAAGGTGGCCGCCGAGGACCTCGCCGCTCGACTCGGCGACGGCGCCGCCGTCGTCCTCGGCAGCGCCAACGGTCAAAACGTCGGTCTCGTCGCTCTCTTCGACGACACCGTTCAAAAACTCGGGCATCTCAAGGCTGGCCAAGTCCTCGGCGCCGCCGCCAAAAAGTGCGGCGGCGGCGGCGGCGGCAAGCCCGGCTTCGCCCAAGCCGGCGGTCGCGACGCCTCTCAGCTCGACGACGCCCTTCGCGACGCCCTCGATACCGTCACCGACGCCCTCTCCTCGTGATCACCGCTCTCGTTGTCATCACCATAGCATCCACGCGTAGCGCGTCGCCGCCCCTCCCGCGTCGCCGCGATTTTCTACAATTTCAAACGCTCGCCGTCCCACCTGTCGGATGATTCGACGTCGTCGTCACACGCGGACGCGCGCGCTCGACGCCATGCCGCAGATTCAGTACAGCGAAAAATATTACGACGACGAGAACGAGTACCGGTGCGCGCGAACGGTCGCGCGCGACGCGACGCGCGAATGATTGCGCGTCGCGCGATGGCATCGATTCGTTCGAGACGGTGCCGATGATGACGACGATGACTGACGATGACGACGCGCGCGACGCACAGGCACGTGGTGTTACCGCCGGATATCGCGAAGATGTTGCCGAAGAATCGTTTGTTGTCCGAGGTGCGCGCGGAGACGCGAGAGGGGAGAGGCGAGACGTTGGATGGATGGGGACGGACGAGTGGGCTTCCTTCCCCCAGACTGGGGCTGGAGACGAAGACGCCGCGGACGCCGACGACGAGACTGACCGAGGACGCGCGATGATCGCAGACGGAGTGGCGTGGATTGGGCGTGCAACAATCGAGAGGGTGGATTCATTACGGTGCGAGAGAGAGAGAGTCGAACGCGCCGGTTGGGAGAGACGACGTCGCGCGCGGAGACGCGGCGAACGCGTCGCGGGAAGCGCCGAGGCGGAGGGAGACTGACGACGCGACGTTCGCGCGAATCGTAGCCATTCATCGCCCGGAGCCGCACATCATGCTCTTTAAGAGGAAGAAGAGCGAGGAATAAACGAGAGGAGGATGGAGAGGGATGACGCGGATGGGACGTCGTTCATCCCGCCGACGAGACGTTTGCTCGGGTTCAGAGAGAGCGCGCGCCTCGCGCCCGACGATACCGCACAGCCCACGACAGGCGTCGATCGATGAGATGGTTTGATCGTTGAATTCCATCGTCGTACGTCAGCTTTTTTTAGTCGATTGAATGCAAATCTTACCCAAATGTTACCCGAATCGCGTTGGATTCCTCGCGTTCGTGCGACGCCGAGCGCGCGCCGCCGCCGCGTCGCACGAAACGATTGTTCGATTGTCGGCATATTCCATATATATTATTACGCGAGTCATTTTCAAAGCAATCGCGGGAATTACTCTAGTGCAATACGTCGAGTGCGGCTACAATTTCAGGGCAAAAGACCGACGGCGTCGTTTACACGTTGTTGGCGCCGTCCGGGCCGCTCGGCGTGAAGCTCACCACCGCCGGCGCCGAAATCGGGGCGGGCGGAGCCGGCGCCGTCGGGGCGGGCGCCGCGGGTGCCGGTGCCGCAACCACCGGTGCCGGAGAATGCGCGACGGGCGCCGGCGATCCCGACGGTGCTCGCGGCGGTTGGGAAAAGGCGCTCGCGCCCGGCGACTGCGGCTGCGGCGGCGCGCCCATCTCTTGACCTCTCGCCACCGGATTCGTCGCGAAATCGACATATCTCGACGGACCTTGGGCGTTAGTGGTCGTCTTAAATCCCAAGTGCCACAACTTTTGCCAAATCAAGAATTGCGGAAACTTGAGCATAAAACTCAAGACGATCATCCCGGCGGCGAGCTCGTTGCCTCGCTTCTCGTACTTTGGGTACGAGCCCTCTGTGTTTCTTTCCGCCCACACGATGAGCCAGATCATGTCGAACCAAAACGTCCACCAAAAACTCAACGCCGTGTACTACAATCGCGCGTCACACGAAAAAACATCGCCGTCAGTCTCCCGTCGCGCGTTCATTCTCCTTCGCTCCCGAATGCCCAATCATCCTCCGCGCCATCAATCATCGGTCACCATCCTCGCGTCCCATCGTATCGCGTCCCCTCCCCACCCCCCCGCGCCGTACCTTTAACAAAGCTTTATTCTGCGTCTCGATCGCCGCGATCCCGAACGCGGACAACGCCACGATCGCCGCGCAATACCCCGTGCCCTGCCATCCGAGCGTCCCGAGGAGCGCGCATCCCAATTGCGCGTGCAACAGCGCTTTCGCCGCCACCTCGAGGCTCTCTCGCGACCCCGGGCACATTTTGGCGAACAGAGACGCCATGGTTGGTTCGCGTCGTCCCTCCGCTCGCGCGGTGTGACGCGCGTCACCGTCCACGCCCCGCCTCGCGCGCGATCGCACGCGTGGTTTCCCTCGGACACGCGCCACGCGCCACGCGCGACCGGAGATCGTCCGCGCGGTCCGTCTCGATCGATCGACGTGGATGCATCGATCGATGTCGTTTCATGCGTGCATTTCATGCATGCATGCATGCATTCGATCGATCGGTCTCGATCGGTCTCGATCGGTCTCGATCGGTCTCGATCG
>CEUV01003336.1_pt1 | contig 10518 bp, 7 predicted proteins | sample 356401 | NCBI WGS metagenome assembly CEUV01 (sample SAMEA2622710, study PRJEB7988) | marine metagenome | isolation source: saline water (ENVO:00002010), including
GACTGTATAGTCGTCTGACATCAGAAGACGTACGATATGTTGGAAAATTGGAAGTTGCTGAGGCTGCTAAAGTAATCGAAAACGTTCAGCGCGACATCAATATCGCACTAGTTAACGAGTTGGCTCGTATTTTCCCAGAACTAGACGTTGACGTCGAAGATGTCCTTTCAGCAGCAGCCACTAAGTGGAACTTCCACCGATACACACCTGGCGTAGGAGTAGGAGGGCACTGCATCCCTGTTGACCCATACTACATGATGCAAAGGGCAGCCGATGTTGGTGTTCCTGCAGAACTAATCACAGCGGCTCGTGCGGTAAATCGAACTATGCCAATCCATGTTGCTGGAGTCCTCAATGAACTGCTTTACAAGGCCGGCGTACCAGCAGGTGAAGGAAAAGTTCTGCTTCTAGGTTGGTCATACAAGGCAGAAGTTGGAGACCCTAGGGAAACTCCTGCGGAGCCTCTGACTGAAGCACTTCAATCGAAAGACATTGCAGTTGCAGCTTACGATCCTCACCTCAGTGCAGATGATTTCCCTGAAGGTGTCGAGGTTGTCAGCGACATCGATTCTGCTGAGGGATATGACCTAGCGGTACTCGTTACTGCACACAAGGCATGCCAGGAAATCGATTGGGCTAACCTTGCATATCGAATGCGAAACCAAATCCTGTACGATGGGCGTCGTGTTCTTGATCTGGACTCTTTAGAGAATTTAGGATGGCAAGTCCATGCTGTAGGGAAACCTGTTTGATAGACGATTCATTTCTATTGAATTGATTATGCAATCGAATAATTCGGGTTCTTTTTTCAGTCACACTCTTGAACTAAAGGTTACACGGAATGACCATGAAGGTGGGTGCATTAAGGCCGATGCATCCTGAATTTTCAATAGTTAAATCTCCATTCACATTATTGGCAGCTGTTTCATCTAATCTCTACCTTGTGAAGAATCTTGTAAGAAGAGATCTTAATCACAAGTACAGAAATGCAATTCTAGGATATGTCTGGACCTTCTTAGAGCCAGCATTACTTGCTTCAGTATATTATGTACTGTTCATAATTATCGCAAATCACAGTGAGCCAAATTATCCAATGTATGTCCTTTTGGGAGTAATTGGATGGGGGATGTTTTCCAGAATACTCAATGGAACTGTAAATTCATTAACAAAAAGTTCCGGAATGATCAAACAAACAAACATTCCGATGCAAATTTACTCTTTCTCGATGGCAGTGACTCAGTTAGTCATTTCATGCCTGTCATTGTTAATAGTAATTCCATTCATGATTCATCTGGACCTAGCGCCTACAGTCAATCTTTGGATGCTGCCTGTCTCGATACTATCTTTGATGATAACAGCATGGGGTTTTGGCCTGATTTTTGCATCAGCAAATGTTCTATTCCCTGACATCTCTCATTTATTCAGATTCATAACGAGAGCCGGTTTCTTCGTATCACCTGTAATGTGGACATACGAAATGTTAGTTGAAAGAGCTGGCGATTCAATGTATTTTGATATTGCAATGTTAAATCCAGTAGTGATTCCATTAACCTGCATTCGCCATTCTATCGATGGAACAGCGCCTGATTTTGAAATAGTGCACATAATTTATGCAGCACTGTTTCCAGTCATTTCATATTTGATTGGATCCATTATTTTCTCTAAGTATTCTAGAAAGGTGGTGACCAGTTTATGACACCTGTTTTAGAATTGGATGAGATCACATTGGATTATCCAAAATCTCAATCACTATTTACAATCATTAAACGCAAAATTTTGCATTTAGTAGGAAAAAGAACTGTTGCCCCGCATTACAAAGGCCTAGATGAGGTAAATCTCACGATAAACCGTGGTGAAGTAATTGGCGTAATTGGAAGGAACGGTTCCAGTAAATCCACTCTGTTAAAGGTCATGGCAGGGATATTCACTCCAGATGCGGGAAATGTGTTAATTAACGGCGATATATCATTGCTAAGTGGTGTCGGCCAAGGAATGAATAAGCATCTTACAGGGAGAGAAAATATTCACCTTTATGGTAGCATACTTGGACACAGTAAAGAAACAATGGATTCATTAATTGATGAAATTATCGAATTCAGTGAATTACACGATTTCATTGATGAACCATTACGAACATATTCTTCTGGAATGAAAGCAAGACTGGGTATCGCAGTTGCAACTGCTGTCAAACCTGATATTTTGCTAATAGATGAAGTGCTAGGAGTTGGCGACCCTGGCTTCAAGAAAAAAAGTCAGGAAAAGATTAGAAAAATGATGGATGACTCAAACACAGTTGTTATTGTGTCTCATTCATTTGGTTTACTCAAAGAGATATGTGATAGAATGATAATGATGGAGAAGGGGCGTATAAGGATAATTGGTTCTCCTGATGAAGTCATTGCTAAGTATAACCAAATTGAGGGATGAAGATGTTTCCCTTCCTCAAATCTAGAAGAAAGAAGCATGAAATTCAAATCATCGATTTAACCATTGGATCGACATTAGAAGATGATTACATCCTACCAACAAGACTGATTCATGAACTATCATTAAGAGGTATTCGTGCTAATTGTACGCCAATTGTTGCAGAACAGAAAATCGCCGATTGGGAATCAGAATTTTCAATTCAATCTATTCGAAACGCACTAGAAGAAGAAGATTGGGATTTGGTTACCAAACGGTGTAATGTCAGACTTTCCGTCCATACAGAAAGTGAACCATTGATACACTTAATCAGGACATATTACCGTCTAGAAAAATATGATTATTGCTTGAACAAATGTGCTGAATTATTACAAATTAATCAAAATGACCTTAATGCAATTAGATTCATTGCAAGATGTTCTAGGAACCTGGAAGATAATGAAAAAGCGATTGACTCCTATGTGAAAATCTTGGAAATCGACAGCAAAGACACCGACTCTTTACTATCGCTAGTCAGGATTTACTATAATCTCAAAAATTATTCAAAACTAATAATCTATTCGAAGAAACTAATCGAAGTTGAACCAAACTCAGCAAATGGATTGAGATTTCTATCCCGCGGATTATTAGGGATGGAAAAATACCAAGAAGCAATTGAAATTTTACTACAGTTCCATGAAATTGATAAATTTAACATCGAACCAATAATAGAAATTGGTAGAACATATTACACATTGGGTGATTATTCCAGTTCTCTGAATTGGCTTGAAAAGGGATTTGAAATAGATCAACACGACCAACGTATCAGGCGAACTTTATCATTATGTTACGACCGATTACGTGACTGGGATAGAGCTTTAAATCTATACTGGGAAGAATGTAAATTCGAACCTCACATCTTTTCAAATTGGGAAAAATTAATCAATTTATATTACAGACTGAATAAAGAAGATTCTGCCAAGGAATGCCTTATCCATATCAGAAAGGAACTTGAAGAATCTCTTGAGCGTGAAATAATGATATACAAAATATGTCTAAGCTTCCATTGGAACGATGAAGCGAAGGATTGTTTGAATGATATCACTAGGAAATATCAAACCAAACCAGAATTCTACATTCAAATTGTTTCTATGTGTTTAGAATCTGGTAACCTAACGAGTGCTTACAATTACTTATCTAAGGGGCGAAAATATTGCAAAAAAAATTCGATTTACCACGAACTTTATGCAAAATTACGCAATGAATTAATCCAGGTAAATCTAAAATTAAAACAAATAAAGAAAAGTTGCAAAATGGGGAAGGAAATCCTGAAATCTGAAGCTGCGATTTCAAACATTCTCAAAGTCTCCAACAAAGTGAAAAAATACCAACCTAGAAAATCAAGAAAAAAGGTCATCATTGTCTCATCTACTATGGGCAGAGGAGGTGCTGAACGCCAAGTAGTCAACTGTCTAAAGGGTCTGAAAGATAATCGAGATTATGGAGACATTGCTCTATTCTGTAACGTTATCGATAACTCTGGTGGAAGAATTGCTACATATGAACCTGAAATAAAAGAAATGAAGATTCCCATTTTTGAATATTCTAATCTAGAAGAATGGGAATCTCATTTTGGAGATTCTTCAAGAAATTTAGGCGATTTTGAAGATGCGTTCAACCAACTTCCAGTAAAAATGCAAAGCGCAATACGCCGGTTATATTTTGCTTTCAGAGAAATAAAGCCTGACATAGTACATGCATGGCAGGATCAAACAAATATCAATGTTACAATCGCTGCCAAAATGGCAGGGGTTCCTGCGATTGTATTGTTCGCTCGATCTCTGCGCCCGGACAATAAAACAATGATGCACATTAGGACAAGGCCTTATCTGAAACAAGCATATAGATCCATACTTAACGATAAGAAGATCTTGTTTTGTCATAACAGTAACGCTGGAAAATTGAGTTATGCTGAATGGTTAGAAATGCCAAGCGGAAAATTCTCAGTAATACATAATGGAATTGACTTTGACGACATGGCTAAAAATACGAATGACAAAGAAGTATCAGATATTTTGTCAGAAAAGGGTATTACCAGTCAAAATGTAATTATTGGCAGTGTTTATCGATTAGTCCAAGAAAAAAGGCCATATCTTTGGATAGATAGTGTCTCCAAGGTTATCGAGCAAGACGGAAATGTCCATGCGATTTTGATTGGAGGCGGGGGGATGGTGGAACAAATTTCTGAATATATTAAGCAAAAAAATCTCCAAAATAAAATCCATCTCATAGGTCAAACTAGGTATGTTAAATCGTGGCTAGATAGATTTGATGTTTTTCTATTAACTTCAATTGTTGAAGGTTTGCCGAATGTATTAATCGAAGCTCAAGCGTTTGGCGTTCCAGTGATTACTACAAACGCTGGTGGGGCAAGTGATACAATAATCGACGGAGAAACTGGACACATAGTCGAGGGTGAATCTGAATATATTTCCCAAAAAATAATTCAATGCATATCGGATAAAGGATGGCTAACAAAGGCTAGGGTTGACTCGATGTATAACTCTAGAGCTAATTTTAGCATTGACAAGATGATTAACAATCTAATCGATATATATGACAGGGCTGTTAACAATCACAGAAGATGACGGTTTCTTCTCTTGGGAGTCCTACTAATCTCTAAGTCCATTTTGACGAATAATGTTTCATCTTTGGTTTCTCCAACCGTTCTGTGGGAAGATTTCTTTTCGATATATTCTCCATCACCGTTTCCTGAGAACCCACAATTAAAGCCGACTTTTTGGGAAATGTCAAATGGATAATCATTGATTACCATGTAATTGTGTAATACAGATTTGTAAAATTTATTTTTCAATTCAGGTTTAAGCCACAAGAACTCTTGAACGACTTCTTTATCCAAAAATGGATACCTACCCTCTATTCCATGAGAACCGGACACATATTCTTCTTTCATCAAATATGCCCGCTGGGTGTTGTCAAAGAAATTCTTCCAGGGGAAGACCGTTTCCAGATCTTCGGGGAATTTACCACCAATCGTGCTATGTCTGAAATGCTTAATTCCATTGTAACCATAATCACTGAATATTTCGTCGGCACCGCTTCCTGACAAGTAGATTAACTGTCCTTCAGTCTTCCCTTTAGCGCAAATGTGTGACATTCCAATTGCCCCATTATCATCAGTCAGCATCTGTCCGGTTTTCCTATACTCGATTTTTTGCTCTAAACTCTTCATTCTATTGACCAATGTATCCCTATAGTTTCTCAACCTCTTGACTTCATCACAATCAACAAACCATGATTTCTCAGTGTACCATCCCAATTCTTCTGTCAAGAGTTTCAGAGGATACTCTAATTTTTCTGACAAGCTTTTGTGCTCGGATTGTACATCATCCAACCAATCAGACTCACCATTATCGATACGTAGAGAATATTCTTCGCACCTGGATTTAAGATAATCTCTAGCTTGTTTGAATTCATCAATACTCAGATCCATCAATCTAGGGTCGGTAGTTCTGGAAATTCTAGATTGGATTGTGTCTTCTTTTTCTGATCCAACAATAGTGTAAGCAGTGAATTCGACTTCTTGTTTTTCTAATTCACAAGCGATAGCCCCACTATCATAACCAGATGAAAGGCCGATGAAAACACCATGTTTGATATTCTGGGTTCTTTTAGCAATCGAACGACTAAATGCAGAATTCCAATCATCATAACTTTCTTTATGTTGCCTCAATTCAAAAGTGTAAACATCTTTTCGAGATATTTTCTCCAATGTTGATAAATTGAATACATAAGTTGAATTGGCTTCGACTTGCGTAGAGGATGAAAATCCTGAGCGAGTTAAACACGATTCGTAAGATGATATGCCCCAATCTGTACCTTCTTTTGCAAACCATAGCGGTTTGATAGAAAATACATCCGTTGATATCAACAATATTTCGTTCTTGAAATCGACCACAGTTAAAGCAAACTCTCCATCAAGTTTAGGCACAAAATCAGTACCAAATTGCTCGTACAAAGGTAGTAAGCATTCCCCATCGGACTGATAATCTCCAAAGTCTCTGTAATTGTAAATTTCTCCATTAAAAATTGCAACAACACTCTCATCACTGGAAACAAAAGGCTGCAAAGTAGGCGGACCGGTCATGGATAACAGGGTGTGAACAAACTCCACACCATTGACGTTGACATGATTAGTTGCATCTGGTCCTCTATATTTCAAAAATTCAATAATTGTAGGCAAATCAACAATCTCCCGATTGGTAGCAAAAATTCCACACATGTTGCTCGCCTGTATGTCTCTACCGATTCTTTGTATATATTCATATGAGGATAGTGGGTATCAATATAACCAACCACTCAGACCGTAAATCATGACAGAGCAATTGTCCGGTTCAAAGGTACTAGTTACTGGCGGAGCTGGATTTATTGGGTCTAATCTTTGTGAAAGATTTCTAGAATTGGGTTCTTCAGTGGTTTGCTTAGACAATTTCATAACTGGAAAAATGGAAAATATTCAACACTTGATGGATAATGAAAAATTCAAATTGATCAAAGGCGACATAACAGATTATGACACCTGCACTGAAGCGGTTAAAGGCTGCGATTATGTCAGCCACCAAGCCGCATTAGGCTCGATTCCTCGATCAATTGACAACCCTTTGAAAACTAATGAAATCAATGTAAATGGAACTTTGAACATGTTTGTTGCCGCCATGAAAGAGGGTGTAAAAAAGGTCGTCTATGCATCAAGTTCATCGGTTTACGGTAGTGAAGAAACTCTGCCAAAAACTGAAGCTAAAACCGGGGCGCCCCTATCCCCCTATGCTATTACAAAATCTGTCAATGAGATGTACGCTTCTGTTTTTTCAGATATCCATTCTTTCCCAGTAATCGGATTGAGATATTTCAATGTCTTCGGAAGAAGGCAAGACCCAGAGGGCGTATATGCAGCTGTAATTCCCAAATTCGTGGAGACTCTAATCAATCATAAACCACCAACAATTCATGGAGATGGAGAACAGAGTAGAGATTTTACTTACATTGAGAATGTAATTCAGATGAATATCCTAGCCTTATTATCTGAAAACGAAAAATCCTACGGAGAATGCTTTAATGTGGCCTGTGGAACTAGAATGACAATCAATGAATTATATTATCAGATAAGAGATTTACTCGCAAATTTCGATTCAGATATCGCTGATATCGAACCAATATATACTCATGAGAGGCCTGGTGACATTAAACACTCTATTGCTGACATATCTAAAGGGGAGAGGCTGCTAAATTATACCCCTGAATTTGATTGTAAAGTTGGCCTAAACGAAGCAATTGAATGGTACTGGAATAGTCTCTCAAGGTGATTAAATGAAAGTGAAGATGATTTCCGAGGTAGGAAAACTGATTCTTCATTTCGAATTAGAAGATACGGACAAACCTCAACCCTCCGAAAATTTCCAGATGGGTAGCAATGTAGTCACTACGATCCTTCCTGATGATCTCGATCCTGAATCAATCCATCCTGACCTGTTAGGTCTAAGTTGTATTTTGATTTGTGAACCTTTCATCGGCAAGGAGATTACATTACCCAAACCGGTGAGTAAGAAATTCTTTGACGGGCATAGCAAGGTCACATCGCGCTACAAGATAAGAAATTTCGATGACAAATTAAGGCCTAGAAAGGTGAAAGATGACTATCTGCCTGCATTAGCATTTAGCGGAGGAGTTGATTCTACAGCTGCTCTATCGATAATGCCCCATAGCACAATTCCCATTTTCTTAGATAGGCCATTGAGAGGTTCATCACTATACAACAAGGATGCTGCATATCAATCCTGTTTGGAGGTTTCTAGACTAGGTTATGACATGCAAATAATTGAATCTGATTTAGAATATGTTCGTGATCCTGTGGGTTTCCCTGTTGATGTTGCCAACTCTGTGCCTGCCATACTGATGGCAGATTATCTCAGACTTGACTCAATTGCTTTTGGAACAATTATGGAAGCATCTTACGGAGTAGGTCACAAACAATATCGAGATTATCCTAATGGCAACCACTACACTCATGTTGGGGGAATGTTTGCTGCAGCAGGAATACCGTTTAACCTCCCCGTAGCGGGTATTAGCGAAGTTGGAACCTCAATTATAGTTGAAAAATCGTCACTTGGATTCGTCGCACAATCTTGTATTCGAGGGTCATGGGGTTCTCCCTGCAAAAATTGTTGGAAGTGTTTCAGAAAAATTATTCTTGATGCAGCAATTCAAGACGGAAATGTCGATGAAGATTTGGTTAGTAATATCTTCAGAAATCATGAAGCTTTGCGATTCGTGAGTGGTATTCCAATCAAGCATGAAAATGTCTTGACATGGGCGACGAATAAACTGGATATTGATTACGAGTTATTTTCTCTGCTCAAAAAAAGAGTGCGAGGAGACACTCATTCCTTTTCTTGGATGAACAAATGGTTTCCTGAATCTGAAATCGTTTTGCACGAAAAGTATCGAGACGAAATAAAGCAAAACATTGCAAGATATCTCGAAACAATGACAGAGGAAGAGTGCAGATTGTTGCGTGAATGGTCTATGAAAGATATGATTGATTCAGAACAAACTGCTCTTGACAGAGATAATCTGGTTTCAATGATGAGAGATCATATCAAATCTCATCAATAATCCATTTTGCCATTTGATTTGCACCGTTTGGACGATGTAGCTTTTCTGATGCCTTGATCATTGAATTCCTAACTGATTCGTCTAGAATCCTTTCAACTACAGCCTGCACACGTCGTTTTGACACTTCACGAAGTACAATCATCGCTCCTGCTTCTTCAGCAACCTCGACTCTCGCTAATTGGTCATCCATGCCGGTGTTCATATTCGGGATTGAAATAGTTGGTACTGAAAATCGGATTGCTTCATGATATGAATTATACCCTGCAGCCATAATTGTAAAATCAAAAGCATTGAAATCCATCGAATTAGGATAATCAGTAAGAACTCTCACTCTACCTCCGATAGAAGGCAATCGACCTCCTAACATCGATTCGCCAAGTACGACATACACGTTTTCATGCTTTTCCAATTCCGACAAGCAAATCGAAATATCTGATTCAATGTCATTAATTTCTCCAGCTCCTAGTTGTAGATAGCATACTATTGCATCGTGTGGGATACCTAACCTATTCCTCAAATCCTCCTTTGGCCTCAATTCAATTTCATCAAGATACAATATCGGATCGCACTTTACAACTGTTGATGTGAATTCCATGTCGTGTTCTTCTAGTTCTACACTATCCTTAGGAGTAATAATGTAATCAAAATGGTTGATGCTATCGACAGGAATTTTAGTGCTTCCTTTCTTGAATGTGCCTCTGCGTAGCCATACCTTCTTTATCTCGTCTCTACCTTGAATTGAGTTTAACATTCCTCTGTAGGGGAATGCACCATCAAATATGAACATAGAGGGCTTGTGTATTGCAAATACATTAGCAATGTTTTCTTCAACAATTTTATTCCATATCTTTGCTGGCATGTCGTTGAATTTTTTCCGTCCCGGAAGGTGGTAAGCAGGGATTCCTTCTCTCTTTAGAAGATGGAGTGTAGGCATCGTAGTGAAGAATATCACTTCAACTTCTTCATCTAGTTTTTTAATTCTCCTCGCAATAGACAATAGTCTTGTAAAGTGTCCAAACCCAACGCCATTGGTAGGGAACATAACTATCGATTTACGATTTGCAGTGGCATCGAAATTTGGTTGTTCGAATTCGGGTATTGCTTTCTTTCCTAATCGCTCTAATCCCAGAGAAAAAATCAGCCACGGCAAGGAGAGTGGCAAGAAAATCAGGCGCCATGGTTTCTCAACTGCTGTAATGAGATGAACTCCAATTCTGAACGAGGGTGATTTCCTAATTCGGACTAGCTCTCTACGATATTTGTCTTCAGCCGAGCCAGCGTCATCTAGTTTACCGAAACCGACGCTGATTTCGTCTCCCATAGTCTACTGTGCCACGGGATACTTGATGAGCATTGCCTTAATCTAAATCTCAAGATTGGCGTCCGGCGTCAAACATTTCACGGAGGCTTCCATCGTTCAAC
>CEUV01064356.1_pt1 | contig 10512 bp, 13 predicted proteins | sample 356401 | NCBI WGS metagenome assembly CEUV01 (sample SAMEA2622710, study PRJEB7988) | marine metagenome | isolation source: saline water (ENVO:00002010), including
GAACCCACGACCAGCGGATTAAAAGCCCGCTGCGCTACCTGACTGCGCCATAGACCCTAGTTTTTTTCAAGATATAGTTTTGCCAACCTCTTTTTAAGCGAATATGCTTCTTCTCTGTCGTCAACTGTATATGTTGCACAACCAAATTTATTCTGCTCTAGCACTTTATAGCCCCAGATAGGTAGATTACTACCCTTTCTTGAACCCGTCTTATATTTCTTGACTGTTATCTTAAACCTTTGAGTCATATTAGGGGGTTATCTGTCTATGTTTATAAAGATTTGGGTTGCTTTATCTTTGATGAATAAAAATAGACGCTTTTTGTCATCTGATTTATAAAACGAAACTCTCTACAGTCAGTTAATGTAAAATCTATTTATCACTTCTCCTCTATTCTACATTATATTTTGAAGACCCTTTCGGATTAATAAATTGTATTTCAACTCTTTTTGTCATCAAAATCTAGGGGCGAATCGCCTTTCCAATTGATAAAAGGATGTTCATAAAATTTCAAGTTAGTAGATATGATTTTAACATCCTGAACATTAACCATAGGGAACTTAGGCCAGCCAACAATACCCGTTTTATGGACTACTAATTTATTTCCAGCGATTTTATAAAAGGTTGAATTACCTGCACAATAAAACCTTGCCCAACCATAACCACCTAGCATTCCCATTTGAGATATTAAATCTACCGAACTAGGACTCTCAAAAGTAATTATATGCCTTGAAGTAAAATCATTCCTTGTGAGATTCGCTGCTTGATTAGCCGCTGCCCCTTTATTGACGGTAGAGATAACAACCGCCCCCTTATAATCATCACCTATTATCTTTCTTACTCTATTCGCCAATTTTACTGCTGGCGACCTTCCGACATTTCTTTTATATCCTTCCTCATTAAATATTTCTTCTTCATAACCAATTAAACTATATTTAGGGCTATGATATTCAATTACCATTTGATTAGTGTTGGGTTTTGCATCACTTCTTGAATAATATTCTTCACCAGCAATATAATACCAGCCAGCAGTATCCATTTTCCTCTCAAGAATATTAATCATACCAGAACCTGTTATATCTGAAACCTTAAGTCCTAAGTCTTTCAAATATCCATCCCATGAAGGATGAGTATAATATTCTAGCAAATATTCCATTTGTTTTTTTGTTTCTTTAAATCTAAATTGAGGATAGGATGCTGGAGTGATATTCTGAACCACCTCCCCCCTACCATTGATAGTCACCTTTCTAGGTATATGCAACATCAAGGTATCTAAATTATAATTTTCATAAATAGTCTCATTTTCAAAAAGTTCTCTTAATTTTTCATAATCCCAAGGAACCTCAAATGTATCCCTAGACCACCTTGTTCTTGCTAACTTATCTGATATTTTTTGCCACCATCCCTTATTCGCCTTCAATAGCCTTTCTGCCTCCGACTTTAATATCTGATTGAAATATTTTCCTTTACCGAGATAGTTATATCCTGAACCACTAGCATATTCCCTATAGAAAAGTATTGATTTAAAATAATTAACAGCAATCTTATTTCCTAATTCAGTTTTATAGAACATATCTTTTGATTGAAGTCTAATTTTATTTTCATCATGCCACTTAGGAGATTGAGAATGTTCAACAACTCTCGGTATCACCCTTCCTTCTACATCTTCTCCAAACATATTACATGCCTGTGATTCCCAAGACCCACCACAATTAGCACAAGTATATTGTCCTCCACCACCGCAATCACCACATTCAGACCATCCTTCATAACAATATTCACAACCTGTAGTTCCATAACCATCACATTCATCACATTCATATTCACCTTTCCCACCACAATCATAACAATCTACTTCCCCTTGACCCTCACACTCCTCACATGTTTCAGTTATCTCACCCTGACCATCACAAGCAGAACAATCCTCTTCTCTCCCTTCGGAATCCTCAATCATTCCCTCACCATCACAAATACCACATTCTACTTCATTGTTTCCTGAACCATCACATTCTCCACAGTCTTCCTTTGCAGAACCATCACAACTACTACACTCTATAGTCCCAGCCCCTCCACACTCATAACATTCAACATTACCTTCTCCATCACATTCATCACACCCATGTCCTCCCTCACCACCGCAAGAATCACAAGTAATTAAACCTTGTTCACACCCTGCAGCGCAATCAGGAGTAATTGAAGTATCTTTACAACAACTACATGTATATTTAATATTGTGTCCAAAAGAATAATGCAAAGGCCAATTAGCAGTATTAGCATTAGGGGTTGATACATAAGATAGAAGAGGCTTAATTACAATTGGGTTGTTTAATGAATTGATAGGAATTATGTAGTGGTTATTGCCATCCTCCATATCCACAAGACCAATTACACCCTTTGCATGAGGGTCTTTATATAAGTAATGGTTTTTTACATCCTTAACTGCATCATTCCAAAGCATAGAACCCCAATTTCTCTGATTTTTCTTTGCCTTAGCAAAAGGTCTCAATTTAAAATATCTCCTTTTAAAGTTCATTCATCATCACCTCCATCAAACATATCCACCCACAATTCGTTCCACAACCATTCTAAGCCATCCTTTTCAAATGCCTCTTGGAGTTCCTCAACTGTCATTTCTAATATTTCAGCAAGTTCCTCATCACCCTTTTGAATCATCTCAATAATCTCTTGCTCCTCCTCCCCTACCTCCTCATATTCTTCTCTTATTTTCTGTAGTATATTTGTTGAAACCCAATTTACGGCTTTAGGAGTTATTTTCTTCCCCCTACCCCCATTCCCCATGTCCCTCCAATTATATTCATCACCCCAATAAAAATCATCCCACTTATTTTTAGACATATTTTATATTAATTCAAACGACTATATAAAAACAAAGCCTTTATATATCAAATTATTTTATTTATAATTATGGATGCAATAATCTCTGGCGTAGCGTGGCTTATTAGTTCAGTTTCCTTTATTGCAGGGGCTAAATCATTCAACACTTCAAAGATTTTAGGTGCTCTATTAATTTCAAACGCCTTTCTTGTTATCTACTTCCACAATAAAATCATGAATGAGAGAGAATTAGACAGATATCAAGCAGAAATGAATATCTGGGAAGCAGAGAACTATTATTAAGGTAATAGTGATTTAGATAACATATGAGTAATAGATGGTTAGGTAATGGCGCTATTCAAACCGAATTAGCAAACATTATGAAATCTAGAGAAGTCATTTGGGTTCAAGTATCTAAGAGTAAAGATAAACCATTCTGGGTTAGAAAATCTAGAGTTGGTGATTCTAAAGGAATTAAGTATTGGCTTGATACCTTACAATGGCCTTATTATTCAGTGGGCGGTTTCATCGGAACGAACATTATCAATTGGGATGCTATGGGTGAATTACCACCACCTCTAAGAAGCCCAAGTAAAACTAGAAAGGCTTATGCAGACAGATGGAACCAAGTGATTCTCCCTAAAGGTTGCAAAGAGTTGGGGTTAGTGTGGGAAGATATTTGGATTGGCAAAACACTTCTTTTTGACTATGACAATCCCGACAACCCGCTACTCGCTTTCAAAAGAGCAGAAGATACTGCAAGATACTTAAAAAATAAATACAACGCTACCTCTTATATCGTGTTTAGTGGCTCTAAAGGATTCCATGTTCATGTAGGTCAAGAAGATACTGAGAGAATTACAGGAAAGAAACCTATTGATTTTATAGAACATAAAGACCCTCTAAGACAATTAGGTAAGCATTACGCTCATGTTGTAGAAGAGATTGCACAAAAGGCTACAGGAGTTAAGTTTCCATTGGCTGATAGGTCTTCAAATTTTAGACAAGGAATTGTAAGATGCCCTTATACTATTCATCCAAAGACAGGTCAAATCGTTTGGCCTATTGGACCTAGAGGACTCAAGAAACTAAGGTCTATGGAGGAAGCCACAATTATGGATGTCGCTAAGGCATTACACACTTGGGATATTCCATGTCAAAGCCATATTCCTGAAGAAGGAACTCTTACTTACTTGACTCCTGAATCTAAGTGCATTGAAAGAGGGTTAGTGGCTTGGGAAGAGTAAAATATTAATCTTTAAGTAGTCGTTTTAACCATAAATCACTATGGCATCTAAAAAAGGTTTGGTATTAGGAGTTGGAATTCTTGGAATTTCAGCATTAGCCTTGATGAATATGGACACTTCAACTACTTCTTCATTACCTCAATCAGGAGGAATTAGTCAAACTAGTGGAAACACTACTTCTGATGATTTTACAGATGATGATGAAATGAATAAATCATCTGCTGAATGTAGTCTTGTTTGGGATTCAAATGGCAATAGGATAAATAACACTTGGGTTTATCACGGAATGGTAGATATTGATAAGTGGGATAGGAATACTTGTGATTTAAATGGTTTTAGATGTAAAGTTTATACAGATAAAAGACATTATATTGCTGGAGAGTCAATTAAGATTTTAATGCTTAAATGCTATTATGAAAATGACGGTAGTGCAGAGTGGAGACCTTGGACAAGACAAACAAAAGTATTCGGAGAAAGATTGGCATTTATGTTAGGGATTGAATCTACAGATGGATATTCTTTTTATGATTTCCAACACACTAAGGGAACTGAAATAATGAAAGGAACTGAAAGAGGAGATGCCGATGATATTGAGTTGAATGGAGATTTAACAAGTTGGCCTTGGTTAAAAGAAAATAGAGGAATTACTATGATATCTCTTTCAACTTCTGATTCTGATGTTGGCGAATATATGATTAGGTTTGCAGGAGAATTAGGACCTTATCAAACAGGAAGTTTTTGTGGAGCATCTGCTTGTTTAAATGCTAATGACGATGATTGTAATAATAGGGAAAGAACATCTCAAAAACTAATCGGCATTCACCCTAGCGATTGTAAAAATGAATCATCGGCTGAATCATACAAGGAGGCAGAAGGTAAAAAGAATTGTGGTTGCGGTCAAGACCCTTGCATTACTGAGTTGGCGAAGCAGGCTAAGGAGGCAGAAGGTGAGAATGTATTGAGAGCCGAACATTTCATCCAATCATATCATCAGAATTGGGTGTGATATGAATGGTCGGTGCATTAATTAGAAAAGGTGGAACATGGTTGGCTGGAAGAGGAGCCAGGGCTACTACAAAAGTAAATGTTGGTGGCAAATTCAAATATGTTTCAGGTTCTGGAGATTCTTTAGATGATGCATTTAAAGGATTACCAGGAGTTAAAAGGACTGCTGCAGGAGATGGTTGGAGAATACCTAAAGGACATATGGTAGTTGACGATACTGGAAAGGTATTAGGCAAAGGTGGGAAATCATTTACAAAAGAAACTTGGAAAGGAAGTTATAGAATAGTAAAGGTAAATAGGTTGAGCCCCTCAGTTAAGGCTGCTAGGTCTTCTTCAATTTTATCAAAAGCAAAATCAATTCCCGTTCCAGGATTTAAAAACACATTTAGATTTGGATTTATTGCAGTAGTAGGTTATGGAACTTACAGATTAATTAGCATCATAGGCGCAGTATCTGATAGAGCAGAAGAAGTTATTAATAACTTTTTTGGAATTGATTGCGAAGATGGAGACATCGTTTGTGAAGAAAGAGGTGCAAAAAATATGCTTCTAACAGGAGTTTTAGGAATTACAGTAGTAGGTGGATTACTTTATATGTCTTTGAAACCTAAAGGGAAAGAAGATAAGCAAGAAGTTGAAATTAAAATTAGTAAAGATGAGGCAGCCACCGCTGCATGAGGTGGTCAAGTATGGTAACTTATCTTCAATCAGGTTCTGGAAAAACTAAAGTTACTTGGGCTGGTGGTGGTTCAGGGGCTTGTAAGACTTCATTTAAAACACACATGGTTATTACTGATAAATCTGGAAAGAAAAGAAAGATGAGTAAAGTTGACGGAGTTCATACTTGGGACAAAGTAGAGCCAGGGGATAAAATTAGATATAATGTTTTTACAGGTGCAGATGATAAAAAAGGCGACTCTGATGAGTATTATTTGATTGCAAGTTCTTTAAATTGGCCTTATGTTATTAGCGTTTATAATGAAATTAATCAAAACATGACTCCTGAACAACAAGCCTTGTGGGACTCTAACCCTGCAGAATTTGAAAAGCATCTGATGAGTAAATTAGACGAATCTAGAATTATGTTAACAATTACAAGTAAGGTTAACTATACAGGTGATGACGGTAAGCAAAGTAAATTATTAAATATTCCTGATAGTTGGGCTTCAGGTCCAATTCAATTAGCATTTATTTATGGATATGATAACGATGCTAGAAAAAGCGATTCAGCAAGAATGTGGCAAAATGTTTTAGATGTAGCGGGTTGGGTAGCACTTGCGATAGCAGTTATAGGTTTCTTTGTTGCTTGTAGTGCCGCTACAATTGCTAGTGGAGGGGCTGCTGCAGCAGGTTGTATAGCATTAGGTGTTGCTGCCAAAGCAGCACTAGTAGTTGATGCAGCAATTATGTGTCAGTTGGCTTATGAACAATATACTCAAGGTTTGGGAGCGCAAATTAGTAGAAACAAATACGGTTGCTCATTCCCCGAAGGAGCATTTGTTCACACATACAGCATTATTTTAATAAATAAGAGTGTTGACCCTTATGCTAATATTAATATCCCTGCGGCTCAACAAAACTCTGCTGCTTCTTCTTCATCAAGTTCAATGTCGTTAGTAAATCCTAGAACCTTAATGCTTCTCGGTGCTGCTTCTGGATTATTTTTACTCATATGGAATGTTTTAGGAGATGAAAGTAATGGGTAAAGAAGGAGAAACCGAAGGAGATATTACTTGGTTAATTGATAAAACAATTAAAGGGAGTCCCTCATATGTCGCAGGTTGTGAAACTACTTGTGGAACAAAACACAATTGGATGGTAGGTGTAACTCCTGCTATTGACACAAGTGATATTACTAAAAAGGGAAGATATAAAATCCAAGAAATATGGAATAGAGTTGAAGCATACACGCACCAATTAGTTGTTAGATTTAATGCTAAAACTACTGAGGGAGGCATTTGCACAGGAAGTTGGGATAGTGATGTTTCAGGAAGCCACAAAATGAAAATCATTGTCCAACATTATAGGTCTGGAAAATTACACGAAAAAACAGAATTGGTATTATTGAATGGAGTTAACCAGTTTGTAAGTATTAATGGTGCTGGAAAGTTTAGAGTTTATGCTTCATCACTTGAATGGGGTGAAGATTGCAACAAACCTAAAGGAAGGAGTCAATCAGCATTTAAAGTTTCTAAAGAACCTGAAGGTATGGAATTTATTATGCCTGAGATAGATACCACTATAGAGTCTATGAGTTCAAATGTTTCAATTATAGATACTCCCTATGGACAACCATTGATTATAGGCTCTGCAGTAGGAATTATGTTAATAGTGGCATCCTTATTCAAAAACTCTTAAATACATTAAACATTAATCGGAGATTATGGGAAAGACTCCATCTCAAAAATTAAAGATTTGTCATTCTTGTGAACATCTTAATAAGCCTTTGTTTGGTAGCCCTAAATGTGAAGTTTGCGGTTGCATAGTTAGGCTGAAAGTAATGAGGGATAAAGATGAGTGTCCTATGAGTAAGTGGTAAGGGGTCGTAGTTTAATTGGAAGAACGCTTGGTTTGCAACCAAGAGGCTGCAGGTTCAAGTCCTGCCGACTCCACCACTAACCGATAATTATATAAATGTATTATCATAATGGCTATACATGGTTAAGACATTCCTTTTGAAGTTTTTAGAAATCAGTCTGTATTTACACGGTGCTTTGCATTTTGTAGAAGTAGGATTGGCAATTTATGAAGAAGCATACATAACTGCTGGGTTCGCTGCATTTGGAGCAATTATTATGACTCTTGGTGGAATTTTCTTAGGAGACCACCACCACCACCCCAGGAGGGATAAAAATATCTGGTCTTGAAAAACAGGGTGGACCTTGCAGAAGACAATGTGATGTTGATAAAAAAACATTGGTTTGTAATTCTTGCGGAATGTATTACGGAACAGTTGATAAGGATGAAGGAAATTAAAGTCATAGATGTTCCACCAAACATGGGAATATCTGGAGAAAATGTTTATGCCCCTAAACAAGATAAAGGTTATGAAGTTGTCAATAAAAATGGTAAAACATATGTAATACCTTATACAACATATTGCCCTATCTGTAGTGATATTATGGAAAAGGGATATGATGGAAAACTGAAAAGAAAATTCCATATCCTTGAACACGATTTAAATTTCAAACTAAAATACAATGAGGATACAGAAGGAAACCTATACGCCACCTGTGATTCGTGCGGTTTTGATTTAAGAAAGGATGTTGATAATCAGCATAATTCAATTAAGAAGGAAGAGATTGAAAGAATTAAAAGAAGCATTTATGTTAATAATGTAAAATTTTCACATGGTAATTATTATTTGAATTATCAAGATTTTATTGATTTTGCTAGGTCTTGGAATGAAGGTAATTCTATTGAATTAATTATTTCATATAAAGTTATGACTCAAGAGTATAAGTATAAATTAAATGAAGAATGTTTGAAAGATGTTTCTAATTTTCATAAGTCGGAAGGCAAATTAGGAATCCCTAGAAAGTTTTGGGAAAGGCTTTAAATACCATAATTAAATGTTAGAGAAGGTTTTATATAGATAAAAAGAGTAAGATAAAATGATGAGAACTTTTAGGGTATATCATGAATTAGAAAAATTCATAGAGCATTGTGGAGGTGAAGAAACCGTTAGGTGGATTGCTAGAAGGATAGGCTCTAAGAATTGGGAAACTACTAAAATTCACCCTATTGTAGCATGGAATGAAATGCATACAGAAAGCCCTGTAATTGTAGGTATTGCAATTAGAGTAAAAGGTAAGTATCAAATTATTGCTTCAGTTCAAAAATCAGATAAAGTAAATTATAAAGAATGGATTGAATCTATTGCAGGAAATGATATTTACTTTGATGTCGCTTCTGCACTTTTAAATAATAAGAATGCTATTATTGCTTCAGAAACCGATATCATTGATGGTGAAATATTAGGTTGGAAACATGTAATTACACAAGTCCAAGAAGGTAAAAGGTCAAATGGATTGGAAAATAATAAAAATACAATGTATAGTAATGAAAATGAAATAGACTTGGAAGAATTTAATGATTTAGTAAGTTATTTTGAAAAAGATAGCGCAATTAATGATTTCATCAATTTACTAAGACAGAGTATAAAAAATGTATCTCTATTAGATTTAGACGATGGTGAAGAAGTATTAGAATTTAGTAATGAGTTTCAAGATGAATGGGCTTAAACCAATAACTTTAAGTAATAATACGGTCTATGTGATAATATGGTTTCATTAGAAGAATATAGAGCCTATGCTGATGAAGTATCAAAAGATATGCATCAATACAGGTTAGATATTAGAAATATGAAAAGAATTTTGACTTATGGAAGACCTGCAGGAGATAAAGTTGAAGAAGATTACATTAAGAGATATTTCTTAGGAGGCAAATATGATAATATGCCTGGAGTTAAAATGTGGACTGATGAGTTCCAATATAGAAGAGGCGACCTAAAAGGAAATATTTACATTCAAGTAGGCGAAAAGGAAGATTCTAAAACCGTATTCTCTTGCCACACAGACACAGTTCATAGAACGGGTGTAATTCAAAATGTGTTTTTATGTCCTGACGATTTAGTATTTAGAACTGATAGCGGTCAATGTTTAGGTGCTGATGATGGAACTGGAATTTGGATTATGTGGGAATTGATTAAGGCAGGAGTTAAAGGTCTTTACATTTTCCACAGAGCAGAAGAAGTTGGAGGTCAAGGAAGTGCATTTATTGCTAATGGAGATTTATTCAAAGACGGGCATTATAACAAGTGCATTGCATTTGATAGAAAGGCTGACAAAAGCATTATTACACATCAAGCGTGTGCAAGATGCTGTTCTGACGAATTCACAGAAGATTTGGCTGCAAAGTTAGGTATGGGTCACAAAGCAGACAATACTGGGTCATTTACAGATTCTGCAAATTATACTGATTTAATTGCTGAATGCACTAACTTCTCAGTAGGTTATTATGGAGCCCACAGCGCAAGAGAAACACAAGATATTGAATATCTATTCCCATTTAGAGATGCATTGGCAAAATTGGATTGGGAAAGTTTAGTTATTTCAAGACAACCTGGTGAAAAGGAATATTCAAGTTATGGATATTACGGATATGGAACTCAGAAGAAGAAACCACCTAAGAGAGTAAGGCAGGAAATGGATTGGGATGATTGGGATGATTATTATTGGGAACAAGCAAGCGGTGGAGATGATTGGAGAAGTAAAGGAGTGAAGGGTGATGAAAAGGAAAAGGATTCAGGAATCACTACTGGAACTAGCATGAAAGACTTACCTCTACAAGAGGATTGGGAAGACCCTTCAGAAGGGGATGAGGCTGATGTTGTGGAACAATTTAATGATTGGGAAGATTATGA
>CEUV01035065.1_pt1 | contig 10476 bp, 12 predicted proteins | sample 356401 | NCBI WGS metagenome assembly CEUV01 (sample SAMEA2622710, study PRJEB7988) | marine metagenome | isolation source: saline water (ENVO:00002010), including
AAAATTACTGAAGATTTTTGCGTGCGGTTGTCCTTGTGCCATAACACTAAGCCCTAATAATGAAAGAGCTATTGAAAAGATTGTTTTTTTCATTTTGAATTTAGTTTATCATTGATGCAAATGTAATTATTGCTAAGCATAGTCAATATTAAATAAGTGTTAAAAAATTGTAAATAATTAATTTGATGAAGATTATATGATAGTTTTGTAAACATTACAATATTATTATGAACAGTACTATTTTAGTTGTAGATGATGAATTAGATATTCTTGAGTTTGTAGGATACAATTTAAGAAAAGAAGGATATATAGTGCTAACCGCGAATAATGGTTTAGCAGCTATTGAAATTGCTCAAGAAAAAACTCCTGATTTAGTTATTTTAGATGTGATGATGCCTGATATGGATGGTATAGAGACTTGTGAACATATGCGAGCAATACCCAAACTAACAAATACCATTATTACCTTTTTAACAGCTCGATCTGAAGATTATTCACAAATAGCAGGTCTTGAAGCAGGGGCGGATGATTACATTACTAAACCAATTCGTCCAAAGGTTTTGCTAAGCAGGGTTAAGGCATTATTAAGAAGAAAAGTTGTTTCAGATGATTTCTCCAATATATTAGAGCTAGGTGATATTATTATTGATCAAGAAAAGCATACAGTTTTATATAAAAATTTGAAGGTCGAATTAGCTAAAAAAGAATTCAAATTATTGGAGTTGCTCACCTCAAAGCCAGGTAAAGTATTTACGAGACAAGAAATTTTAGAAAATGTATGGGGATTACAGGTGGTTGTAGGCGATAGAACAATTGATGTACATATACGTAAATTGCGTGAAAAAATAAATGATCAATACATAAAAACAGTTAAAGGTGTTGGTTATAAATTTGAATATTAATGCAGACTTCATCTCCTAAAAATATAGCTCTCTTTTTAGCTTTTGCATTAACTGCATTAGTTATAATTTTTATGGTATTCTTTCAGAAAATATCTACAAATCAAATTTTATGGCTTGAATCAACAGCATTATTGTTAGTTGTTTTTTTCGGCTCTTATTTTTTAGTTTATAAAAGTGTAAAAAGATATATATATGATAGGGTGAAGTTGATTTACAAATCTTTACTTCGTCAAAAAGGCACTTCTGAGTTTGTCGAAACTAACTTAGATAAAGTAGGTGATGATGTAGAAATCCTGGCTACTCAGCGTCAAAAAGAAATTGATGACTTAAAGTTAATGGAATCCTTTCGTAGAGAGTTTTTAGGTAATGTTTCACATGAGCTTAAAACACCTATTTTTAACATTCAAGGTTATATTCATACATTGCTCGATGGTGCTTTACATGATGAAACAGTAAATGAACAATATCTTAGCCGAACTAGTAAAAGTGTAGATCGCATGATAAATATTGTAGAAGATTTAGAAATGATTTCTAAAATTGAATCTGATCGTTTAGATTTAGAGTTTACGGATTGGGATATTGTTTCTATGACACAGGATGTTTTTGATCAAGTAGAAATGAAGGCTAAGAAGCGTTCTGTTTTACTAAAGTTTGAAAAAGATTATCCTTCAACTAAAGTTAACGGAGATCGCGACAAAATTATGCAAGTTATGTTCAACTTAATTGTTAACTCTATAAAGTATGGAAGGGAAGGAGGCTCTACAGAGGTTCGGTTTTATGAAATGGGAGAAAATATTTTAATAGAGGTGGCTGATGATGGTATTGGGATTTCAGAAGATAATTTGCCTCGTCTATTTGAACGCTTTTACAGAGTAGACAAATCTCGTTCAAGAGAGCAGGGAGGAACAGGATTAGGTCTTGCTATTGTTAAGCATATCATTGAGGCACACAAACAAAATATAAATGTACGTAGTACTGAGGGTGTCGGAACAACTTTCTCCTTTACTCTTCGAAAAGTTTAAAAAGGGAATTCCAGTCTGTATTTTCTTCACTAACCTGAAATCCGTTAAAAGAAGTGCTTTTTTCTAGCGCTAGCTCCAAATTCATATCTTTTTGATGCATTGCAAAGGCAATCCTTTCTTTGTAAAAATGTTCTGCTAAATAAGTCTGTTCTGTTTGTCCAGGTGTTGGAATAAAAATAGCTTTTTTACCAACTCTTGCAAGGTCCATTATAGTAGAGTAACCTGATCGGCTTATAACTATATCTGCATCTACCATTGCTTGATTAAGTTCTTCACCATTTAAATGTGACACTATACGTAAATCACCACAAACCTCATCTGTTTCTTTTTCTGGTTTTCCCAAAACTAAAAGTGCATTTTTATCTTTTAATTGACTGCGCAACTTTTGTTCGAATATGCTTCGCTGTGGTTCAGGACCAGACACAATAGCTAGCATTTCAAAACTGTCTTTTTTCTCTATTTTAGTAAATCGACTAAGCGTTCCTATATATTTAGTTGGAAAAGGAGTAGTAATTCCAGAAGTAAGTTTTCCACTTAATGTATGCCGCTCATCATCAGGTACCCAACAAGCATCAAATTTTTTAATGTATTTGAAATTCATTCGTTGAATGAAGTTCTGAAAGTAGGGTGCTTGTATACGTAATTGGTGACTCATGAATACGCAAGGTACTTCTTCGGAGTAAAGACCAAAACGATTATCAGAAATAACGCCATCAATTTCAAAATCCTGAATAATTTCTTTTAAAGCATTACGCTCCGCTTTGATGCCTCGCATGATTTTTGGTAGTTGCCACAACATGCTGGCGGCCATGTTTCCATTTCTTGGATAGCGAATTTCGTATCCAGGAAGCTTAATAAAATGGTGCTTAGGAAATTCTTGCATCAGTAAATTTAGTGGTCGACCGTCGGCAGCAAAAACAACTTCATAACCATTCGCTTCTAAAGCGTTGGCAATAGGGATACAACGTGTAGCGTGTCCGAGTCCCCAATCTAATGGGGCCAAGAGTATGCGCTTTTTCTTATTCACGCTTCAAAAATAGCCCTATTTTTGTCTAAAATCAGAAACATTGGCAAAGAATAAGTTGCGCAAATTTGCAGAAATGGAAACCTACCCACATGTAGTTCAGCCTGAATTGGATGAGCTGAAGGAAGGCTTTGGGTTGAAGGGAAAGTGGAAAAATGAATTCTTTAAAAATGATAATCCACTTGTGTTAGAATTAGGTTGTGGAAAAGGAGAGTACAGTGTTGGATTAGCTAAAAAATATCCCAATAAAAACTTTTTAGGAATCGATATAAAAGGTTCTAGAATGTGGACGGGAGCTACACAGGCTAAAGAAGAATCTTTAGCCAATGTAGGGTTTTTACGTATGCGTATTGAGTTTATCGAATTAGCTTTTTCAAAAGGAGAAGTTGATGAGATTTGGATTACATTCCCCGATCCACAATTGAAAAAGCGAAGAGCCCAAAAGCGCTTAACTCATCCATTATTTTTAAATCGTTATAATTACCTCTTGCAAAAAGAAGGTGTTATACACTTAAAAACAGATAGTCAGTTTTTACACGGATACACATTGGGGATTATTCATGGAGAGGGACATATTTTAGAAGACGCTGAACACGATTTATACAATGCAAAATTACAGCGAGAGCATATGGAGATTCGCACACATTACGAGCAAATTTACTTGGATAAAGGAATGCCGATTACCTACTGCCGATTTAAATTAAATTACTAAAGTGAGTGGTGATTTTTTTCAAAGAGTGTATGCTGTGGCCGAACAGATTCCTGAAGGTCGTGTAACTTCTTATGGAGCAATTGCCAAGCATTTAGGGGTAGCCCGTTCGGCACGTATGGTTGGTTGGGCTATGAATAAGTGTGATATACGAAAAGTTCCTGCGCATCGAGTAGTTAATAGTAAGGGTTTGCTTTCCGGTAAGTTTCATTTTGACGGAACAAACCTTATGCAGCAACTGTTAGAAAACGAAGGAATTGTAATTGTTGATAATCAGATTCAAGATTTTCAAAAACACTTTTGGGATCCCGCAAAAGATCTTATTTGATTCATTCTAAATAGGGCACAATTACCTATCTTTGCAACTTATGCGAATCACGAAGGATCAAGTGTTAAAAGCGTTGGGAACAATCACATTGCCAGTAGGTGGTGTTGATTTGGTATCTGCAGGCGCTGTTACTAATGTGTTGATTTTTGGTACAGAAGTAGTGTTGGAAGTGCAGATTGAGAATCCGACTTTGCAATACAAAAAGAAGGTTGAAGTCGAGTGTTTGAAAGCTATCCATGAGCATGTATATGAAAAGGCAGATGTGAAGGTTAATATTACTGTTAACGCTCCCGAAAAAAAAGCCGATAGAATTCGTGGAAATAAAATTCGAGGAGTGAAAAACATTGTAGCCATCGCTTCTGGCAAAGGAGGGGTTGGAAAATCGACCGTCACAGCAAATTTAGCAGTTGCTTTAGCGGAACAAGGTTATAAAGTTGGCTTGGTAGATGCCGATATTTACGGACCATCTATACCTATAATGTTTGATGTAGAAAAGGCAAAGCCGACTGGAAGGGAAGTGGATGGTAAAAAGAAAATATTACCTGTTCAAAGTTATGGTGTTAAGCTATTGTCAATTGGCTTTTTCGCCAATATGGATCAGGCAGTAGTATGGCGTGGAGCCATGGCCTCAAAAGCGTTAAATCAAATGTTGTGGGATGCTGATTGGGGTGATTTGGATTTCATGTTAATTGATCTTCCACCAGGAACAGGAGATATTCATTTGTCATTGGTGCAATCTATTCCGGTAACCGCAGCTGTTGTGGTTAGTACACCACAAAATATTGCGTTGGCAGATGCACGTAAAGGAGTTGCTATGTTCCAAATGGAAAGTATTGGAGTGCCAGTTCTGGGTATTGTAGAAAACATGTCTTACTTTACTCCTGCCGAACTACCAGATAACAAATATTATATCTTTGGAGAAGGTGGAGCACAGCAATTGGCACAACAACTAAATTTACCAGTTTTAGCAGAAATCCCATTAGTGCAGTCGGTGCGTGAAGCAGCAGATGTAGGAAGACCTGCTGTGCTTCAAGGAGCAACACCTGCCGCTATTGCATTTGCCAAAATGGCTGAAAATGTGGTAGAGGAATTGAATAAGAGAAATGTAAATTTAGCAGCAACTAAAAAAGTGGAAATTACCACAATGAGCGGTTGCTCTTCAAATAATTAGGTATGGGAATCATTACCGATGAAAACATTGTTAACAAGATAGAGGAGGCCTTAACACAAGTGCGTCCCTATTTGGAGTCAGACGGAGGAGATATCCGTTTAGTCGAAGTAACTGATGATTATGTGGTGAAAGTGAAACTTCTTGGTGCGTGTAGCGATTGTCAGGTTAGTATTATGACGTTAAAAGCTGGAGTGGAACAAGCAATTAAAAAAGTACTTCCAGAAGTGAAAGAAGTGGTTGATGTAGACAAAATTGAATCTTAAATGACTCAAGAAACAGTAGAAAAAGTAGTTATTTTCTTTGCAGGTGATTCCGGAGATGGAATTCAGCTGACAGGTACGCAGTTTACCAATACAACAGCTTTACACGGTAATGATCTAAGTACATTCCCTGATTTCCCTGCAGAAATTCGTGCACCACAAGGTACGCTAGCCGGAGTTTCAGGATTTCAAATTTCTTTTGGTAGTACTGAAATCTACACGCCCGGTGATGAGTGTGATGTTTTGGTAGTAATGAATGTAGCTGCACTAAAAGCAAATATTAAAAGACTGAAAAAAGGGGGAGCAATCATCTTAAATTTAGATGGTTTTGATAAAAGAAACATGAAGCTCGCCGGCTTTTCAGAAGAACAGAATCCTTTATTTGACAATTCTTTGGAAGGTTATCAAGTAAGTGAGATGAATGTAACCAAACTCACAAGAGAATGTTTAGTAGACTCTGTACTGGGAACTAAAGAAAAAGATCGCTGTAAAAACATGTTTGTGCTTGGTTTTATCTATTGGATGTATAACCGAACTCTTGACCATACAATTCAATTTCTTTCTGATAAATTTAAGAACAAACCAGATGTTTTTGATGCTAATATAAAAGTATTGAAAGCAGGTTATAATTTTGCTAATACTTGTGAAGTATCTTCTGGCCGTTTCGAAGTAAAGCCTGCCAAAATGGCTAGAGGGACTTATCGCAACATTATGGGTAACCAAGCCGCTGCAATGGGTTTTATTGCCGGAGCACAACAATCTGGATTAGATTTGTTTTACGGTTCTTATCCTATTACTCCGGCTTCTGATATTTTACATGAACTAGCGAAGCACAAAAACTTTAAGGTTCGTTCTTTTCAAGCAGAAGATGAAATTGCCGCAATATCTGCAGCCATTGGTGCTTCGTTTGGAGGTGCGCTTGGGGTCACAGCAACTTCTGGACCGGGTGTAGCCCTAAAAGGAGAGGCTATTGGTTTAGCTTTCATGTTGGAGTTGCCTTTGGTTATTGTGAATGTGCAAAGAGGAGGACCCTCAACAGGATTGCCAACTAAGACAGAACAAGCAGATTTATTACAAGCAGTTTATGGTAGAAATGGAGAGGCCCCTGTACCAGTAATATCGGCTTCGACTCCTTCTGATTGTTTCTCAGCTGCTTTAGAAGCTTGCCGTATTGCAATAGAACATATGACTCCTGTATTTTTCCTTTCTGATGGATATATTGCTAATGGAGCCGAGCCATGGTGTTTCCCGCAGAGTAAAGATTTACCTAGTATTACACCTAAAATGGCAACAGCTAATACGGATTATTTGCCATACAAAAGAGATGAGAAATTAGTGCGTAATTGGGCTGTTCCAGGTATGCAAGGGTTAGAACATCGCGTAGGTGGATTGGAAAAAGAAAATGAAACAGGAAATGTTTCTTACGATTCAGACAACCATCAAATGATGGTAAAAACAAGAGCTGAAAAAGTGGAGCGAATTGCTGATTTTATTCCAGACCAACAATTAGATTCCGGAGCACAACAAGCTAAAATTTTAGTTCTTGGTTGGGGTTCAACCTATGGCGCTATTAAATCAGCTATTAAAGAACTGTTAGCAGAAGGAAAATCTGTGGCACATGCACATTTAAGATATATCGTTCCGTTCCCTAATAACTTAGGTAAATTGCTTGAAGGGTATGATCATATCGTTATTCCAGAAATCAATAATGGACAGTTAATTAAATTGATAAGAGATAAATATTTAGTAGATGCTAAGGGTCTTAATAAGATTAAAGGAACACCGTTTCAATCAAGAGAAATTAAAAATCACCTATTAGACTTATTAAATGGAGACTAATAAATATACCGCTAAAGATTTTGCCACTGACCAAGAGGTTCGTTGGTGTCCAGGTTGTGGAGATTACTCTATATTGAAGCAAGTGCAAACTGTAATGCCAGAAATAGGTGTTCCTAAAGAAGATATCGTTTTTATTTCTGGGATTGGTTGTTCTTCCCGTTTCCCTTATTATATTGAGACTTACGGCATGCACTCCATTCATGGACGGGCTACTGCTATTGCAAGTGGATTAAAAGCGGCTAGACCAGATTTGAGTGTTTGGATAATAACTGGAGATGGTGACTCTTTGTCCATAGGGGGAAATCACTTAATTCATTTGTTAAGAAGAAATTTCGATACCAATATTTTATTGTTTAATAATCAGATTTATGGGCTAACAAAAGGACAATATTCTCCAACATCAGAAGAGGGTAAAAAAACTAAATCTACTCCGATGGGTTCTATCGATCATCCTTTCAATCCATTAGCCTTGTGCATGGGAGCGGACGCCACTTTTGTAGCTCGCACAATGGATAGGGATCCAAAACATATGCGCCAAATGTTACAGCGTTCTAATGAACATAAAGGCACTTCTTTATTAGAGATATATCAAAATTGTAATGTTTTTAATGATGGAGCTTTCTTTGGCTATACAGATAAGGCCACTAAGTCTGAGCAAACCTTATTTTTGGAGCATGGCCAGCCACTTATTTTTGGCGTAAACAAAGAAAAAGGAATTAAGCTTGACGGTTTTAAGCCAATAGTTGTTTCTTTAGACGAAGTCACTGAAGATGAGTTATGGGTGCATGATGAAAAAAATCGTGTAAAAGCAGATCTGCTCACACGTTTTTTTGGAGAGGATCTTCCTAGACCATTTGGTGTGTTTTATTCGGAAGAACGTACTTGTTACGAAGATGCACTACAAGCTCAAATTGATCAAGCAGTGGAAAGAAAAGGCGAGGGCGATTTAGATACGCTATTGCGCGGATCCAATACCTGGGAGATAGAATAAATAGATCCAACATGACAAAATCTTTTTACTTTTTTAAAAAGTATCTTTAGCCTTTATTTCAGTTCTTTTGGAATTTCACAAACAGGAATGGGAATCATTTTGTGTTGGTTTGCTTGGTGAAAAGAGCGATAGATGGTCAGTACTTCTTTTTGCCTTTGAGATAAGTTGTTATCCTCTCCTTCAAAAGTCATGGCCCATTCTAATTCTGGGTAAGTAGCGCCTATTTGGTCTTCATCGGTGCGGTTGTCATTCCAAAGTCCATCTGTTGGAGGAGCATCTAAAATACTTTGACAAACACCTAGTGTTTTTCCAAGAGCAAATACTTCCGTTTTCATGAGGTCAGCGATAGGACTCAAGTCAACTCCACCATCTCCATATTTAGTGTAAAAGCCAATACCAAAATCTTCCACTTTATTGCCTGTTCCGGCAACTAAGTAGTTGTGTAGTTGCGCAAAGTAATATAGAGTAGTCATACGCAAACGAGCGCGCGTATTTACTAAAGAACGCGAACGATTTTCACTATCTTTCCCTGCAGGGACCATATCAATAAAACTGTCATAAATGTTGGACAGCTCTACATCAACTGAGCTTACATTTGGGTAGTTTTTCTTTAGCCATGCCACATGTTCTTGCGCTCTGCTTACTTGTGCAGATACTTGATGAATAGGCATTTGCACACACAATACAGGAAGTCCAGTTTTAGCTGCTAAAGTAGAGGTTATAGCCGAATCAATACCGCCAGAAATACCCACAACAAAACCCCCACTTTTAGCTGTTTTAGCGTAGTTCTGCATCCACTGATAGATGTGTTTTATGATTGCTTGGGTTTGCATGATGCAAAGGTAATAGAAAAGCGTAATTTTGTACAATGCAAAAATACCTAATCCTTATCTTCTTGTGTATAAATTCTTGTGTAAGTGATAAAACACAAATTCCTGTTTCTATACAGCATTTGGAATCTTTGTATGAGTTAAATCCAGATAAGGTTTCTTTAGATTCATTGCAAAAGGAGTATGGATATTTTTGGGAAGTTTATCATCAGTATATTCTTTCTTTTCCTAGCGATTCTTCTTTTGCAGATGCTTTAAAAAGTTTTCAGCAGGATAGCATTTATCAAAAAGTGTACGCTGATGTAAAAAATACATTTGCTGATTTTGAGGTGTATGAGCAAGAATTGACAACAGCTATTCAAAGATATAATCATCATTTCCCAAATCATATAACACCTAGAGTGGTTACGTATTATGGTGCCTTCAATTATCCTGTAGCCAACACTGACAGCGTTATTGGTATCGGTTTGGATATGTTTTTAGGAAAGGAATCGGACTATTATCAAAAATTAGGAGAAAAATATCCTTCGTATATGCATCAGCAGTTTCAGCCTTACTATATGACTGCTCTAGCAATGAAAGGATGGTTAAAAACGGAGTATCCTACAATGCAACAAAATTTCTTGTCGCAAATGGTGCAAAATGGAAGGTTGCAATATGTTTTGGCACAGTTGTTGCCAAGCACACCTGATTCTGTTTTAATGGGTTACACAAAAGCACAAATAGAATGGTGTGAAGCGAGTGAGTTTTCTATTTGGCAATTCTTTATTCAAGAAAACTTACTGTACACAAACAAACACGAACAAATCATTAAATATATGGAGCCGGCTCCTTTTTCTGGCCGTATGCCAAAGGAGTCTCCAGGAAGGGTGGCTGTTTGGACTGGCTGGCAGATTGTGAGAGCATATATGGATCGTCATCCTAACACTACATTACAGGAGCTGATGGCTATTCCGGATGCGCAACTATTGTTAAACGAATCGAAATACAAACCCTAATGGCACACAAAACATCAAACATCAATATTCAAGTAGGATTAGACGAAAACAACATCCCTGAACAACTTCGTTGGGAGGCAAGCGATACAGGTGAAAAAGCGGCTGAAGCTAAAGCTATTTTAATGTCTATTTGGGATGAGAAAACCAAAGAAACTTTGCGTATTGATTTGTGGACAAAAGATATGCGCGTAGATGAAATGAAGCATTTTTTTCATCAAACTTTAGTGTCTATGGCAGATACTTTGGAGCGCGCTACTAGTGAAGATAAAATGGCTGCAGATATGCGTGATTTCTGCCACCATTTTGCGGAAAAATTATTACAATCTTAAAAAAGTTTATTGGTCTTTTCTACAAATCGTAGCACCTCATCTTGCCCTTTTTTGTCAATAGAAGAAGTTAAAA
>CEUV01080941.1_pt1 | contig 10470 bp, 9 predicted proteins | sample 356401 | NCBI WGS metagenome assembly CEUV01 (sample SAMEA2622710, study PRJEB7988) | marine metagenome | isolation source: saline water (ENVO:00002010), including
GAACGAATCCATTCCATCTTTTCGCCCCAATCCTCTGTATCAGGAAGGGCAACACGAGGTAGGTCGAGACCACTGAGGGTTTCAGTGGTCGTCTCGACTGGAATTTCCTTCTCTCTGACTGTGTAGGATGCATTCCCAGAACGATATGCCGCAGCGCGCTCGTCAAATTCCTTCAGCATCTGCCAAGCAGATTCGGGAACTCGCTTGCGGATTTCTTCGGCTTCTGCAGTCAGGTCAGCGGCAGATGTCAATCGGTTTGACTTACGCATCTGTTGAGCAGCTGCTTCCAATTGCTGAACCAGCCTTACATTTCTCGAAGTCTCTTCGGTTCTAGCATGGTAATCTCGAACAGATGCGGCTACCTCTGCTAGGTATCCTTGTCTTTCAGGTGGGATGGGTGCAGATCGATGTGGTAGTCCATCAGCACCTAGTCGCGCCTCAGACGCCTCGAATGATTGACCATGTTCTTCGTTGAGTAAACCTGCTAATTTCTGCCAGAGTAGGTCGACACCTGCATCGGCAAACTGACTAGCAATAGTCGGTATAACTGGTAAATCCTCATTCTTTGCATCCCACATTTCTCGATTGCGCTTGAATTGTTTTCGAATCTCGGTTAGCGCATCTTCAGCCCCAGGTCTATCGAATTTGTTTAGCACAACTAGATCAGCGAAATCAAGTGCTGCAAGTTTCTCCAACTGTGACGGGGCTCCGTACTCTCTAGTTGTGACGTACATCGATAAATCTGCAACCTCAGTGATGGCATCATTGCCTTGACCGATACCACTTGTTTCGACTAGAATAAGGTCGAAGCCAACCGCTTGACAGGCTTCGATTGCCCTATCTATACAATTTGCAATCTCTCTTCCACTAGCTCTGCTAGCAAATGAACGCATGAACAGATTATCATCTGCTAGGCTGTTCATTCGAATTCTATCACCGAGTAATGCGCCACCGGTTCGCTTGCGAGTAGGGTCGGTGGCGAGAAGAGCGACTTTAGCACCTGGATTGTCGCGTTGAATACGCAACATCAATTCATCAGTAAGACTCGATTTGCCTGCTCCTCCAGTTCCGGTTAATCCGACAACAGGGCATCCTGAATCAGCCTCAACTGAACGAACCCTTTGTAGAACCGCTTGAAATTCTGAATCATCGGCATTTTCTGCCAAAGTAAGTAACTTGGATACTGAACCATGGTCATCAGCGCTAATTGCCTTACTCAGAGAATTGAATCTTGAATTGTCAAGCAAGTCGATTTTTCCAGCTTCTTCGATTGCGTTCTCGACCATGCCGGTTAGACCCATATCTCTGCCATCGTCTGGAGAATATATGCGAGCAATCTCTTCATCTCTAAGCTTCTTAATTTCCCAAGGAAGGATAGTTCCTCCTCCCCCTCCACAAAGGAAAATGTGCCCGAATCCAGCCTCATCCAGTATTTCTTTGGTGTGGGTGAACATCTCGACCGCACCTCCTTGATAGGAAGTTATTGCAATCGCATGTGCATCCTCTTGAATCGCTGCTCTTGCAACCTCATCCGCCCCACGATCGTGACCCAAATGGATGACTTCACAACCCATAGATTGGAAGATCCTACGGAAGATACCAATCGCTGCATCATGGCCATCAAAGATGGCCGCAGCCGTAACTACTCGTAGCGGAGTAACCACGATCTCATCGCTGGGGCCCTCCCTGACCATGTGCATGCGACCCACAAACCCCAAATGAAGGCGACGACAGAATATTTGACCGTAAAATTATCTTCGCCGGGTGAGTATTGAAGATATGAAGCACTGTCGAAGAACTATGTCGGGAGTACCTGAAGCGTATGTGTGTCCTCGTGATGGCTCCGATTTGGTGCCTCCTTCAGCGTCTCAAAGATCCGCATATCATCGAAATGGAATACATCACTGTGAAACCTGCTCTGGAATGTTGCTAAACGCCGATGCAGCCGCTTCTTCATTCTGCTCAGAGAAACTGCAAGAGATGCATGAGGGATTCGTAGAAGAAGGAACACCGGACGATATCGATTGTCCTTTTTGTGATTCTCAAATGAAAGTTCGAAGTTTTGCATTTCAACGATTGGATGGCAGCCTTACAGACCCGATTGAAATCGACGGCTGCCCAAGTTGTAGCTCATTTTGGTTGGATGCCGATGAACTTCATCGCCTATCTCCACCTTCTAATGGGGGTAAGGACGCCAAAGTTGAGGCAAATGCACTGGCAGTAGTTTTGGAAATTCTACTGCAATTACCGGTTGTTTTCGTGTAGTTTTCACAGGTAATCCATGTACAATATGGCAGCAAATACCCACATTAGTATGCCCATTGCAAAATCGATTTTTCGAGCCTGAGCACGTAGTTTCGATACTCCATCTCCCCTGGTTAAGACCGTAGCCACGGTGACATACCATGTTCCGTCAATTGCCATTCCCAGAAGACCCATACCAAACAGAGTTTCAGTACTGATATTTGCCTCGATGAAAGGCGCGTAAAGCGCCAACATCCAAGCGAGAATTTTTGGATTTAGTAAGGCGATTGCAAAGCCTTGAACGAATCCAGTTCGATCGGATGGTCCATGATTTTCATCGGAAGAAGAGTGTGTTTCAGCCATTGATGCTTTGAGAAAATTATACCCTAGCCAAAGCAGTAGGGTAATTCCTCCCCATTTCAGAATCGTTTCGGTTGAATCGTGTACAGACAATGCGGTTGCTATACCGGCGGCAGCCAGAAATGCGTAGATTCCAAATCCGATGCCATGACCAATTCCAGTCATCACGCCTTGTCTACGGCCCCCTACCATAGTATTGCGCAGGACTACTGCAAGGCTGGGGCCTGGGCTCATCGCTCCGAGTACAAACACGGTCGCCAGAGCGACCCATGCCTCGGGGTTCATCGAATCACCGATTATGCGTCAGCGTACATCTCTTCGATTTCGGCGGCCCAGTTCTCACGAATTTGCTTTCGTCGAATTTTCAGAGTAGGTGTCAACTCACCTTGGTCAACGCCAAGGTCACGAGGTAGAACTGTGAACTTCTTGATTTGCTCTGGGTTACTGAACTTCTTATTCAGTTCCATAACTGCTTCCTCAAGTTGATTGTATATGTCACTACCAACCGCGGTATACTCTGACAGGTCATGACCTAAATCTGCTAGCTTGGCCAGTTGTTCTGCAGGGTCCTTCGGGACTTGAGTTGCTCCATCTAGGCCGTGAACGTCTCTGAGTATGGCTCCCACGTCGAGAGTGAATAGGGCGCTGCAGTACTTCCTGTTGTCGCCAACCAGCATACACTGTGATACAACTGGAATTGACTTCATGGTCTCCTCAATAACAAGAGGCGCGATGTTCTTTCCTGCGGAACTGACATAGATTTCCTTCAGTCGACCAGTTACATAGACGAAACCATCCGAGTCAATCTTTCCAAGGTCACCCGATTTGAGCCAACCATCCTCGGTCATTGTTTCAGCAGTAGCTTCAGGGTTCTTGTAGTAACCCGCCATTACGTGCCTTCCTCTGAATTGTATCTCTCCGTTACCTCCTTCATCAGGGTCAGCAATCCTAAGCTCGGTACCTGAGAGTGGCTTTCCAACAGACCCAATCTTGTTAGCTCCGCCATGTCCGAGCGTAGCTCCGGCCGAGGTTTCTGTCATACCGTAGCCCTCGTAAATGGGAATGCCCAGATCGTGGAAAAGATGCAAGATGTCAGGGTTGATGGGGGCCGCACCAGTAATCGCGAACTTGAGGTTCGTGAAACCAATCTTCTGCTTTGCCTTCTTCCTGACTATATTCCCAAGTATTGGTAACTTCAGCCAACCAACCTTGCTTCCGAGTCCCGCAACTAGGTTGGAATACACCTTCTCGTAAATTCGAGGCACTCCAATGAACAGGTGGGGGTTGACTTCCTTGCAGTAGTCTATAGAGTGAAGTGGATTGTCCACTACTCTCATGTGTATTGCGTCGCGAATCCAGATATGATTGTCAGCAAGTTGACCGAAGACATGGGCGCAGGGTAGCCAAGAAACATACCCTTCGCCTTGGTTGAAGGTGACCAGCTTGTGGACTTCTCCGATTTCGAAATCCATGTTGTCGTGGGTCAGAACCACTCCCTTTGGGTTTCCAGTTGTCCCGGATGTGTAAATCAGCGAAGCTACATCATCAGGCTTCACAGCAGCGATTCTTTCCATCACAACAGAGTCCGCTAATCCAGCTCCCATTGCTATGAATTCTGACCAAGAAATCGCCTTGGAGTGGTCCATTTTTACTCCGTCCATTACAACGGCCATCTCGACCTTTTCTAGCCCATCAAGTACCGCGCTTAGCCTGTTTGAGCACATCTTCGAAGGGTCGCCACCATCCATGGGATTGTTTCCTACAAAGACTACCTTGGAATCGGAGTTACCAACAACCCAGTCAACTTCCTCTGGAGAACATGTGTGATAGACACCTACCGCAGCCCCTCCTGCCATGTTAGCAGCGCAGTAGGCTGCGTACCACTCTTTCCTATTGTATGAATAAATACTGAGGTTGTCCCCGCTTTCAAAACCCATTGCGATTAGTGATTTCGCCACATCCATTGTGTAGTTGCTAAACTCAGCCCACGTGGTAGTGACCCAATTGCCAGCCGCATCCTTTGAAGAAAGAGCAGGCTCATCGGCATATTTCTTGGCATTCGAAAGTAGATACTCCGGCGTTATCATAGCGGACATGTGACTTGACAATGGATATCTTGACTTAATTGTTTACTAGTGTAATAATTGAAACTTAGTAAGTTTCATTACACTATGCTATAGTAAATTTAAGGTAAAACATTTCTGACATTTTTCTTCCAATCTTCGCCTTTATTCCTATTTGCAAGCGGCGAAGCAGGAGAGGGATGCCAACAGGTAGTAACCGATACATCGCTTCCAGAAAGAGCGTCCAGTGCTCTTTTTTCAGAATATCTACCAACGCCGATAACTCGCTCAATCTGCATTATTTCTACCACTTCTCGTAGGTGTTCATCACATCTTTCTAGCAAGGCCTTGGTGGTTGGCCCGGTAATTTTGTCAGGTGTGATATTAGTGGCTCTTTCTCCAGAGAATAACATCAATGGACAATGATTCAGTAAGAAAACCGATTTGAAAATTGACTCAGCATTACCATATTCATCTGCCAGAAGGCCCCATAGTCTGGTGCCACTGACTTCTTCCTTAGGCCAATCAAGTCCTGATACCGGCCTCTTTGGGTGAGGGTTCCTAGGCTGCTCTACCTCAAGATCTGTGATTTTCAAGAGGTCTCGTACAACACTTGTTGCAGCGAAAGGAATCCCCATCTGACCCATACCATGCGGTCCTGGATTCATACCAAGAAGTAGGGTTTTTGCTCCTCCTCCTGATGCTAATTCTAAGTAGGCATGATGTGGTTTCCAAGCGTATGCCAACGGATTGTATACCGCATCAACCGAACCTTCCTTGACCAATGAGTCAGCAAATGATTCTACATCGTCACGAAGTGTAGAGGAAGCCCCAATCATTCGTTCGACAATCATTCAATCGCCTACTGCTTTACATCTCCAACCATAGCGCCAGCGACTCTTTGTAATTCATCCGGAGTGATTGGAAAAACCGTTTGTGCCGAACCGGCAGCACCCCATACCAAATCATATTGGAAGAGGTCTTCATCCATTAGAACAGTGCAGGGTTTTTTGTGACCAAAGGGAGGCACTCCACCGGGTGCATATCCCGTTTTTTCAGAGATATATTCGGGATTGGTCATGCTGGGTTTGTACCCTAGTAAACGTTTCAATTTCTTCTTTCGATCGACTCGATTTGCTCCGCTGGTGATCACAACAACAGCGCCCTCTTGTCCTGCGAAGACAATCGACTTTGCTATGTGAGCAACTTCACAGCCTAATTGATCTGCGGCATCTTGGCTTGTCCGTGTCCCCTCTTCGTAGCGGCGTGCAGCGGGCTTGTAGCCGATTTTTTCACACTCCGCTAACCACACATCATGCCCATCCATGATTTCCCATGTGAGGCCTTTGACTTGATTATTTGCGAGTAGCATTGAAGCAGAAAGCCTCCTCTTTGACCCGTACAATTCATCAGCATAAGTCAGTCGAGTGTTGCTATGGAGTGGCCACCGGGGCCGTATGAGTACGCGATGTTCGCGTTGCTGTTGATGACAATCCCTGTTCAACGCTTGTTAACTCGTGATGAGGTGCACATGCGAGTTCCATTGCGTGGACTACTCAATGAAATTCGAGATAAGGGGTATTGGTGGCATATCGCGCTGTATCTCTTGATGTTCCTGTACAAGGCAATAATTGATCATCACAATGAGCCGATGAAGGCGAGAGTTGGTGGTTATACACATTGGATTCACGCGATTGAAGGCGACTGGACTCTTTGGGTTCAGGAGACTTTCTACAGCGATTTGTTGACCGATTTGTTGAGCGCTCATTATCTCTTCATGTATCTGTTTATGATTTGGTTTTCGCCAATGTACTACATTTTATCCAGAGATGAAGTAATGGCTGACAAGGCTGCTTTGAATTATTTCGTGATATATCTCCTTGCTGTTCCTATGTATTTGTTCTTCAACGTCGAGGTGACGAGTAGTTTCATCCCTGGTATGGAAGCCCCGCTTTACCACGATGAATTCACCTTGGCCTTCTTCACTACCCATGACCCAATGGACAATGCAGTTCCAAGTTTACACATCGGTTTACCAATTTCCTTACTTATCCTAAATCGCCTGCATTGTCGGGAACTCGGAATTGAGATCAAAGATTGGAGACATCGCGAATTCGATATTTTCGTTATGGCGAATGTTGCAATCTACTTCTTCTCGATTCAATACCTCGGAATTCATTGGATAGTTGACATAATCCCTGGAATAATTCTTGCAATCGTTTGCGCAATGTTTTGTCACTCCCTGCAACCTATTCTGAGGAAAACAGCATTGAAAGATTGGAAAGAATTGCTACCAGACCGCAAACAATCAATCTTCGCCGTTGTTTCTGTTTTGCTATTCAGTGGAGTTCTGATTTTCGGTGCAATAGATGGCCCAGGTGCTGATGAAGATATACCCAATTATCGATTAGGTAATGGCGATGTAAAACTTGACACAATTGAGGTTCACAGTCTTTCCCACCCCGTGGCTGTTGAGATTCGAAATGTTGGTGAAAATCCTGTTGATGTAATGATAGTAGATCGAGACCAAGTAGTTCCTTATTCTGACAAAGGAATGATCGATTGGGACTCGATAATCTCAGATTCCACTATGGATTCTAATTACCGCCTATCGTCACTAGCAGAAGGTGAATTATTGAATACGGAAGTAGAGATAGATTCCTTATTTGATTCATATTTGGTACTACTCAGAGTGTCGGAATCAGCAGACGGAAGCGCAGAAGTCCGCATTACAATGGAATATGTTGATGATGAATTAATTTGGAGTGCATTACTGGCCAGTTGGCCATCTTTCATTATTTTCGGAATTGTGGTTGAGGGCTATGTTAATCGCTCAAAGCAAATTGAAAGCGATGATATTTCCAATATAGATTCCAGATAATATTCCACTACCTATCCACAATCCAATTCTGAAGGGTGGGAAATGACTTTCCTGAACCTTTAGGGTCCGGCCAATCCAATATAGAATAACTGGAATAAACCAGACAAAGAATAATGCAATAGGAAAGTAAGAGATTGACATACCAATCCAGATTCCAGCTAACATCTCGATTTTTCGTTCTGTCTTGGAATCAGGTAATGCTAGCAAACCAATAGCAAGAAGTGCGCTAATACCAACCGGCTCCATTAGGGAAGATTTGTCGAATAATTCGTGGTTGATTAGATACGGTAAGGCACCCGATACAAGGCCAATCGCAAATGGAATCAACCACAGACTCGTGGGTCGCCTCCCGTCCCAATACACGTTCTTGCGCGACTGAAAGTCCCACATCAAGGTGCTGAATCTATGCGGAAGGTTTTCTTTAGATTTCAGGACCTCATCAGTTCATGGCGAAGGGCCAGATAGTCGCGGGATGCCTTGCTCCACACCCTCCACACCTAGTTTATGCGGACAACCCGCCGCAAAATGAGGCATATTCAGAGGGGGGTTGGGAAACACTTCGGTGGGGATACCAACGCCTCGCTAGAAAATTGAAAAATATTGATTATGATGCAATTGTAATCTTCACTCCACACTGGCAGACCTACATTGGAACTCATTTCCTAGGTCTTCCCGAATTCAAGTCGAAATCCGTTGATCCAGTATTCCCTAACCTATTTCGCTACAATTACGATTTACAAGTCGACGTGGAGCTCTCAGAAGCCATGCGAGATGCGGCTTCACAGGAAGGCATCATCACCAAGATGATGACAAATCCAGATTTCAGAGTCGATTATGGAACTATTACCAGTTGCCATTTGCTAAATCCTGAATGGGACAAACCGATTGTGACAATTTCCAGCAATCGAAATACTCACTATTACTCTCCTGAAGTTATGATTGAGCAAGCAACTGCACTAGGTCGCGCTTGTGCAAAGGCGATTGAGGAAAGTGGCAAGCGCGTAGTACTGGTAGCAAGCCACTCACTATCTCACCGACACTTTGTCGAAGAAGCGCCATTACCTGAAGATATGAGCAAGGAGCATATCTACAATCACAGCCAATATGTTTGGGATATGAAAATCGTCGAAATGATGCGGGACGGAAAAAGCCGCGAGGTAATCGATATCATGCCAGAATTCACTGAGCAAACAATTGCTGAAACAGAAGGCGGCGGCTTGATTTGGATGCTCGGAGCCATGGGGTTCCCTGATTTCCCTGCTGAGATTTACGGCTACCAATCAGTAATCGGGACTGGAAACGTAATCGCGTGCTGGGATCCGAATGATGATACTCGTGAGTACGTACTTTGAGGTGAGAAAATGAGTGAAACGAATGAACCCGAGATTCTCTTCGGAATCTATTGTCCACCCCATCCACAACCGCTACTTTCTCCTGAAGCAAGCGAAGGATACAGCAATCTTCGAGCAGCATACGATGAGTGTCGAAAGCGAATTGAAGAAAGCGATGCTGATATCATCCTAGTTTATTCAACTACCTGGCCGAGCATTATTGGTCATCAAATTCAGGCCTTAGAAAAGGCGATATGGACTCATGTGGATGACGATTTTCACTATCTTGGTAGTATGCCATATGAATTCCATATGGACACCGAATTCGCTCATTCAATGAAAGAAAATTGCGAAAAGAGGGGCTTGGAAGCTAGAACTGTCGAATACGAAGGCTTCCCAATCGACACTGGCTCAGTGGTAGCTTTGCAATTGCTGAACCCAGACAATCGAATCCCTTCCTGTATTCTTTCTAGCAACATGTATGCTAATCGTTCCGAGACTATCGTACTGGGCAAGGCAGTGAGAGATACACTGGCCCAACAAAACAAGAAGGCAGTAGTCGTAGTAGTCTCGAGTCTTTCCAATCGTATGTTCACAGAACACATAGACCCCAAAGAGGACAGAATCCACTCTCAGAAAGACGATGATTGGAATCGCAAGATTTTGGAATTCTTCGATGATGGTAGATTAGAGGATTTGAGTCAACTGAGCCGCGACATACACGGACAAATTAGAGTCCAGAAAGTCGTTGCATACAAACCAGCTTGGTGGCTTGCTGCGACCATGGGGCAGCACAACAATTACGACGGCGAAGTATTGGCTTACGAAGCACTGCACGGAAGTGGAGGAGCGGTAATCACACTAACCCCATCTACAGGTTCGGTGGGGGACAAGGAGTTTGACGAGGATGATGTTGAATTCTACAGAGGAGATAGAAATGTCCTCGATAAGGGGATGCTAGAATGACTTCCGAAGAGCCAAGTCCGGAAGAAGAAGATGAAGAAGCACCTTTCTTACATAGACTTGAGATGATTAAGGATTTAATCGAGGCTCCCGATGAGGTAATTGAGGCTCTATACGATGGATATGGAAAATCGATGTTGTACACAGCCGGCGGTGCAGCCGGAGCTGCTGCAGGTGTAGCAGTAGGCGGACCTGTTGGTGGCATAGTTGGCGGAGTAGTCGGAAGAAAAACCGCAGGAAAGTTCACCAGCGACGACGGACCAAAATATTCCGAAAACGCTCCCAAGGCTGTCGGCGCTTATCCTCACGCATACCGCGTTGGAAACTTACTATTTGTTAGCGGAATAGGGCCACGTCAAGCAGAAACTGATGAAATTCCAGGGGGTCCTATCCGTGACGCTGATGGTAATCCTCTCGATTACGACATACGTGCTCAAACAAGGGCTGTAATCGAGAACATCAAGACAATTCTAGAAGAGGCTGGTTCATCACTTGACAAAGTCGTAGATTGCTTGTCTTTCTTAGTAGATATGGATAGAGACTTCGCTGGCTACAACGAAGTATATGCTGAGTATTTCTCAGAGATTCAATGCGCTCGAACAACAGTGGCAGTTAGGGCTCTACCTAC
>CEUV01301047.1_pt1 | contig 10459 bp, 11 predicted proteins | sample 356401 | NCBI WGS metagenome assembly CEUV01 (sample SAMEA2622710, study PRJEB7988) | marine metagenome | isolation source: saline water (ENVO:00002010), including
ACGCTTCGGCTGCATCATCTATTTCTCGTATTCTCGTTTGAACAGAAGCATAAGCAGCGTCATCCACGTTTCTTTCGTCCACACCAGCAGCTGTCATTGTGTCAAAAAACTTTGTTAGTGCTGTTTGTTTATTAAAGGCTTCTGGTGTTCCTATTTTACCAAGTTCGACTATTGCATCACTATAGGTTTTAACTGCACCTTCAGTACCTGCACGAGCCGCAAAAGCTGCCTGAATACCATCTTGTAAAATATTACCAATTTGTTGCTTTTGTTGAGCAACAAGGGCTTTAGCTTGTGCCTCTTCAGCCTTTTGTTTCTTGGTCGCAATATCCGTTGCAGTTTCATATTTAGCTTTTCTAGCAGCTGCTGTGCCGCCAAGAATACCAGTGCCTGTCGCTATATTATCAAGGACATCTAGGATACTTTCGTCATTCATTTCGTATGCTGACAGAACAACGCTATCAATGATGTTTTGATTAACCTTGCTCATGTCCATGCCATCAGCAGCGGCTTCTTTAGACTTATTGGTAACCCATTTACCTAGAAAAGACATCTTAACAGCACGGGCTTCAGCTGTGTCAGTCTCCAAAAAAGAAGATTTAATATAAGTTCCAACCTCATTTTGAAAGGCGAGGTAGTTTTGGTCTTTTTGATAAGCGAGGTGTTTTGTTCGCCAAGACTCACGAAATGCTTCGTTAGCTTTACTTGCACTAGCAAGGAAATAATCAGCCACTTCTGTTGTGGCAAAGCCATCAAAACCATTCTTTTGCTGAAAATCATCGTAGAACTTTTCAGTAAATTCTTCGATAGCTTCAGGACTACCATTAGTATATAGCTTTCTCGCTACTAACGCTTCGTTTAACTCTGAGGCATAACGTGCTGATAAAACGTTAAGATTTGCTATTCTGTAACCCTTACGAAGATAAGGACTTGCACCTTCTTCAATAACTCCAGCTTTAACCGCATCGCCTATAGATTTACGTGTTTTGGCATATAATTCTTGGCCTTGAGCAAACTCTTCTTCGGCTCTGCGCTTTTCTTCAGCCTGGAATATAGGTGTCGCTTTGCGTTCTAAATTTGTAAGTGTGTTTGCTAATGCCTCAAAAGGTGACTTTTTTAATACGCCTCTTTCATAAATATCAACGGGTCTTGCTGTCGGGGCTACTGTTGGAATTTGATTTTCGAATGGATTGCCTACTATTGGTCGTGCCATTTAGGTTACCTCCAAACTCGCCATACGTGCCTGAGTGTCATAATAATCAAGACCAAACCCAGCTAATGGCTCTACAACGTTGAATAGAGTTTCAGCAAAACTTTGAGGCTGCATTGAGTTAATTCTGTTATTTGCCTCAGATTGAAATGCTAACTTGTCCATTTCATTTTGTTGCTGCATTCCCTCTAAACGTTGGGAAATACGGTCAGTTAAGACACCTTCAGACCGTTCAAAGTCATCCATTAAACGGTCTACATCTACGCCTTGCACACCAGCACCAGCTGCTGCTGCGCTTGCTGTTCCTTGTGCTTTCAGGGCTTTAAGGTCGGCATCCCGTTTTTGTTGTGATGCTTGTATTTGTTCTTGCAGTATTCTGCGATTGGATTGCTTAGTTTTAACGAAATAAGCATCCTTTGCAGACTGAGCATTCCGAGCCACAGCCTTATTGCGTTCACTAGCAGCACCTAATGCACCAACAGCTTGCCCCACTGCCTTAATGCCTTGGATAGCTAATTGAGCATTTGAAGCGGCTACTGCTGTTCCTGCGGCTGCAGTAGTGCCTGTTAATGCTGCACCTGCGCCTGATAAGGCTGGTAATATTGCTGCTACGCACATGTGTTTATCCTTAAAAATTCATAGAATGGGAGTTTTGCAGCACCATATTTTTCGTGCTTATTAATGAACGTAAAACCCATCCATTTGAGCCATTTGATATGGACTGTGTTTCTTGCGTCTACGCAGTTATAGAGAACTGCATAGTCTTGCGATAAATAATCTAACGCTACTTTTGAGCGTCTTAAAAATGCCATTTGGTGTTTAAATATTGCATCAGTCGCACACATCCAAACAGCACCAGATTTTGCCATTGGGGAAGGGGCTACACCGCATAAACCTACACGTTCACCATCAGGTGCATTGAGTGTTAGGTTAATATCTCCTTGCAGAAAAGAAGTATAAAGGACGTCCAGCGGCTCTTGTCCTGTGGCCGCTAGACATTCGTTTTTATCTGCTTTTCTTAATTTTGGAGCAATGTAATCAATATCTTCCACCGTTGTTGGTGTAAGTAATTTATCCATTCACTCTTCTTGACCTAAGATGCATTTGTCCTTCCCACTCAGCTGATAAAAATTGTGCTGGAAGTGGGCTGGTACTTTTGATTGTTATTCTTACACGGTCACCCTTAGACATCACAGGAAACCTAAAATCACCTGAAGTTAAGTCTGTTTGGCCTATCAAAGTCTTACTATTACCAATGATACGGTTAATATGTTTGTAAACCTCGGGGGCTGCACCAGTAACTTTATCTTCAACTTCGACTTCAAAACCACCACTATCTTGGAAACGTAGTAGCCAGTGTTTGATTTGTAATCGTCCACCTGAAATAGCTACTCGACCACCCTGTGGTGTTGGTTCTTTCAGTGTTAATTCTGAAAATTCGTAAGTCATCAAATACTTTTCACCAATAAAGAATTGTGTGCTGCTGTGGTCACCTTTGATGATAACGCTTGTTCCTGTCTGAGAAACGACAGGGTGCTCTACACCTACATTACTTCCACGTGTAAAAACAGCGGCTGTATCAAGCACAAACGGAGTAACAATGGTGGTTTGGTCTGTTGATGAATTATAGGTGCGAGTGCATTGAGTTTCGTCTAACCTATAATCTAAACAGGTAACAAATGTTTGGTCAGTATCAAACCGACCTTCATCAAACTGAATTTTAAACAGTATTGTTTTGTTATCCTTGTTTCCAACGATAAAGCAGGTGCTTTCTATAAACTCTGCGCTGAGTATTTGAAGGCCATTAAACTTATATTTAAACCAAGCTGACTGCATTTTTTCTCGGCCAGCCCAATGCCATTTATACAGATACATTGTGGACGTATCGTTTGTTGTCAGTAGGGCTAATACATTTTCCGTTGTACTCGCCACCATATCGTAAACACCGTCTGGAATGTATTTTGATACATGCGCTGTTACATCTGTAGCATCTGAACGGTCACTATCATCAATAACGTAATATTCCCGAATAGCCGTGAAGCCACCACGGGTTGCTGGAAAGTAAACATTGTTTCCAGCTGCTGCTGGCTTGGCCGTTGTAGACGCTTCGAACTCTGTCGTTTGTACGATGGAAGAGTTTTTAGGTGTTAGAAAGTCACCGCCTTTAAAAATGAATTGTGTTTGGTCAGAAAACAGCAATAGCTTTCTGTCAAATGGAATAGCATGTTTAAGCACCGATACTTTTGTATGGCTTGCAGCAACATCTATGGGGTCGTCATCTAGTAATGTTCTTGCTGTCTTACCAAAGAAATCAAAGTATTCAGAAACTCTTGATAAGTTAACATTCTCACCAGATAGAAATCCAAGACGGTTTTGAAAGAAAAACACATCACTTATTTTTTGACCAACAAATGAAGGGGTAGGGATTGAGTTTTCATCACCTACGGCTCTGTCACCCCATTCACCCTGCTCAAAGTTAAAGCTACCGTTTGGTTGCCTTATTAGCAGATGCGGCATGGTTGCGTAATCTAACTCAAACTGAATATTTGGTTTTATTGTTTCAACAAAAGTACCATCACCAACGGTTGACTGAGAGCCATTATCTGAAACAAATTTTACATAGTAATCATCAAAATTGTTTGTTTGGTCACCCTGTACGTGTGCAATATATCCGTTTGGTGCTTTTGCTGGGAGGTCATCAAAACGCTGAACAGTGCCTACTGTAGCGGATAATCCTGTATCACCCAAACTATCATAGGTTGCTAAATCAAAAGAAGCATTGCCAGATTTTGTAATAACAACGGTTGAACCGTTACTGCTTGCTGTAAAATTAGAAACACCGTTTACGGCTGTTGCCAGTCTGCTTGCTATATCATCGGTTCTGGTTTGAACTTGGTCGGTAGCAGAAGTTGTAATATCAGCCACATTCGTTCCATCGAGGAAGATTGTGTAACGCTGGTTGTAGTCACCTTGCTTAACGCTAACAAGACCTGTGAACGGGTATACAGGCGATGTTTGTGATGACATGGAGACAGTTTGCTCTGTGTTCACAATAACGGTGTAATCAGCGATTGTGACGGCTCTGAAGGCCGTTGTGGGTGACGAAGTTGTTAAATACGAAGTGCCATTAGGATAGTTAACTGTTTTTTGGTTACCTGCTAAATCATAAACTTCAATTTGGTTACTAGCATTTATAAAAACAAAATAACGCTCAACGGTATCTCTATTAATTAGATGTGAAAAATTACCCGTTGTCGGAGTGCTTTTCATTTCTGTAACAAATTCAAGTGGAGGCCGTTTGTGTAACCCTTCAACTAATGATGGAAAAGCGTTCTCTTGTAGTTCTGCCTGTGATGATAATCTTAACGCAGGAGATTGCTGTGATATTCCTTGCACTAGGTTAGGGATAGCAGAACTAATCATACTCATAGCAGCATCCTTCTACGTCCACGATTAAGAATACGGGCTACAGAAAAACTATCCATCATTGAGTGTTTTGCCGTATCACCTTCAAATTCTTTCAAGTCGATTAATGCTGATTGTTCATCTCTTACTAAAAACCTATTCATCGACTCTGAGTTAAGCATTCTATCTGAATAGATACGGGCTGCTCTTGTAGCGATATATCGTCTGGCAGGTTCTGGAAGAACTAAAAAATCCTGAAGATAAATTATTCTTGCTTTGATTTTTGCTTCAAAGAGATTTGTACGGGTATCTAAGCGAAACAGCTTATTGTTTCGAATAACTGTATCTAAGTCTTCAACATCAATACGAACTGCATCTGTTGGTGGGGTTATATGCTTTGAGTTATCTGGAATTAATTCAACATCGTATTCGGTGTTAAAATGCCAACCTCTAGATTGTACCTCACGATTGACTTCGTTCAGTATTTGCTGGGCGATAGCTACATCTGTCGTTTGCTTACCGCTTAAAGTGTTAACAGGGGCTTCACCTATTGTTGTAAGTAAGACGTTAACAGCTTCTAATTCTGTCATTGCTGCAGGTTTTGTCATGTTAAGCCCTCACTGATTTCTTGCCTCTACAGCCCCAAGCCCTGCGTCTTGCTTTTACTTTTGCTGTTTGTTTTTGACCGCTGGAACGTGCACAGTAGGCATCGCCTCGTTTCGTTCCTTTGGCAGAGGTTCGTTTAATTGTTTTACCCTTGGACCTGTAGGTTGTGCCGTTGGCATATTTCCTGTCGGCAGACGTTCTTCTACTCATATTGTCCTCGTAAAGAAAAAAAAGGGCCAGCCCGTTGGACTGACCCAATAAATTATGCTGTTGCTTTAATTTCTACAGCGCATTCTGGACGCAGAATACCATGGCCCATGGCGTATTTTGCAGCCATGAGTGTACCTTGGTACATTACTTCGAAGTCACCAGAGGTTCTTTCGACAGCCAAGTCCATCAGTTTTACTGTACCGATAGCTTGTTTCTGCATCACAAGTGCCTTCACATTTGAGAAGTCACCGTTGTAGGTGTTGTTCTCACCTGAAGCAGCTGAAATGCTTGATTGTGGTAAATTGTTTGATTTTACAATTTGAACACCAGCTACACGCAAGACTGTACCGTCTGCGTATACACCAGCACCGCCCCAATCACGATTAATCACGTTGGTTTCTTGTACTAGTTTGTAGTATTCTTCTGGCTTCACAATTGCACAACGCTCATTTTCAGGCACGTCTTTTTCGTCCATTGCCTTGGCTGCATCAAAGATTGCAGCTGCTAATTGAGCACCAGTAATTGCGCCACCGCCAGCACCTGTTGTTAAGGTAGTACCACCATTGCCACCAGAAATGGTTGCAGAAGCACGGGCTGCTAATAGGCCGACTTGCATTGTTTGCTGGTCGAACTTCTTAGCCAATGCCATACCCAACAGACGTGAATATTCTGCACGGACATCATAGTGGTTTTTGGCCTCATCAATGTTTGCAATGAATGTATCAGCGACAAGCATGTCATCGATGTTGATAACGACTTCATTGTGTTTAATTGCTTGAGTTCCAAGTAGTGGTGTTCCAGGTGTATGGTAGGCAGCATTCGCCTTGCCAGTAACTGGAAATTGTGCCGACTTACCACTAGCTATTGTTCTAGAGGTATGAAGGTCTTTCATTACATTGTTTTCTTCAAAGGCTGTAAGGACTTCTCCTGCAAATACTTTGAGAAACAACGCATTCGCTTGGTCATAGTTTGGGCTAGAAGCCGCATTAACTACACCCAAACGGGAGGGAGTTGCGTTTGTCATTTATCTAATCCTATTGATTGTATGGGAAATGACTTTCTTCTCTTACTCACAAAAGTTGTCAGACGCATCTGGCCTTTATTTTCATTAAGATAGTCTACCTGCCTAAAGAGGCAGAGTGTTGACCCTAAGTTCTCCTACGTGCAGTTTTCTTTGCACGTCTGAAATTTGCAGCTGTTGGTGCTCCTTTAGAACCTGGCTTTCGCATTCGTTCTCCAGAGCCAGCTTTTATTCTTTTACGCTTGGCGTGTATATTGGCATAAAGTCCACGTGACATTTACTTCATACCTTTTTTCTTTTTAGGTGGACGGCCTCGCTTTGAGCCGTAAGTTCCTTTTCCTTGTGGCATTAGTTTCTCCTTAAATAACAGAGGACCGTGCAAGTTTATTCTCGACATCTTGTCGGAATGCAGGGTCGGTTGCGTATCTGGGGTCTTTCATATCGGCCACAACTTCAGCAGTTGAGCGATATTCTTGTTTTGGAGCACCTGTTGCTCTGCCTGAGAGTAGGTTGGGTTCGATACCACCAGCGACTTCTCTCTTAGACATCAGCCATTCGACAGCCATTTTAGCGTTGTCAGTGCCTGTACCTACCATTTGGTTGTACAGTTCTAATTCTCTCGCTTCCATGTTGTCTCTAGCCCAGTCGGTTAACTCTTTATAACCGTCTTCACCTCCAGCCACTTGCATTACAGCCTTACTGTCAGCAGCTTCAGAGGCTTGCATACCTTTGATGTATGTTTCCACCATTTCTTTTGGGTAGCCCATCTTTTCTAACTCAGAGAAACTATCTGTTGATAGTTCGCCTTTTTCAGAAAATTCTTCTGCAAATTTATTAAACTCTACCTGTGGTATTTCTTCTGCAGGGGCTTGTTCTGGTGGTGTTTCTTCAGCAGGACTTGATAGTTTTTTCTCAAGTTCTGCATATGATTTTGCTAAGTCTTCTGGCGATTTAAACTTCTCAGGTAACCATTCTGGTCTTTCTGATGGTTGGTTATCCTGTGGGGCTTCAGCTTGTGGAGCTTCAGGGCCAGTTTCAGCTTCCGTTATGGTAATATTTTCTGACATATTTAATGGTCTTCTCTTTTAATTTCTGAACCCTTTACAGGGCTAGGTTTAGCAGGGGCTTTAGTCGCCACTGCCTTCTTGTCTTTGGGCTTCAACATATGAATTTCCTAATGCTTTCACGCCTTCTTGAATTGCATTTGGCCCAGCTTGCATTGTCATTTGCTGTAGCTGTGCTTGTTGCATTTCTTGGGCGACTTGTTCTTGTGTCTTGATTAAGCCTTCAGTCTCTATTCCGAGTGCTGTGGCTCTTCGCTTTATGTAATCCTGAAGGTTTACGTATTGTTGAAGAACTTCTGGGCCTAATGCCTGTGCCATTCCTTGAATAAACATATCCAGTTTACGCAAGTCATGACCTCGGCCAAGTGCTTCCATACCTGTCACGATTGTAGGTTTCACAATATTGTCAGGTAATTTTGGTAGTTTCTTGGCTTTTGTTAACACATCAATCTTACGATTAACGTAGGGCAGCTGAAATTCTTGCGACAAGATAGAATAAATACCTGATAGAGTATCTTCTAATTCGCTTGCTAAATAACGAATTTCTTCTGCTGTTACCCGTTCAGCGTTTCTTTGCACTGATGATTGCAACATAAACTGCTGGGATAATCTCTCTTCAATGGCTTGCATCGCTTGGTAGGCAACACGGAAATCACTAAATTTTTCCATTTGTAGGACGGATACATCCTGCCTATTTCCTTCAATGATTGCAGTGTTTTCAGCTTCAGCAATCGTTCTCATTCGTGTTGTTCCGTTTGGATTAACCATAAAGAGAACTTTGGATGCAGCTGCTGCACCTTCTACGATGGCTTGTGATAGTCCTTCTAAAGAACGAAGGTCACCTAATAACTCTTCTACAAAGCCACGGCCATAATCTTCGCCATCTATTCTGCTAAATCGTAAAGGTAAAAAAGGCATAGCATCGAGCTTAAATCTTCCTTTAGACCCAGCAACTATACTACCTTTGACTTCCTGATAGACTGTAAAAAAGTCATTATTTCGCTCAAGGTGAGTGTAAATTTCTACAGTCTTTTCATCACCTTCTAGCTTACCGCTAATGTTGCTAGCGGTTGTTTTATCTAATGCATTCGGTGATACATGTTCGACTGTTACGATTTCCAAGACTTCACCATTTGGTGCTCTTGAAACCACATAACTGTCTAAATGAATTACTCTTGTCTTATCTGCTCCAACTTGGAGAAGGACATTTCCACCTACAATAAGGTGTTTTATAGCTTCGTGAACCGCCACTCTATCGCCAGAAGTTTCTATTTCTGACATTACTGCACGTTCATATTCACCTAATTGTTGCTCAACTTCTGTACGTGCAGCGTCATCAGCTGCCATATCTCGCAAAGTGTATGGCTCAACCATAAAACGAAAGAAGGGTGAGTTAGGTGGCATTAAAGCTAATGATAGCTTTGAGGCAAGGTTATTTACGCCTCTTGCTCCTATACCCTGATAGGGTTGATACAAGTCAGATGTTTCATTGTGAACATCAGGTGGTATTAATGAAGGGATAGTAAGTTCTGAACAATCTCTTGCTCTATCTAGAAATGATTGGCGTGATTGTTCTAATTGGCGGTAACGGCTTTCAGCTGTTCCCATTGTCATTTAAGTATCTCACTTATTTATTTGCAGACCAGTACCTTTACCCATGTTTTCCACAGTCGGGTCTAAATTGACTTTCAGCTGTGAAGTACCTTTAGCCTTATTCATGACTGACCCTTTTTCTGCAGCTACACCGCTTTCTGGTGAAGAGGGGTCATAAATATTGGTCATCACTGGATTAACACTAGGTGGGGCTGCTGGTGGTGGGGCTGGTTCTGGTGCTTTGCTTGAAAAAAAGCACATGGTTATTCTCCTAATCTTGAAGTTTCTTGTTCTTCAAAAACATTGTTTAAAAATTCGATTACTGAACGCTGACCACCACGCCAAGTTAGCTCTTGTAGCGTTTCACCGTTTTGTGGGGATTGATTGGGAAACCTTCGGTTCAGTTCAGTTAATAAGTCCTTTGGAATTAAGGGAAACATTTTTAAAAATCCTCTATAGTGCAAGGTCTGAAAATAAAAAAAGCCTCACAGCTGGGGGGAAATAGCTGTGAGGCACTAATCACTAAACAGGGAGGTAAAGTGAATTTATCTTTTATACTTGCGTGTTTTCAAATTGGATTACTTTTAGTCACAAGACTTCTGACCCGTTTCAGGGTCTATGTAACAAGCCTCTGCTTGAGGCTCTTCGTCTTCTTTAGGTTTATTTAAAACACCGTAGCGTTTACCTGCTGCTCGAAATGTTGTGATACCTTTGCAACCTAATTTCCAAGCATCGTAATAAAGGGTTTTAAAGTCTTCATATGGTACGTCATCACCAATATTACAGGTTTTAGAAACAGCACTATCAACATAATTTGCGGCAAGTGCCAAAACTTCTAAATGTTCTTGGCCTGATATTTCGTTGGCTGTTCTGCCAGATACTCCTTTGCGATACGCATAGTCTTCAACCCGTTCAACATGAGTTCCGTCAAACTGTTCTATTGAACGGTCATAGTACAACATAAAAGGTGGCTCGATGCCTGATGAAACATTGTCAGCTACAAGGCTAATCGTTCCAGTTGGTGCAATAGATGTAAGGTGAGAGTTTCGTATGCCTTGGTTTCTGATTTTACCTTGCACCCATTCAGGCAGCGTTTTGATAAACTTAGACTGCATGTAGTGCATGGCATCAAATAAAGGAAAACTACCTTTTTCTAATGCTAAATCTGAACTGGCGGCATACGAACAATCACGCAGTGTTTTCAATACTTCTTCTGTGAAATCCATAAACTCTGGGGATGCATAAGAATAACCACACATTTCAGCTGCATTTGCCAAGCCTGTAATGCCAAGACCCATACGCCTTTTACTTTCCGCTTCATCTTTTTGCATAGGAAGCGGATAGATTGTG
>CEUV01128071.1_pt1 | contig 10455 bp, 6 predicted proteins | sample 356401 | NCBI WGS metagenome assembly CEUV01 (sample SAMEA2622710, study PRJEB7988) | marine metagenome | isolation source: saline water (ENVO:00002010), including
ATCGACCGTACGGGATTTCATAAAGTACCGTTCGATGGATGCGCGAATTCGTCGACGACACTCGTCGTCGCGTCGTTCGGACGTTCGGACGCTCGGACGCGATGACGCGACCGGTGGGTCGTCGCGACGACGAGACGGACGTCGAGCGTTCGGGAGCGGTGCCGGTGTCGTCGGTGACGTCCGCGACGAATGCGCGCGCACGTGATGATGCAGATGCAGATGCAGACGCGATGGACGACGCGCGGGATGGACGCGCGACCATGGGAGAGATCGCGACCGCGTTCGCGCTCATGGGATGGACCGCGTTCGGTGGACCCGCGGCGCACGTTGGGTTGTTCGATAAGACGTTCGTGTCGCGAGACGAGGACGATGAAGACGAAGACGAAGACGAGGGCGGCGGCGGGACGCCGAGGCGAAGGGCGTGGATGACGCGAGGCGTGTTCAGCGAACTCTTAGCGCTCGGGCAGTGCATGCCCGGACCGACGTCGACGCAGATGTCGTTCGCGATCGGGACGACGCAGCGAGGGGTGATCGGGGGGTTGACGAGCGGGGGGTTGTTTCAGTATCCGGGGTTGATTTTGATGACCTTGGCGGGGACGGGTGCGGCGGAGGCGTTGGTGAATCCGTCGAAAGCGTTGCGAGCGTTCACCGCGGGAGTGAGCGCGGCGGGGGTGGGGTTGGTCGTGAGCGCGGCGGATGGATTGGCGAGAAGTCAGGGTGGGAAGACGCGGGTGACGAAGATGTTGTGCGCGACGTCCGCCGTCGTGGCGTATTATCATCGAACCGCGTGGTTGTTTCCGAGTTTAATCGTGTTCGGTGGTGTGGTCACCGCGATGGAGGCGCGATGGAAGAAGAGGAAAGAAAAGACGGACGCGCGGAGCGCCGATGTGGCCGCCGCCGATCGAGACGCCGAGGACGTCGCACATCTGGGATTGAAACCGTGGGCGGGCGCGGCGTTGATCGCGGCGTGGATCGTCACCCTGATCACCCTCGGCATCGTCGTCTCCAACACGTCGTATGAATCGAATAAAGAATTGCACTGGTTTGAAGCGTTTTGGCGCACGGGATCCATCATCTTCGGCGGCGGACAAGTCGTCCTTCCGCTCCTCTTGAACGACGTCGTGCAATACGATACGACGTGCTCGGCGCGCGACGCCGTCACGAACGCGTGCACGGCGTACGCGAAAACGGAGACGGCGACGTCGTGGATCACCGAGGAACAATTCTTCGCGGGTCTCGGTGTCGTCCAAGCCATGCCGGGGCCGTTGTTCAATCTGAGCGCGTACATCGGCGCCGTGGCGGCGAAACGCGCGGGCGTCAACGTCATCGTCGGCGTCATGTGCTGTTGGTTCGGTCTGTTCGGTCCGGGCGTGATGTTAATTTTCGCCGTGTTACCATTTTGGGGTAAGTTTCGCAAGTGGGACGTGTATAAACGCGCGTTGCCGGGTTTGAACGCGAGCGCCGTCGGGTTGGTGGTCGCCGCGGTGTTTAGCATCGCGTTCAAAGTGAAAGACATCAGTCCCTTCCCGAACGCGTCCGTGTGCATCGGATTGATATGCACGTTTTGCGCGCACGTCATTAAACTTCCACCGGGGACGTGGAGTTTAATTCAAGCTCCTCTGGTCGTCGTTCTCGGAGGTTTACTCGGTCTCATCGCGCACGGCGCCGAGATGAATTGAGTAATTACGAATCGCCGCCGACGTTTTCTTTCTCTATTAGCAATTTTATTGTCTTCTTCACGCACATAATTCTTTCTTCTATCACACACGCGCGCGTCTACTCTACGCTGTTGTAGTGTTCCCCTAACCCGAACGCGTGTTGATGATAACACACTCGAAGCGGCGGCGCGTCTGCAAACTCTTCGCCCATGACGACGACGGGCATGGTGGCTGAAAATACTTGAATCCGACGCTTCAACGCCTTGGCGAGCGCCATTATCTCCAACTGACCTCCCCACGTCGTCGTACTCTCGACGTCGCGCACGTACGCCTCCCACCTCGCGTCCGCCTCGGGCGTATCCTCGGCGCACTCGTCGACGAAGGGTCGGTACGACGTCTCATCGTCTCGCATCGTCTCCGCGCACGTCGCCCGTAAACCCTCGTAACCACCCTCGTGCCCCTCCCCGGTCACCGCACAAAGTTGATCGTCGATCGATCGATACAAACAGTGTCCATCGGCGCGAATCTCTTTCACTTTTAATCCCAACGGCGCCAATCTCTCGCGCAAGACGTCGCGCTCCGCCGCCTCGTCGCTCGGTCCCGCCGCCGCCTTCTCCGCCTCGATCCTCGCCTCGCGCGCCGCCTCCGCCGCCGCGCGTTTCGCTCTTCGCGCCATCGCCTTTGACGGTTTACGCACCGTCACATCCGTCGTCTCGAGCGTCGCGCCCGACGCGAACGCCTCCGCCAACGTTTCGCCGCCGCCGCCGCCCTTCTCCTCCTCTTCCTCCTTCTCTTCCTCCTCCTCTTCCTCCTCCTCGCGCGCGCGCTCCCACTCGGACATTTCTCGATAGTGTCGATCGCTCACCACCCCCACCGCGCGCATCGCGCGCTCGCGCTCGCGTTTCCCGCTCCCGAACGTCGACACATGGGATTCCACGCGCGCGAGCTCGTCGCGATGTCTCGCGCAGATGTCGTCGAATGATTCGGTGGTGACGTCCGCGGAGGGATCGATGAGGTCTGGAGGGACGTCCGCGAGCGGGTTCGCGGCGGCACCGCTCGATTTCTTCCGTCCCATGACGCTCGAGCGAATGGGCGCGCGCGCGCGTGTGGTGACGGCGTCGGCGTCCCCGGGGACGGGACGCGGGACGCGGGACGGCGGTGAGGGGATGGGAGGACGGAGTGGGACGCGAGACGATCCAGGATGGGTTGAAAGGATGCGTGGTATGAGGAAATGTCGACGCGCTAGGACAAGAGGGCGGCGGCTCTGGATTCTATGGATTGTAAGCGCCTGGCGAGCGCGTACGCGCGACGATGTTCCGCCTCGAGACGTTCGTCCTCGGCGTCGTCGTCCTCGAAGAAATCGTCGACAGTCTCGCGGAAGAGATGGTCAGCTTCTGCGACGGCGTCGTCGTCGTCGTCATCGTCGTCGTCGAGGGCGGTCGAGCGACCGGCGTCGTCTTCGTCGACGTCTTCGTCGGTGAGAATGGACCGTCGAATGAGTTCGGTGAGCTTTTCGACGCGACGCGTGCGGTGCGCGCGGTCGGACGCGCCCGCGCGAGACGATGACGACGGTGACGGCGTCGAGGAGGGTTTCTTCGGCGAGGCGATTTCGCGCGCGCGAGCGCTCCTCATCTCCTCGATGCGGCGACGCAGAGCGTCACGCTCGGACGAGATCTCGCGCACCGTCTCGCGATTCGTCGCGCACTCGTTCTCCAATTGTGCAATCTTGCGCTCGTACGTTCGGGCGTCCACGCCGATGGGACCTCGGGCGATCTGTTGCTCCAGTTTGCGCACCGTCAAGGCGTGACGCGCGGCGTCTCTTCGCGCCTCGTGGAGCTCTCTGCTCAGTTCCTTCTCTTGACGCTCCGTCTGCGATCGCCAATCGGTGAAATCGCTCGTCTCCGTCTCGTGTGTCGCGCGTAAACGCTCGAGTTCGCCTCTTAAATACGCCACCTCACCGTTCAGGCGGTCCTTCTCCGCCGCCTCGACAGACACCGTCTCCCTCGCGTGCTCCGCCTCCGCTTGCGCCTCGGATAATCGCAGGTTCATCTCGTGCGCGCGATCCCGCACCATCTGCAACTCGCTCACCAACTTCTTTCGCTCCGCATCTCGCATCTCGACCGCGATTTGCGACGCTTTGAGCTGCTCGTGAAGCGTCGCCAATTTCCTATGCGATTGTTGCGACTCGGTCGATTCTAATTTCGCCTCATCCACCGCGCGCCGCATTCGATCGACGGCGCTGGACATGGACTCACTCGCTTCCATCGCCGCTTCCGCGCGTTTCTGCCACTCTTCTCGCATCGATTGCGCCTCTCGCAACTCAGCCGCGAGCTCTCCCGCTCGATTTCTCGACGAGTGCAACGCGCGCGCGTCGGCGCGCGCCGATCGACTCAATTCCTCCATCTCCGCCCGCCATCGTCGCTCCGCGTCCGAGACCGCCGCATCCACGGCGTTCGCGATCGCTCGCTCGCGCTCCTCCGCCCCCTTCGCGGCGACTTCCGTCAACGCCGTCGTTGCGCGCGCGGCTCTCGACTCGGCCGCCTCGCACCGTTCCCTCCACGCGGAATCCTCCCTCGACGTCGACGTCCCCGCCGAGTTCCCTCGTCGCGCCGTCATAGGCGTCAGACACAACCCATCTCCCGATCGAGCCTCGGCCTCGGCCTCCTCCTCCTCCTCCTCATCGCGACGTCCGCGTCGGCGTCGACGTCGTCTCGCCTCGAGCTCGCACGCCAACGCCGTCTCCCTCGCTCTCGACGCTCGCTCCGACGCCTGCGCCGCTCGCAACTCCCGCTCGAGGATCTCACACCGCACGCTCGCGTCGAACGACGACCCTTCGCGCGTCATCACCGTCGACGCGTCGCGCGAACGACGAGAGATCGTCGATTGGGATGGATAAAATCCCACTCTAATCTAATCTCCGGGGACGACGTTACGCGCGCCGCGCGAGTCGTTCGAGCGCTCGAAGAGACGCGGAAATCGTTCGCGCGGTCGACGACGAGCGCGCGTCGATCGCTCGACCGACTCGCGCGACGTGGAGAGATTGCGCGCGCGCGTGTGCGGGCGCGATGAGGATCGGCGTCTCTCTCTCTCGGGACATTTTTCGCGAGAGAGAGACGCGAGAGAGAGAGAGAGAGACGCGAGAGAGAGAGAGAGAGACGAGAGACGAGGATGAAAGAAAAACGATCGATGAGGGCGATGACGCGGGGAACGAGCGGTATCGTATGGCGAAGCGGGTTACGTTTTACGGGTACGAGACGACGCGCGAGACGTCACGGAGATATTTCATCCTCGACGAAACCGACGGCGCGGAGACGACTGGCGAGTATTTCCGCGGCGCGTTCGCCGTCCGTACCTCCTCGAAGGAGCGCGCGGACGAGATGGTCGTCGCCGCGAAGACTGTCGGCGAGATCAGCCTCGGTCTCGTCCTCGACGGTGGGCGCGGGGGCGTGCCAATCGAAGGCGTCCGACTCGACGGCGGGACGCGCGTCGTCGTCGTCGTCGCCGACGTCGTCGTCGTCGTCGTCTAAGCGACGTTCGTTCGATGCGGTTGCCGCGCGTAATACTTCTCTCGCGAACGCATCGTTCCGCTCTCTCCTCGTCTGCCACACGGGCGCGTCGTGCTTTGCCGTTTTGAAAAAGAAGGAGCTCAAATCGCCCGCGAAGGCCTCGGCCGTCTTCCTCCCGCGACCACCCCGTCTCGCCTCCCTCGCGCGTTCCTCCCTCACGCGCGTCGCCGCGTCTTCCACCTCGATCGCCATCGCCCTCTCGCGCGCGCTCGCGCTCTCGCACGTTCCCTTTCGCGCCCTCGGCCGCGCGGTCGGGACCTCCCACGCCGTCGGCGGTTTCGTCCCCCGTCTCGTCCCCGGCGCGCTCGTCGACGCGCCTCTCTCACCGATCGCCGCGTTCGCCTCCGCGACGCCCGAAGACGACGACACGGTCTTCGACGTCGTCGTCGTCGCCGCCGCGGACGCGCTCGTCACCGCCGCGGACGCCGCGAGCGACGCGCACTGCGCCGCGAGCTGCCGAAGCTCCAGTCTGAATTCAACCTCTCGTCTCGCCTGGCGCTCGCGCAGAGCCTCGCACTCGGCGCGAAGGCGCGCGTTTTCCTCGAGCGCGACGCGGAGCGCGTCTTCGGCGCGTTCGCGATCGCGAGGGGGCGACGTCGTCGCCGTCGCGGTGGAATCCATTCGAATTCGAATGTCGTTGAATGAATGAATCGAACGCGCGCGCGCGACCGAGCTCGAACGGCGCCGCGCGCGAGGAGTCCCTCGAGGCGATCGCGCGACGACGACGGTCTGTTTTCGCGTCGAGTCGCCTCGCGTCGAGACGCGTCGCGTCGAGGTGTCTCGCGAAGACGAATGCGAAACGACACTCATCGCCGCGCGCGCGAATTCTCGACGCGCGCGAATCCATCCGTCCGCGCGCGTCTCCCTCGACCCGTTCGCGCGCGGAGACGACGCGCGACGCTCGACATGCGCGAACGCGACGCGCTGTTGTTCCAAGCCACGCTCGCCGAGCGCGTCGGACGCGCGGAAGGTGCGGTGACGTGTCGACGCGACGTTTCGCGACTTTTTGGATGCATCGCGCGACGACGCGTGGACTGACGCGTGAGACGCGATGGGTGACACAGATGCCGTCGATGCCGTTCGAAAATTGTGCGCGCTGGACGGCGTGGACGAACTCGACGCCGTCGAGCGGGAAGCGGTGTCCGTCGCGTTTAACAAGGCGGCGGCGCCGAGACGCGGCGCGTGGCGAACGCTCGCGGCGATCGAGGCCGCGGAGCGACGGCGCGGACGCGAGGCGAAAGCGATGATTGTTCGAGAGCACATGAAGCGCGTGGAGGGAGAGTTGCGGGAGATTTGTGATGAATTGTTGGATGTGGTGGACGCGACGGGCGCGACGGGTTCGACCGAGTCGGAGGCGTTTTTGGGGAAGATGAAGGGGGATTATAATCGATACATCGCCGAGGTGACGAGCGGGGACGAGCGTGCGAGCGCGTCCGAGCGCGCGTCGAGGGCGTACGAGCGCGCGACGGCGATGGTGATGGCGGATAAGACTGGACTGGCGTCGACGCATCCCGTGTTGCTCGGTTTGGGACTCAACTACGCGGTGTTTCATTACGAAATCCGCGGCGACCGAGAAAAGGCGATTGAACTCGCGAGGGAGACGTTTGATAACGCGAGTGTTGAAATGGATGAAATGAGCGAAGACTCGTTCGCGAGCGCGATGCCGGTGTTACGACTTTTGCGCGACAATATCGCGCTGTGGTCGAAGGAGTCCGAAGACGAAGAGGGCAACGACGAGAGCGAGAGTCCGCGCGAGGGCGATCGAGAGGACAAGTAAGAGTCTGGAAAAAGTCACGCCGACCGCGCTCGGTGTGAATATTTCGTGTATTCATTTTCGCGGCGTCATCGCTCGCGCGCACGTCGTTTCATGTACGTACTACATTATTTGTTCAAATTCTACCTAGTACCTATCGAGCGTCTCTCGCGCGAAAAAATCGCGCGATTCGCGCGTGCACTTCACCGTAATTGCGCTCCGGCACGATGAGTCGCTGTTCTATCCACTCCGGAAGACCCTTGGCCGCCTTCGTGCGTTGACCCTGGGCGCTTCCAAACGTTCCCCAACGTTTATCGCAGAGCACGATGCACGCGTAATCGCCCACGTGTCGAATGGCTCTGCCGACGCTCTGATTCACGCCTCGCATGCACAGCGCTTCGTAATACGCGCGTCCGCGTCCTTGATTTCCCACACCTTCATCGAGATGGTCCATCCTCGCCCTGAGCTCCGCGTCGCCGACGTTGGCGTACGGCAAACCCACCATGACGACGAGTCGTCCAAGCTCATCCTTAAAGTTGATGCCTTCGCTGAGTTTCCCACCGACGACGCACAGCAACACGGCGCCACCGTTCCGCGCGTTCGTCTCTAAACCTCGTTTCACGGATGCCGCGTAGTCGCGCAAACACTTGTCCAGAGCAGTGGCGTCTCTGGGTTCGCGATACACATCCTTCATCCCGCGCATCGAGGAGAGCGTCCCCGTCGTCGCCCACCTCTCGTAGACGTCGTCGGCGTATTTGAAAGAAGGGAAGAAGACGCACACGCCGCCCGGTGCGACGCGAGACGCGTTGATGACCACGCGTCCCAGTTCGTCCATCACTTTGACGTCCGAACGCGCGGCGTGCGTGAAATCAAACGGCGTCCCCGTCGGTCCGGCGGGGAGCGCGACGGGGAGCAAATTGTCGCGAGGAATGATGTGACCGCACGTGAACGTCATCAATCGTCGATTGACGTCGTTCTCCGACGACGTTTGCGCTAATTTAAGATCGGGACAGAGCTGAGTCACCAATTCGTCGATCGGCGCGAGCGTACCCCCGACGAGAATGACGGAGCGCGCCTGCTCGACGACGCACTTGAATCGACTCGCGGCATCCAAGAGGATGAATCGAAGCGCGGCTGGATCACCGTTCGATGATTCACGCTCGTAAATGATGCGTCCATCGGTGTCAGCGCTCGCTAAACAATCGATCAATGACGTCAACGCGTGTACTGCACCGATGCGCGGCGTCGTGTTCGGATCTCGCACGACGGCGACGGTTTTGTTTCCTATGGTTTCCACGCGCGCGTTAACGCCCTCGTCTCGCGCGCGAACGCGCTCCCCATACGACGCAATCTTGTGCGCGACTTTACTCTCCTTCAAGTATTTTCGCAGACTGAACATGTTCACCGTGTCTTGTCCGCATTCAAACAAAAAATCATTCAAACTCGTCAAACGCTTCTCTGGCTTGGAGTCGTCTGCGGATTCCTTCGCGAGCGTCTTCATGAACGCTCGAGTGATGTTCGCGAGCGTCTTGAGATACCGCAGGTTGTTCGCACTCAATCGAGTCTTGAAGCGATCGACGTACGCGGTCAGCATTTCGTCGACGTCTCGCAACTGCTCCAGAGTCACCGTCGCTCCGTACGAACTGTGCACGGCGTCCACCAAGTTGTGCGCCTCGTCGAAGATGACGACGGCGTTTTCCAGCTTGATTCCTAAAATCTCTCTCGTATCGGCGTGTAACAGAGACGCGTAAGGCATTAACACCAAGTCAGCCTCGGGTAACGCCGAGCGCGCGGCGTAATACGGACACGCGCGTCGCGTCTCGCCGAGTTGCACTAAATCCTCGATATCCATCGGTTTCGCCAACGCCGCCTCTTTGATTTCGAGCATCGCCCCTCGACGCTTCGACAGAAACGGACACGCCTTTGTTTTCATCTTCTCCCCCGGTTTCGTCTTCCCTTTGCTCATCTCCAGGCACCTTTCGTTTATTCTCGCCGCCGATCCTAAATTTCTAACCGCCGGATTGACGCACAGCTGCGCGCGACTGGCGACGGCGCTCGCGGCCACCTGTTCTTCGGCTCCGGCGACTTTACCCCCGAACGTTGTGTTACGCAATTCACCGATCACCTGTGTCAACTGCGAGTGCGTCCTCGAACACAAAATCACCTGTTGCGCCGGACGAAGCGCCTCGTCTTCCTCCGCGGCGGCGAAATCGTCCTCGTCGCTGTCGTCCTCGTCCGCCTTCAACAACGTTCGCAAATCCTCCGCCGCGTGTTCGGCACCGGAATCGTACTCATCCGCGAGAAATTCTTTCTCCTCGAACGCGTGTTCGTCCACCTCACGCCTCCCTTCGCTCGCATTGGACTCTGAAATTTTCCTTCTCAACCGTTCCTCGGCGTCTCTTCGCAACGCCGCGCGCGTCCCCGCGCGTTTCGCCCTCTCCCGCATCTCCTCACGAATCTTCCCTCGTCGACGCTCCACCTCATCCGCATCCGTCTTACGTTTTTTCGCGTCGTAATCTCTCAACCAATCCGGTTCATCGTCGTCTCGCGTCGTAGTCTCCGTCGTCGTCGTCGTCGCCTCGTCGTCGTCGTCGTCCAACTTTTCACCCCCAAGTCTCGCTCGTCGTCGATCATCCACCCACGACAGCGCCCCCACGAGCACACTCAGCGTCTTCCCCGTCCCCGTGGGGGATTCGAACACGCCGAACGTCCCTCGTCGTTCGCACGCGTCGTAGATTCGTCGCATGAGATCGCGTTGGATTCCATACGGCGATGCGTACGGAAACGTCGGGAATTCGTGTCGACGACGTCGCGGCATGGCGTCCGCGCGCGGACACGCGACGGAGGGTGCGCGTCGCGATGCGAATGTATCACGCGCGCATCGCGCGGGCGTTCGGTCGCGCGAGACGTCGCGCAGTGAGGGATCACGATGACGAGACGAGATTGTTTCATCACACGCGCCGCGCGTCTATTTCCCGCGCACGGCGAGCACTTCGATCTCGAACAACAGCGTGCCGTTCGGAGGAATCCCCCACGCCGGAAATCCACCGGCGCCGTACCCCTCGTGCGCGGGAATGTTCAATTCGATGATTTCGCCCACTCGGGCGCCGAGACACCCTTGATCCCAACCTGCGAGGAACGCGAACGCAAAGACGCGCGCGTCGCCGTCAGTCGACGCGAATCGTAGTGACACACTCGACTGGACGCACCGGTGATGACGGCGCCGACGCCGGCGTCGTAGGTGAAGGGTTTTTGTCCCGGATCCTTGGTGGACCAAAACACTTTGCTCGTCTCCGCGACGGTTCCCTTGGCGTGCACGGTGACGGTGTCTCCCTTGGCGACCTCGGCGCCGGTGCCCTGGACGACGGTGCGACGCGTGGTGGCGTATCCGGGGATCGGGGCGAAGGCGGACATGCGAACGGGGGGCGAGGAGTGGGGACGGCGCCGGACGACGGCAGCGCTGGACGACGAGTCGACG
>CEUV01008595.1_pt1 | contig 10419 bp, 10 predicted proteins | sample 356401 | NCBI WGS metagenome assembly CEUV01 (sample SAMEA2622710, study PRJEB7988) | marine metagenome | isolation source: saline water (ENVO:00002010), including
AACATGAGGGGAATTATGATGGCAAGAAAAAAAGAACTTGAAGTAGTAGAAGTTAACGAAGATTATCAATCTACAAACTCTAAAAGTTTTGAAAAACCTCTACCCAAAGGTGAAGTAACTCTCATTTCAGCGGATGAAATAGATAAGCTAATCGATTTATTACACAACGAAGCAAAGGCAATATAATATGGATATACTAATTTTTGCAGAAACTGATGATAAGGGTAATTTTAAAAAAGATGCTTTTGAAATTGCCTCCTATGCATATGAGATTTCATCTCAAACTGGAGGTAGTGTGAAGGCAATATGTTTTAATTCAAAAAATCCTGAAAAATTATCTGATTATGGAGTTAAAAAAATAATTAACTCAGAAAATGATGAGCTAAAAAATTTTGATGCTGGAATTTATTCTGATTGTATAAGTGATGTTTTCAAGAGTGAGAATTGTAGTATGCTTGTCTTAAGCTCGAGTTCAAATTCAAAATACATTGGCGGAATACTTTCGGTAAAAATTGATGCAGGCTACGTCACTAATATAATTTCAATACCGGTTAAGGATAATAATTTAGTTGTTGTGAGAAACACATTTACAAATAAGGCTTTTGAGACTGTAGAAATAACTAAAAGTAATAGTATTTTGGCGGTTTCAAAAAATTCTTTTGGCCTAAAGGAAAATCCTACAAAAACCGAAATTTCAGATTTTAATTTTAACATTTCAGAAAGAAGAAATAAAGTATCTTCTATTGAAAAAACATCAAATAAAGTCACAATCGCTGATGCAGATATTGTTGTTTCTGGGGGAAGAGGTTTAAAGGGGCCCGAAAATTGGCATCTTATTGAAAATTTAGCTGAAGTTTTAGGTGCAGCTACAGCGTGTTCAAAGCCTGTTTCAGATTTAGGTTGGAGACCTCATAGTGAACATGTTGGACAAACCGGAAAGCCTGTTTCATCGAATTTGTATATTGCTATAGGAATTTCAGGTGCAATTCAGCATTTGGCTGGAGTTAATTCGTCAAAAGTAAAAGTTGTAATAAATACAGATCCTGATGCTCCTTTTTTCAAAGCAGCTGACTATGGAATTGTTGGAGATGCATTTGATGTTGTTCCTAATCTAATTGATAAGCTGAGGGAATTTAAATCAGTAAATGATTAGGGTTAATTTTTTTTACTTAAAACATAATACTAGTTTTACAATATGAATCTTGTTCAATTACTAATTAATGGTATTTCATACAGTCAAACTCAAAATGGTGCCTACGCGTTAATTTTAAGTGAAATTGAAGGCGAAAGAAAATTACCCATTGTAATTGGAACCAACGAAGCGCAATCTATAGCTATCGCAATTGAAAAAGAAATCAAACCCCCTAGACCATTAACCCATGATTTATTTAAAAATTTTTGCATAAGATTTGACATAAAAATTAAACAAGTAATTATTCATAGGCTTGTTGACGGAGTTTTTTACTCTAGTGTTATTTGTGAAAGAGATGGGATAGAGGAAATAATAGATTCCAGATCTAGTGATGCTATCGCCTTGGCTATAAGATTTGAGGCACCTATATATACTTATGAAAATATTCTTGAAAAAGCTGGGGTTGTATTAAAAATTGAAAAAGAAATTGACGAAAAGTCTCTGCTTAAAGAGTTATTTTCGGATGAAAAAGCTGAAACAACAACAATTGATGATCTAAAAGAGAAGTCAAAAAAAGAATTAGAGGAATTATTAAAAATTGCCGTTCAAAATGAAAATTACGAGTCAGCAGCAAAAATAAGAGATGAAATTTCTAACAGATAAAAAAAAGATATTTTTAACTAGCTTGTTATTTATTGCTGCAAATACTTTTGTTTTTGCACAAGAGCAAGACATAATTCCCAGTAACGGATTTACCCTTGAAGGGTTTCTAAGAGGTCTCCTGGGGATATCATTTTTAATTTTAACAACTTATCTACTTTCAAGTAATAAAAAGGCCATTAACTGGAAAACTGCATCGACAGGATTACTTCTTCAGCTTATTCTTGCAGTTGGAGTTTTAAAAATTTCTTGGGTTAAGATGATTTTTGAAAGTGCAGGTAAGGTTTTTGTAAAAATTCTGGATTTCACAATGGAGGGTACCAAATTTTTATTTGGTGATTTAGTAAGTGCAGAAAATTTTGGAAATGTATTTATTTTTTCCATTTTACCTACAGTAATATTTTTTGCAGCATTAACATCTATTCTGTTTTATCTTGGAATCATACAAAAAATAGTAAGAGTTATGGCATTGCTCTTATCTAAACTTTTAGGTGTTTCTGGTCCAGAAAGTTTAAGTGTAGCAGGAAATATCTTTCTTGGTCAAACTGAGTCTCCACTAATGATTAAAGCATATCTTGAAAAAATGTCAAAATCAGAAATTTTGCTGGTGATGATTGGGGGAATGGCTACAGTAGCAGGAGGTGTACTAGCTGCTTACATTGGTTTTCTTGGTGGAGATGATCCAGAACTTAAGGTTTATTACGCAAAACACCTATTAACTGCTTCGGTAATGGCTGCTCCTGGTGCAATTGTAATTTCTAAAATTCTTTATCCTGAAACAGAAAAAATTGATTCAAATGTTGAAGTATCCCAAGATAAAATAGGTTCAAATTTTTTAGATGCTATATCTATTGGAACATCAGAAGGTTTAAAGCTAGCTGCAAATATTGCTGCGATGCTTTTAGTATTTATCGCCTTCATTGCATTAATCAATTATATATTAAGTGGCTTTGGAGAACTAACAAATTTAAACGATTGGATTAGTGACAGGACGGTTTACTCTGAATTGTCTTTAGAATTAATATTGGGATATATTTTTGCTCCAGTTATGTGGTTGATTGGAGTTGCTAAAGAGGATGTTACACTTATGGGCCAACTATTAGGAATAAAATTAGCAGCAAGTGAATTTATTGGATATATACAGTTGTCTGATTTAAAAGATGCTACAAATTTAATTCATTTGAATTATCAGAAATCAATAATTATTGCCACCTATATGCTATGTGGTTTTGCAAATTTTGCCTCAATAGGAATTCAAATTGGTGGAATTGGAGCTCTTGAACCTAAACAAAGAAAAAACCTTTCAAAATTTGGATTTAAAGCACTAATCGGAGGTACTTTAGCTTCTCTTTTATCAGCAACAATTGCCGGTATGATTATTGGCTAAAAAGTTAATAACTTTTAGTTTTCTTTTTAATTAAGATTCTCACTATTAATTATTTTTACTAACTGAATTTTATGAGACAATATTTAGACTTAGTTAAACATGTTCTTGAAAATGGAGAACTTAAAGAAGATAGAACCGGAACTGGAACTAAAAGTGTGTTTGGATATCAAATGAGATTCAATCTTTCGGATGGATTTCCTATGGTTACAACCAAAAAACTACATCTGAAATCAATAATTTATGAACTTTTATGGTTCTTAAACGGCGACACAAACATAAAATACTTAAAAGATAATGGTGTAAATATATGGAACGCTTGGGCTGATTCTAACGGTGACCTTGGCCCAGTTTATGGTTTTCAATGGAGAAATTGGAATAATGATGGAATTGATCAGATTTCAAATTTGATAAACGACTTAAAAAATAATCCAAATAGTAGACGGCACTTGATTTCAGCTTGGAATCCTTCTGTTTTACCTGATACTTCTAAATCATTCGAAACTAATGTTGCTAATGGAAAAGCTGCTTTACCCCCTTGTCATGCTTTTTTTCAATTTCATGTTATCAATGGCAAGCTTTCATGTCAATTATATCAAAGAAGTGCTGATATCTTTCTGGGTGTGCCCTTTAATATTGCCTCCTATTCACTATTAACCCTTATGATAGCTCAGGTCTGCGATTTAGAGCCAGGTGATTTCATACACACATTTGGCGATGCGCATATTTATACCAATCATTTCGAGCAGATGAAATTGCAATTAACAAGAGAGCCAAAGAAATTACCAACTATTAAAATAAATAATGAGGTTAAAAATATTTTTGACTTTAAATTTGAAGATTTCATTTTAGAAAATTATGACCCTCATCCGCACATAAAAGGTAAAGTTGCCGTTTAATTTATTTTAATGAAAAAATCTATTACTATTATTGTTGCTGCTGCTGAAAATAATGCAATTGGTAAAGACAATGATCTTATTTGGAGTTTACCCAATGACCTAAAAAGATTTAAAAAATTAACCTCTGGGCACAGTATCATAATGGGAAGAAAAACTTTTGATTCATTTCCTGGGTTGTTACCAAACAGAAAACACATTGTTATCTCTAGAAATAAAAATATTTCCTTTTCTGATGAAGTTACAGTTGTGAATAACTTTGAAGATGCTATAAGAGAAACAGGTGATGATGAAAACCCTTTTATTATAGGAGGTGGACAAATTTATAAATTAGCCATGGAACTAGTTGATAAAATTGAACTTACAAGGGTTCATGAAGAATTTAAAGCTGATACTTTTTTCCCAAAAATTGACGAGGATAAATGGGAACTTATTCATGAGGAATTTAATGAAAAAGATGAAAGACATCAATTTTCATTCACATATAAAACTTATATTAAAATTAGATAATGAAAGCATATATTTTTCCAGGTCAAGGAGCTCAATTTCCAGGGATGGGTAAGGATTTATTTGAAAATTCGAAAACCGCACATGATTTATTTAATATTGCAAATGAAATTTTAGGATTTAGAATAAGTGATATTATGTTTGACGGTTCTGCTGAAGATTTAAAACAAACATCGGTAACTCAGCCAGCAATTTTTTTACACTCAGTTATATTAGCATTAAGTAAAGAAAACGGAATTTTACCGGAGATGGTTGCAGGCCATTCGTTAGGAGAATTTTCAGCATTAGTTGTAAGTAAATCAATCTCCTTTGAAGATGGATTAAAATTAGTTTCAATCAGAGCTAATGCTATGCAAAAAGCTTGTGAAAATAATCCAGGAACAATGGCAGCTGTTTTGGGTCTGGAAGATAATATTGTTGAAAAGATTTGTGGAGAAATTAATGGTACTGTTGTAGCTGCAAATTATAATTGTCCTGGTCAATTGGTTATTTCAGGTGAATTAAATTCTATAGAAATAGCATGTGAAAAACTAAAAGAAATCGGCGCAAGACGTGCCCTAGTATTACCTGTTGGTGGAGCATTTCATTCTCCTTTAATGGAAGAAGCAAAAAAAGAACTAGAAGATGCTATTAATAAAACCCTTTTTTCAAATCCATTATGTCCAATATACCAAAATGTCAGTGGGCATGCTTTATCAACAGAAAATGAAATAAAAGAAAATTTAATTTCCCAACTCACCAGCCCTGTGAGATGGACTCAATCAATCAATAATATGATTAATGATGGTGCAACTGAATTTATTGAGGTTGGACCAGGAAAAGTTCTACAAGGTTTGGTAAGAAAAATTAATAGGGATATAGAGGTTAGTTCACTAAATTTAGAAAATGATTAATAAAAGAAAACGTAACATATTAATAACAATAATTGTTTTATTAAGTATTGCCTCTGATCAAATTTCAAAAGTTTGGGTAAGAAACAACTTTGAAAGTTATATAGAAAAAAGTATCATTGGCGATGTGTTTACTTTGATAAAAGTTGAAAATACTGGAGCATTTTTAGGTATGGGGAGTGAATTATCGGAAACACTACGGGTCTTATTGTTAATTGTTTTACCTGTTATAGTTTTAGTATCTATTACCATTTATACCTATATTGACAAATCATTGGATAAAACTTCAATTATCGGATTTTCATTAATCATTGGTGGTGGTATCGGAAATATTTTTGACAGGATTGTTTATGGGTCAGTGACCGACTTTCTTTATTTAAATTTTGGAGGAGTTTTAAAAACAGGGATTTTTAATATTGCAGACTTATCTGTTACGTCCGGAATGATTTTAATTTTGATTTCTAGCTTCAAAAAGAAACATTAATTTTTATAAATTTTACCTTCCTTCATTACAAATTGAACATTCTCCAAAGAAGTTATGTCATCAATTGGGTTGATTTTAGTCGCTACAATATCTGCAATAAAACCTTTTTTTATTTGACCTATTTCAGATTCCATTGATAGAATTTTTGAATTTACAATTGTTGCGGCCTGAAGACATTCAATAACAGGAATTCCAGCTTCATTCATATATCTAAATTCTTTTGCATTTTCCCCGTGTGGGAAAACACCAGCATCAGAACCAAATGCAATATTTACACCAGCGTTATAAGCTTTGGATGTAGTACTTTGAATTTTTGGTCCTATTGCTAATGCTTTTGGAACAACCAACTCATCATAGTATCCAGGAATTTTTGCTTTAGCTGCTACTTCTTTACCAGCTGTAATTGTTGGTACATAATAAGTGCCATATTGCTTCATTAATTCCATTGACTTTTCGCTCAATAAGGTTCCGTGTTCGATTGTATTTACTCCACCCATCACTGCTCTTTGAATTCCTTCATCACCATGGGCATGAGCTGCAACTATCATGTCATAATCTTTAGCAGTTTCACATATTGCCTTTATCTCCTCGATTGTAAACTGTGGATTCTGACCGTTTTTTGCAATGCTCATCACACCTCCAGTAGCAGTAATCTTAATAACATCTGCCCCATTCTTGTATCGTTGGCGCACCGCTTTTCTCGCATCATCTGTGCCGTTTATAACTCCTTCACTAGGACCTGGATTTCCGGCAATATTTTTTTTCCAACCATTGGTAGGATCAGCATGACCACCTGTTGTTCCAATAGCCTTACCTGCTGTAAAAATTCGTGGGCCATCAACTTCACCTTTATTTATAGCATTTCTTAATGAAATATTAACTCCACTCCCACCTAAATCTCTGACTGTTGTGAATCCAGCCATTAAAGTTCTCTTTGCAAATTTTAAAGAACTAAAAGCTATTTCTGATTCTTCGGCGGTAAATTCATTAAGATATTTTTCAGGATTATATTCGCTTTCAATATGAACATGTAAATCGATAAATCCTGGCATTACAGTAGAATCCTTTAAATCAATTACTATATCATTATCATTTTTTGGAAATTCAAAACCTTTTTTTACGGATTTAATTTTTTTGCCGGTGATAATTATGGTCATATTATTTAAAATCTTTCCGTCTTTTGAATCAAATAACTTACCTGCATGTAAGTAATAGTCCTGAGCATTAATTATTAAGGGAATAAATAAAAATATGAATAACAATTTTTTCATAATAACATTGATTAAGGACTAACTAATATAATATTTATTTTTGGTTACTTTTGTTTAAAATTTATAATATTAACTATCTTTTAATTAAAATATTTGAAGCTCTATTATACATCTGCGCCCCTTTTTCAAATAAAATTGAAAAAGGAATAATCGGTAGAAAAAATAGTTTTAAAAAACTGAATCTTTGTTTTAAGAAAGGTGACAGGATTATACATATTCACTGCGCATCTAACGGAGAGTATTTACTGTCAAAAAAGTTAATCGAAAATCTTAAAAAGAGATTTGAAAGTCACAAGTTTTTACTTTCGTTCATTTCTCCGTCAGGTTACGAAAATGTAAAAAGTGATTTATTTGATTGTATTATTTATCTTCCTCTGGCATCAAATAAAAATTGTATTAAATTTTATAATATAATTAAACCAACAGCTACATTTTTTATTAAAAATGAAGTTTGGCCAAATTATATTAAACATGCCAAACTGAATGGGTCAAAGGTTTACTCAATTGGAGGGAATTTTAGAACAAATTTCTTAAAAAAACTTTTAAAAATTAATTCTGGGATTAAACAGTTTGATTCAATATATACATTAAACGATAAGTCTAAAAAAGTGATTGAATCCATCGGAAATAAAAATACAATCGTTTGTGGTGATTTAAGATTTGATGCTGATATTCCAAAATTAAGTAGAATAGCTTCTGATAATATCAAGAAATTTTTAGAAAACAAGACATGTTTAGTGTTTGGCAGTACATGGAGGGAAGATGAAGACATAATCCTACGTTATATTAAAAATTCAAACAGAAAATCAAAATATATTATTGCACCCCACGAAATTTCTAATAACCCTAAAAGAATAAAAAAAATTTTAGGTAATAAATCAATTCTTTACTCGGATATTAAATTAAAAACTAATCTGCAAGAATACTCCTGCCTAATAATAGATAATATAGGTATGTTATCATCTCTGTATAATTATAGTTCGATTTCATACGTCGGAGGGGGTATGGGAAAAAAAGGATTACATAATACATTAGAACCTGCATACTTTTCTAAGCCAATAATTATCGGTAAAAACTATCATAAATTTGAAGAAGCAAACGAAATGATTAAAAATGGAAATATGATTAGTATTTCAAATTATAATGAGTTTTATAATGCAATTGAATCAATTATAGATAACGAAAATTTATTGATAAAAATGTCAAAAAAATGCACAGAGTATTTTGATAAAAAAAAGGGTGCTGTGAAAATAATACTAAACGATTTAAAATGAAAAAACTGATAAATTACTTAACTCTGATATTTATATGTTATAATTCAAGCTTCTCACAAAGTGTACTTTTGGAATCATTCGGACCATCTTTCAATAGTCCTGTTGAAATTAAAAATGCTGGTGATGAAAGATTATTTGTGGTTGAAAAATCAGGAAAAATTAAAATTTTAAATCAAAATGGAAGTGTAAATTCAACTCCATTTTTGGATATTGAAGATAGAGTGTCCACCAATGCTAATGAGAGAGGATTACTTGGTTTAGCATTTCACCCAAATTACCCTGAAAATCCATTTTTCTTTGTTAATTACACAAATAATAGTGGAGCTACAACAATATCAAAATTTTCTGTAAGTGCCAATCAGGACATTGCCAATGACAGTGAAACTATTTTACTTGAAATTAATCAGCCATACGCAAATCATAATGGGGGTTGTATAAATTTTGGTCCTGATGGAAATCTATACATAGGAATGGGTGATGGTGGAAGTGGTGGAGATCCACAAAATTTTTCTCAAAATACCGAATCATTATTGGGAAAGATGCTAAGAATAAATGTAAACAGTGGGGCATATTCAATCCCAGAAAATAATCCTTTTGGAGATGAGATTTGGAGTGTTGGGCTAAGAAATCCATGGAAATTTTCCTTTGACAGTTTAAACGGAGATTTATGGATTGCGGATGTTGGTCAAAATGAATATGAAGAGATTAATATGGTTCAAAATAATCCTGCTAATATAAATTATGGATGGAGATGTTATGAGGGCAACGAACCTTATAATCTGTCTGGTTGCCCTGAAGAAGGTCTAACTTTTCCTGTTTCAACATATTCGCATTACACTAGTGGAGACTTTAAGTGTTCAATAACTGGTGGATATGTGTATCGAGGTAATCAAATATCGGGGTTGAATGGTGTTTATTTTTTCGCTGACTATTGTAGTGGTGAAATTGGATTACTTTCAAAAAATGAGAATGATGAATGGGACATGTCCCTTGCGTTTCCAAATATAAATGGCAGTTGGGTTTCATTTGGTGAAGATATAAATGGTGAGCTTTATATAGCATCAATTAATGGAGGTGTTTATAAAATTATTGATGCTGCCTTATCAAATAATGAAATTGATAGTGATACACTTAATTATTTTCCCAATCCATTTGAAGATTATATTCAAATCAATTCAGGTAGACCAATTAATATCGAATTATACGATTTATCAGGAAGGAAATTAAGGGAATTTAAAAATTATAATATAGAAATTTTGGATTTAAGCTTCCTGAGTAAAGGAACTTATATTTTAAAAGTTGACGGCTATCTAGTTAAAAAATTGATTAAAAATTAATTTTCTATTTTAATTTGATTGATGAAATTGCGGATGTTTTTTAAACCATTTTTTTGAATGTATTTTATAAAAGCGCTGCCCACAATACAACCCTTTGAGTATTTACTAGCAGTATTGAAATTTTCATTATCTGAAATTCCAAAACCAATAATTTTAGGTGTAGATAAATTCATTTTTTCTAATTTTTTGAAATAATTTATACTGCGTTCATCGAATTTATTTGTAGAGCCAGTTATACTTGATGAACTTACAACATAAAGAAATCCATCGCTATTTTTATCTATATATTCTATTCTCTTTTTACTAGTTTGCGGAGTAATTAAAAATATATTTTGAAGTTGATTTTTTTCAAAAATTATTTTATAATTGGAAAGGTAAATATCAATTGGCAAGTCAGGAATTATTAAGCCATCAATTCCAATTTCATTACACTTTTTACAAAACTCCTCAACTCCAAATTGGAAAATAGGATTGAAATACCCCATGATTATTAAAGGAATATTGACATGATTTCTAATTTCTTTGAGTTGTTCAAATAGAATATTTGTTGATATTCCATTTTCTAATGCAATTTTTGAGCTCAT
>CEUV01156896.1_pt1 | contig 10405 bp, 8 predicted proteins | sample 356401 | NCBI WGS metagenome assembly CEUV01 (sample SAMEA2622710, study PRJEB7988) | marine metagenome | isolation source: saline water (ENVO:00002010), including
AGAATACTCTCCAACCATCAAAAACTACGGGATACTCGGCCATTGACCTGACCATGCTAAACGTGTCGATTTTCTCAAAGCTCTTGTGGTTGTTCAGGAATAGCACACCATCTATTCCTACGAATGCTCCCGGAAGTTGCGCTGAAGTCAGCCCTTCCAATGCAATCTCCTCGGCCGTTGCCACTGGATCGTAGACGCTGAGCACCTTTACCTTCCGAGCAAGTTGTCTAGCGATCGCCAGGGACGAGGAGTCCCGGATGTCGCCGGTTTCGGGTTCCCCCTTAAAGGCAAGACCACAGAGCAGAACGCGGCAATCCTCGATTTTCTTGCCCGCCCGCTCTAGCCCTGCTTCGAATTGCTTCAGGACGTGATCGTGCATGGATTCGTTTGTCGCGCGACTTTGCATAAATAGCGTCGGATCAAGGGCTTGGTCGCGAGCAACCTTGGCAAAAATGAATGGATCTTTTGTGAGACAGGGACCGCCCACTCCAGGACTAGGCAACGGTACAGGATCCCGGGGGTACCCATCATTTGCAGAATGAATCACTTGCTCGATGTCAATATTGAATTTCGCCGCAATCTTGCTCATTTGATTAGCGTAGCCAAAAATATGGTCTCGGAAAGTATTGTTTATCAGCTTCACCATTTCCGCCGCTTCGAGAGATTCAACTCGGATTATCGTTTTAGTCAAGTCCCGAAAGAGAGCCACAGTGGCTTCCAGCGAATCACGATCGTACCCACCAATCACCTGAGGCAACGACCGCAGTTCCTTAAGTGCACGGCCTTCGGCAGTTCGTTCAGGAGCAAAAGAAAGGTGAAAATCAATACCGACGCGAAGACCACTGACCCTTTCGAGAATCGGAACAACTACGCCCCTGCTAGTACCGATGGGAATCGTGGACCTGAGAATGACCAGGGCCCCCTGTGTCAATTTAGCCCCAATTTCTTCAGAGGCCTTCTCTATGAATTGAAGCAGCGGCTCTCCAGTACTCCTGTCTACCGGAGTACCGACGCTGATAATAAAAACGTCGCTACCAATGGGGATACTACCGGAAACGAATAGATTCTTTCCGAACTGCTCTCGAATTAGTTCATCCAATCCGACTTCATGAATGTAGGATCGCCCGGCAGCCAGCTCCTGCAAGCGAAACTCATCCACATCCACGCCAGTGACTTTGAAGCCAGCCTCGGCCAATGTGGCCGCCAGAGTGAGCCCCACATAGCCGAGACCCACTACGGAAACATGGCGATGGCTAGCCACTCGCTGTTCCCAGATCTGATGATACTCAATGACTCTCTGTGGCCGACGCTCAGAATCGACAAAGACGATCTTGGACAAATACTTTTTACTCTTGCGGCCCCTCATGGCCAGTTCGTTGGGAAGCCTCTCCACGACATCACCTAATGAGTCATGAATGCTGAACAGGATCGGATTGGGTTCCATAACTTGCTGAGCCTTTAGGTCCAGGCTTGCCCGATCTGTTATCGCCTTCCGAATGTCCCCATCCGTTATTGTACCAAGTAGAGATCCAGATGCATCTACGACGAGAGCTATGCCAACAGGCAAGCCAAGGGCCGCGGCTTCATTAAAGATCCGGTAAACATCCAGTATATTTGCCTCCGGCAAACACAACAGGTTATCAATTTTCTGAGTCATCTTCTAGAATCCTTTCTGCAGCAAATTTTTCGCCGCCCAATGGACGCTGCATAAGAGCGGTATGCATACCTTGCCAAACAAATGAATCCTGCCCGGCCTTCTCGATCGTTTCGATGCTTTTTTTAGGATCCGTCACATAGATACCAATTCCCAGTAGGTTCATTTGGGCGGCGTTGTGGAGCATTTCTGATTCATTTATTAGACCAGTTGCAACCAGGGGCACTCCGTGCATCACACAATCGCTCAAGAGGCCCATTCCAGGACGCCCCACAATCAACCGCAGAGCCGAGAAGCTCTCGGGTTTAAAGTCAAACAACGCTGAATTCGTGACCCCCCTGGACTCAAGTGCTCTTTGAAGCCCACCGTCGACATAGAGGGGGCCAACCTCGCGCGCCGAGAGCTCGCAAAACAGATCACAAAGGAAATCTCGATTAGTAAATCCGGCCCCCGACGAAAGCAGTATTCCGCTTCTCTCGTAAAAACCAGCAGCCCTATCCTCCGAAGGCTGGCCGAACCAGGGACACGGAAAGAATCGAGTGCTCAGGCGCACTTGAGGCATCGCCATCTCCTGCACCCCGATCATCGATGGCTTTCGCTCCCTAAGCATTGCTGATTCGCGGAGTGCTTGCTCTCTCCAGGAGGGCTTCTTTGAATCCACAAAGACTTCCGACCAAAGAAAAGAGCCCATTAGTATGCAGCGCCGAACAGACAAGACGCTCGGGTAGTTGTCGGAAACCACCACGCCCTTCGCACTATTGAGCCAGTCAATTGCACCCTCCATCCAACGTCCCGACGCGGGGTAATCCTCGTTTGGGGTGGAGACCCCACGAAATGGGTCTGAAGAGAAATCAAGTCTGACTTCAGCCGGAGCCATCTTGTCTGCCAGCGCGCGCTGCAGATACTCAATCTGACCAGGTCCGCTCAGGAAGCGGAAGTTTCGAACGCCAAAATCTGCCAAGCATGGAACAACGAGGGCTACCCGCTTTGCATGACCAAAGCCATTATTACAAATGACAAAAGACACTTCAGTTGGCATTTTTTGGCCCACGGCTGGCCCGGATTATGGCCGATAGTCCTGCCCAGCCAGAAATGCGAATCTAGTAATTTCTGGCTCCCCCCTTGCTCCTATGAGAGATAGTGGGAAGCGGACTCTGCCATCGCAATAGAGCGAAGCAAGGCGTTCATCCGCCATTCAACAACTCTTGATAGGTACAAATTCGTTTCACCCGACCTCGCTCCAGTTCTATGATTCGGTCGCATTGATGCAAGGTCGAAATTCTATGGGCAACGATTATCACAGTAATGTCTTCGCTCATGCTCTCGACAGATTGCATTACGGATCTCTCAGTATCGTTGTCAAGGGCGCTTGTTGCCTCATCCAGTATTATGATGTCCGCTCTCTTATACAGTGCCCTCGCTATTCCGATTCTTTGTCTCTGGCCCCCCGAAATCCGGACTCCACGTTCGCCTATTCTTGCATCGAAACCCTGGGGTAGGGATCGAATGTGGTCGTAGATTTGCGCCTGCTTTGCAGCTTGAATCAAGAGATCTTGATCAATAGATTCCTTTGCCTGACCCAGGGCGATATTTTCGGCGATAGTGGCATCAGCAAGGAATATAGACTGGGGCACATGAGCAAGAGATCTCTGCCAGGAACCGATATTCCTTCGAGAAAGCGGCACTCCGTCCACGAGCACTGAACCTGAAGCTGGCTCCAGTAAGCCCATGGAAATATCTATGAGAGTGCTCTTCCCGCTACCAGTAGCACCCACGACACCAATCCGCTCTCCCTTCCTAATTATGAAATTGATTTCGGAAAGGTTCGCGACATCAGATGTCTGGTAACGAAAGCTCACATTGTGAAACGCAAGAGATTCTCGCAGAGCTATTGGCTCGCTCGCTTCACCCAAATCAAAGGACACGGGAGTTTCCAATGACCTGAGAATGTCTGCCAGCATCGGAGAAATGGACTTTAAATTGGCCCAGCCTTGAAATGCAGTCTGCAATACGGGAAGTAGTCTTTGAACCGCCATTGCAATCGATGCGAGGAAGGGGAGGGAGTCGGTCATTGCTTGACCACTACGGGCAATCAAGAATCCAGTCAAAGCAAACGCACTGATCGCGAGGGTCTCAATGAAATACCTGGGATAAGAGGCAAGTAGTGTTGATTGGGCAGAAGCACTCCGTAGCTTGTGATCAGAATCAGCGAACAACCGAACATGAAAATCCTGACTACGGTCCAGGATCACATCGCGAATTCCACCCAGCCCTTCCTGTAACACCTGCATAACTTGCCTGTGCTCACGATTTTCGATTTCGCCGGCAAGAAGCAGCTTTCTCTTGAAAGAAAGCCCGATCAGAGCATAGACGAGACCGAACACACTGACGCCTACAAGGAAGAAAAGTGGTTCTATATTGATGAAAAAAATGAAGAAAACAAGTAGCAGAAAGAAGGCATTCACAATCCTAATAACCGGAATTATCACCGCGCCAATCATTCGCTTTGCCTTGATTAAGACTCCGCTTACAACGTCGCTACTATTGGCCACGAGGTGAGCCTCGTATGGCTGGTACAGGGTACGCCTGTACATGTCAACGCTGATGTCGTTGCCGGCTGCGAAAGCTAGCCTCGTTTCAGCCACGAGCAACAATAGCCGAACTGCGCTAGAAAATACGATGGCGAAAAGGAAGAGAACGGTCAGCACCAGAAGGGCATTTCGGTAGGGATCGATACCCATCCCATATAAGAAACCGGCGAGAACAGAGTATCCCTCAGTATCCGTAACTGCACTCTGTTTTGTCAGAATTGTAATAAAAGGAATGATCGACCCTACTGCGAATATCTCAGTAATGGACGAAACCACTATTAGTACAAGTAGCATTGAGAATTGAAACCTTCTCCGCCTACTGAATTTACTCCATAATCGCTTTATCATTTTGCTTTTCGCAATTCCCCGCCTTCAATGCCATTGGTCGCGCTCCCGGGGGTTGAGCCCGCTACGCATCGCAAAGCCTAAGACGTGAGGATTATCCCAAAAGGCACCCCGTTTCCGCCATCGTCAAAGATGAAATCACCTTCCTTTAGCCAGATGGACGGGAAAGGTCCGCGCGGACAGCGGGATATCCATGTTGCAGGATAGCCCGGCAATGCGCCCGCGAGTTCGCACGGAAAGAGTTCTCTCATTTTCAGATCTCGCGATCTGGATCCTCAAAATACTCCCCGTATTCCTTCTTCAGGTGCTCCACTTCTTTCTTCAAGGACTCATACTCCTCGACTTTTCGCTTGATATATCGCGCAGTAACGCGCCCCTTTTCCACAATCCCTTCCGGAGTGAGAAAATAGGCATAGGCCCATTTGTTCTTGCTATTCTTGAAGTTTCGCGTCTTCACCCATCCTTTTTCCAGGAGGCCTTTCAGTACAAAGTTAGTCCGTCCCAGGCTGATGCCCAGGCGTTCGGCCAGTTCTCGTTGAGAGATTTCCGGCTCACTTTCCAGAATACCAAGTAATCTGTGGCTGATATCTTCAGGAAGGTCCAAGGCTATTGGGTCGCGGACTGGCAGTCCAGGGAAGAAAGGATGATAAGTGGGGCCACTCTCGGTGCCCCGGCGGGACTCAATGGCGCCCACGCGGGCGCTCGGAGAGACCGTACACAGCTCCGCCCGGTGAGTCCCAGGCCAATTTCGAGACTGTGTTCACCACCTGAACAGACCCTCCCGAGCCGTCAATCATGTGTTCAGAATTTGAACGCAGCGCGAATCATGGAGTTGTGGACAGATTTCTGGCAGCCGGGAGGCCCTGGAGGGCCTTGCTATGCCTGATTTGGGACGTAGAGGCCGATTAAACCGGTCCGGACACCAGAAGCCCAGGCGACTTTTCAACTACAGGCCCGGCAAGGGATGGTTACTGAAAGAAGGTACCATAGGTAAGTATGGCGCTTAGAAAGGTGAGGATAGTACCGAACAGCCATTGAATGAAGTTAAATCTCTTGTCCATTTGCTCGAAACGCTTCTCCACCTGTTCAAAGCGCTTGTCGACTTGCCCGAAGCGCTTGTCCACCTGCTCGAACCTCTTGTCCATTTGGTGAATCAGATCGTCGAAACGACGGTCCATTGCCTCAAAGCGCCTGTCCATGGCCGCAAAGCCATTTCTCATTTCCAGGACAAGAATGGCAATGTCCTGATTGGTAGGGGTGGTCCTCCTGAGTTCATCTTGATAGGAATGGATTTGCACAACTATGTCCAGCAGGGAATTCTCAACACCTTCCCAGGAACTGGTCCGGATTTGATCCGTCAGGTGGTGAATCTTCCGTTTCGTCTCTTCCAGGTTGGGAGGAGGTATTAGCTATAGAATGCCCGTCTTCTCCCCTTTTGTCAAAAAGAAAAATGACGAGTCGCTCCGACGTCGGGCAGACGTCGGGCAGCCCCCCGGTGGAAAGCCAATCATACAGCGCTGCGATGTCCAAAGACAGGGTTCGCCTTAAAGTCCGTGATGCGTCTTAATGCGAACTTCGAGGCAATTACTCTTGACAAATCGACAGAGTGTGTTTCGAGCCGGGCTGCCCGCTGGTGACATCTGGTGCCCGGCAGCCCCGGCCAACCTGTATAGTTTCGATTATCACTCACACCCCCGCTTCTTCGGCCTTCTCAAGGATCAGCTCCATCGCCACATCCAGATTCAGGCCGTAGCTCATCACGCCATCCTCGTGACCGGCCATGACCAGAAATCCCGCAGCCTGCTCCGGTTTTCGAACCAGCACCAGGTCTTCCACCGCCGCTGCCATTTCAGGGGTGCCGTAAGGAATGTCCCTGCCGGTGGTAGGCGCCCGATCCTTCCAGTATTTCCACATCACCGGACTGTGAACATGCACCACTGCATTGATCGCAGGATCCACGCTGTAAATCATGTAGTGGGTCATGGCCTCGGAGGAAGCCTGGATGGGACCTGTACTTCGCAGGTAATTGGCTGCGATATCGCATCGATCCACAAAAGCAATGTGGGTTTCATCCAGACGCTGGATGTAGCCCGTTTGCGTTCCCGTAATGAAGAAACCTGGTCGTGCATCTTCGGGATGGTGAGCGCGAATGCTCAGGTTGCCGAAAGAGATGCCATCTGGATAGACTCCGATGAGTCCGCGATCGAAAAGCCGGTTTCGTGCTGCGATGAGCGACGTCACGACCGGTGCGGAAAACGGATGGCATAATTCGAAATCCGCCTTGAACTTTATGGTACCTTCATCGCGCATCAGCAAAGCCAGTTCGCACCGGACCCGTACGGCTTACCATCCGAAATCCTTGAAAGACCCGGACTATTGCGTTTTGCCTCGGGACAAAGAGTCGGAAGCTTTGACCATTCAGCGGACGTGGCAAAGATCAAGACCTGAGCCAGCATCCATCAGGGAAAGTACTCTATCACCTGCGGAATCCCACTTCCCACAGGATTCGGAATGGTAGGCCAGGACAGTCCGCCGTCTGCACTGTATTTCCAGTCAGTCGCCGCGGCGGGCAGGATAACAATGAAAAAGGAATTGCAGCCAATGTCTGGAGGATTCGCCCCTACACCGGTACTCTGGGGAGCACCCAGCGTTTGACCATTCACTGTGATTTTAACATCGCCTGTATCGGTGGCGGCAGCCCCGTATATGCCATCGCCGCAGATGGCGATTTCCGTTGTGCCGGAGTTGTAGACGGACCAATCGTCCAGGGAACCGGCATTCGTAACAAAGGTCTGCACAGTTCCCACGGCCATCCATTCGCTTCCTACTCGAAGCAGGTCTGTAGTTGGGTCCGTAGGAGCACTAATGCTGGGCACCGAAAAGGGCAGCGGACTTGGGCTCAATGTGAAAAACGGATCCGGAGGGCCGGATGAATCAGAAAGGAACCATACGCCATCCTGATACTCCAGCATCGTTATGTTACCAGGTGTAGTATCCGCATTGCCCAGGTTGTTGAACGAACCATCGACCAGAATTCTATAAAAGGAAGAACTTGTTCCTACAGCGTATATCTGGGAGCCGTCGCTGTCTGCGTGTATAATGGGCTCGCCGGAAATGATGGTAGGGCCATCCCATTGTTCGAGGTCGCTACTGGAGAAGAAGAATCCGTTTCCTGAACCATCATCGCCCAGGGCAAAGACACGCCCGTCCACAAGGGCAAGGGATGTGATCAGATAGTTGCTCCCCAACGAAATCACCCGCCAGCCACCCCCGGGATTCGAGCTATAGGCGATTTGGCCTTGATTCGTACCAACCACGAAAGCAGCCGGACGATTATCTCCGAAAAGTGCCAGAAGCCCCTCCGGACTACAGGTGGGATCCCCCGAGGCACAGGGCAGCTGAATGCTGCATTGGCTGAGTCCCAGGGAGAGGATTATCGCAGCAAAAGAGATGAACGCGGGGACTCTCCGCTTGAACCGAGCATAGCCCGCGACCCGTCCCAAACCGCGGTCCCATCTGGCAACTTGCCTGTCGCTTATTCGAGGCTTATGGCTTACCATGTCGACAGAGTATCCCCGACAATTTCAAGGGGTCAATCCAATTCAGTGGGTAACTCCAGAAGGCGAAGTCAGCTCCCTGAACGCTGTAATGGCTTACAATAGAATACTACAGCGGGACACCGAACTTCTCGCAGTCGGCGCGAACCATCATTTCTACAAGCTGTTCGAACTTGACTTCCGGCTCCCAGTTTAGCTTCTCTTTTGCTTTGGCCGGGTTACCCAGCAGTTGTTCCACTTCGGCAGGCCTGTAGAATTTGGGATCGATCTGGACCACTACCTTGCCGGTTTTCTTATCGATGCCCTTCTCCTTTTCATCTTTGCCTTCCCAGGCGATATCAATCCCGGTAAGGGCAAAGGACTTCTCTATGAATTCGCGAACGCTGTGCATCTCGCCGGTGGCCACAACGTAGTCATCCGGCTGATCCTGCTGAAGCATCATCCACATCATGCGAACATAGTCGCCAGCAAAGCCCCAGTCGCGCCGAGCATCGATATTTCCCATGGTAATGTGTTCCTGCAGTCCGGCACGAATCTTCGCCACACCCAGAGTAATCTTACGTGTAACGAAGTTTTCTCCGCGTCGCGGGGACTCGTGATTAAACAAAATGCCATTGGAGGCATGGAGCCCATAGGATTCGCGATAGTTCACCACAATCCAGAAAGCGTAAAGCTTGGCCACCGCGTAGGGACTACGAGGGTAAAAAGGAGTTTTCTCAGTCTGAGGGACTTCCTGAACCTTTCCGTAAAGCTCCGATGTTGAAGCCTGGTAGAAACGCGCCTTCAGGCCTGTGTCCTTGATGGCATCCAGCAGTCGCAGGGTCCCCACGGCATCGGCCTCGGCTGTATATTCGGGCACTTCGAAGCTTACCTGGACGTGGGACTGTGCGGCCAGATTGTAGATTTCCGTGGGTTCCACCTTTTCCAGAATTCGATTCAAATTGCTGGAATCGGTGAGATCCCCGTAATGCAATTTCATATTGGGATGGCTATGGAGGTGCTCGATTCGTTCACGATTGAAAAGGCTGGCACGCCGGACTATACCGTGTACGTTATAGCCTTTTTCGAGAAGTAGCTCGGCGAGGTAGGAGCCATCCTGGCCAGAAATACCTGTAATTAATGCTGTTTTTGCCATGAATCTTCCATATTAGCCGGGTTCGTTCCTGAACCGAGAATCTGAATTACCGAGTTTGCCTGACTACCTCTCGGATAACACCGCAAGAATCAAGTGGCCTGCAATAGCGGCAAGCAAGTTTGAATCCATCCAAAGGCAGCCTTGCTGGAGCTGAAGACTTTTCTGCATAGATACCTACTAGACCGCTAGCATTCTAGCAAAGTACTACCACTGGCCGTCGAAAGAATCAATCGATAAACTCGGGCAATTCATAACCGCAGTTCGTTGTAGTATTTCGGCCGTAGCTACAGGAACAACTCAAGATATGCCGGGGTGGGGCGGGATCAGTGTGCTGGAACTGTGACCAGAAAAATCCAGGAAACAAAATCGTGAGGCCATCTGGAATTGTCGATATCCCTGGAAGACATCCAGATTCCCCCCTCATTGCTACTCTTTCAGAAACTTCAATATGAATGCGTCTTCTTTCAATCAGGAGTGCACCAGAGGTTTGTGCGAAGCCTTCTATAGACCCATTGACAGCCAGATTTCCGCGCGCTTGACTGGCCGGGAGTTGAATTCCTGATGTTTTCCGGTGATTACTCAGATCGGGCCTGTATGGACCAACGGATCCAGTTTCATCCTGAACTCAAGATCCCCCGATCTCACTAACGAATCCGGCTATTCGTTGTATCGCGCCAGCAGGTAAGCTGCCAGGGCACTCTGGATACGTGGGACAATCGTGTCGTTAAAGGTATTCTGGACGCTGGTACGCGCGGCACCTGGATAGGTTGCCGACTGCACGAAAGTATAGCCAGAAATGACCGGGGCCTGAGTAGGCTCGACGAATGCAACGCTTCCCGAATTTCCAACGAAGCGTAGCTTGAACTCAAGGGAAGTTGTAGTGATTTGTATCGTATCCCCTGCCGGTGTTCCCTTCAGAGTCAAATCGGCCTGAACACCTGACAGGGTAACCGTGGTTACGAATTGAACTCCCGTTTCGACCAGAATCGACTCAGCCGTGGAACTGATGGTGACCGCTGTGTAGTCGATACCGAAATTGTAGATACAAAAGCCACTTGATGTAAGGATGCAAGTGACCGGCATCTGAGGGTTCTGGCCGGACACGCTGGTGTCGGTATCCGCT
>CEUV01154869.1_pt1 | contig 10371 bp, 10 predicted proteins | sample 356401 | NCBI WGS metagenome assembly CEUV01 (sample SAMEA2622710, study PRJEB7988) | marine metagenome | isolation source: saline water (ENVO:00002010), including
CGCAGGAATGCCCGCCGTGACCATCAGGGAATCACGCTCCACTCCCAGCCGTTGCGCCGCGGCAATGACCGTGTTGACCCAGGCTATCGATACCGTGGCCTCCAAAGACAATATCGCTGTCCTCTAAAGTAAATTCTGTTCTTATGTTAGCGGTTTATCCTTGGGGATATCAAATACTTCATTGGACTAACCGTATTTGGAGTGGCCAATAATGTCACGAAAAAGCGTTTTTATCACAGGCGCCGCAGCCGGCATCGGCCGCGCCATCGCGAAACTGTTTGCCGCCAATGGCTTCTTTGTGGGCCTCTACGATGTCGACGAAACCGGCCTTAAGGCACTGGCCCGTGAGCTGGGCGAGCATCATACGTATTCAGGGCGGTTAGATGTAGTGGCTCCTGAGGAGTGGTCTCGTGCCCTGGCGGCATTCATGCAGCGCGCTGAGCGCCTGGATGTGCTGATTAACAACGCCGGCATTCTGGTGTCGGGCCCCATGGAAAACACAGCGCTTATCAAGTTTGCCGTGCGCGGATTGACCGAGGCCCTTGATCTGGAGTGGCAGGACGACGGCATTCGCGTGATGGATGTGTTGCCGCTGTTCGTCAAGACCGCCATGGTCGATAACATGAACGCGGGCAGCCTCCGCAGTATGGGCGTGCATCTCACGCCCGAGGATGTGGCAAAAACCGTGTGGCAAGCCGCTCGTTACCAGGGAAAGCTTCCCAAGGTTCACTGGACGGTCGGATTTCAACCCCGTCTTTTTTTACGGCCTGGCTGGCAGGTTCCCGATTTTGTCACCCGCTTTATCAATAGCCGCCTTGCCAGCGCACACTAATAATGGAACACGTCATGATGAGCACCTTGCCAGCAGGAATGCAGCCAATCAACGATTTCAATCAGGCACGCCAGCACCCATCGCCGCTGGATCGGCTGGCGAGTGTACGCAAGGCCGCGCGTGGATTCCGTGAGCGCTTTCTGGATGAGCCCTGTGTGCTGTTCTACAAAAGTATCGACTTGATTCGTGTGCCTTATCCCACTTGGTACGGCTACAGCGGAGTCTATGCGCAGAGCGCGTACCGTTTTCCTTTTATCCATATCCTGAATCGTTTGTTTGTTCTGCAGTACCTGGATCTGGCTGGCGAGGTGAAAACCTTGCTTTTCTCGCCTTCAGACGTTGAAGGTAATCGCAAAACGCCGTTCTTCGACCGTCTCACCAGCAAGATCAAATTGCCGCGTGCCGCCGAAAATCTGATTGCGCCGCTGTACCATGATGTCGAAAGCGCGCTTGCCACCGTTGGCATACGCCCGGAGCAGGTGGATTACATCAGCTATGACCATTTGCACACGCAGGATGTCCGGCGCTGGTTAGGCAGTGGCAAGAACACCGGCTTTTTTCCCAATGCCAAATTGCTTGTACATCGTCAGGAATGGATTTCAACAAGCGCACTGTTGCCCTGTCAGGCTGACTGGTATTGCCCGAACGGGATCAGCGGCGTGGATGCATCTCGGGTGGTGTGTTTTGATGGTAGTGTGCAGCTTGGGCGCGGTGTTGCATTATTGCATACGCCGGGCCACACCGAGGGCAATCATTCCCTGGTCGCACGGGTGCCGGATGGCCTTCGAGTCACTTCCGAAAACGGCGTTGGCGCCGATGCTTATGCGCCCATGAATTCGCGTATCAACGCTGTTCGTCGTTATGCCCAGGCTACCGGCGTAGAAGTGATCCTCAATGGCAATACGCTCGAAGGCAGCAATGATCAATATATTTCGATGGTCATGGAAAAAACGGTTGCCGGGCCTTCGGCGAACCCGGATTTCCCTAATTGTGCAACGTCGAGCGAGGCAACACCGCACTGGACGATGCCGGGGCAGGAAAGCAGTTTCCTGATCGGCGAAGCAAGCTTCGGCAGTGTGGTGAAATAATTTTGGAGTCAATATGGCAACCGTCACCATGCGCGATGGCGAACAACTGAACGTAATTTGCATCGGTAAAGGAAAGCCTGTGGTGCTGTTGCACGGTTTTGGTTCGCGTGCTTCTCACTGGCTTCCCAATATTTTGCCTTTAATTGGCCGATACCGATTTTATTTGCCCGATCTCAGAGGGTTTGGTGGCTCGCATCATGCCCGGCTGCATGGCGAGCACGCGTTTACTGTATATGCGCGTGATCTTGAAGATGTGCTCAATCACTTCGAACTCGACAGTGTCGCGTTGGGGGGGATATCGACAGGGGCGTACACCTGCCTGATGTACAATAAAGAGTTTGGCTTTGATCGCGTCAACAAATATTTGAACATTGAGCACTCCGCCAACAGCAAAAATGATGGAGACCGGCACCATGGATTATTCGGCCCCGATCAGGAAAAATTGTTCGCCGATTTTCGTGATTTGATGGCGTTGGCAGAAGCGCATGGCATGGATATTCCCTATTGGGCGCTGCCCCCTGAAGTCAGAATACAGTTTCGTGATGTCACCATGCGCGTGGTCAGGCGTGCTTTCAATTCCCGATTGGCGCGTCGGATCGCTACTGTGGCCGCCACAAACGCAGAACCATTTCTCACTCGATATCTGATGCAGGTCGATCGGTGGCAAGTATACCTGGAGTTGATGTGTTCCTTTATGCAAGGAAATGACGCGACAGACGCGCTGCACCGCATCAAGGTGCCAACGACCGTGATGATTGGTAAACAATCCCGCTATTTCACCGAGAGCGCACAACGGGAACTGGTCACGCATATCCCGCACGCAGACGTCGTTGTATTTGAAAAATCAGGGCATATTCCAATCATTGAAGAGCCGATCAAGTTCCAGCGGGAATTCGCGAGATTTCTGCGGGGAGGCTAAGGAGTGCTCTTTATCATTAAGGTGACATTATGAAGTTCCGAGAAACCATTAGCTACCCTTACCCGATCCGGGCGTTGCTGCCGGTGCTGACAGATCCTGCTTTCCTGCTACGAAAATATGAGGCGCAGGGAGCCCACAATATCCAGATGCTATCCCAGGAGGTTTGTGAGCGAAAAAGCCGTATTTGTGTGCAGCGTGCCGTTCCTGTGAGTGTAGACATTCCCGCGTTCGCCAAATTCATGGTGCCCGCGCATATCACGCTCATCCAGACCGACAGTTGGGACAAGCAAAGCCATGCTGGGCAGTGGGATGTCGAGCTTGTAGGGTTGTCGGCCAAGGTGGTTTGTCAGATGCAGATGGTGAGCAAGAGAGACGGAACCTTGCAGACCCTGGACTTCGACGTCCGGGTGGGTGTGCCCCTCGTCGGCGGCAAACTTGAGGAACTGCTGGCGCGTGATCTCCGTCAGAAATTCACCAAGGATACCCAGGTGACCCTGGGCATCATTTCGTCTGTGATCGCGGAGGAGCGGGAGCTCGCCTGAACCCCGCCGCCGCAATAGCTGGTTGATGTAGACCGTGTTGACCCAAGCCATCGATACGGTGGCCTCCAAAGACGATATAGATGGCCTCCAAAGTAAATATTGTTCTTATGTTAGAGGTTTATCCTTGGTGTTAACAAATTCATCTCATTAGTAGAGAGTCCGCTCATGACTAAGCTCTTTGATTCAGACGTTCTGATCGCAGGCGGAGGCCTCGCGGGCCTCGTCACTGCGCTTGAAGCATTACGTGCCGGTAAGACCGTCACAGTGGTCGATCGAGATACGCCCGAGCGCCTGGGCGGGCTGGCGTTATGGGCCTTTGGGGGCATGGCGTTGGTAGGCACACCGCTACAGGCAAAAATGCGGATTCCAGACACGCCAGAAGTGGCATTGCGGGATTGGATTCGCTTCGGCGAGCTCAACCCCCATGAGGAATGGCCTATACGCTGGGCTCAATACTATGTAGAGCATTCACGCAGCGAAGTGTACGACTGGCTGCGCAACGAAGGCATCCGTTTTGCGCCAGCGGTGAATTGGGTGGAGCGGGGCATGAACGGGGAGGGCAACAGCCTGCCTCGCTACCATGTGGTGTGGGGAACGTCGCGGGAACTGGTACGCTGTATGGTGGCCGCTCTGCAGCGCGCTACCCAGAACGGTAGACTGACGCTGCTGCATCGACACCGAATTAACGGGCTGGATCACGAAGCCGGCAAGGTGAGTGGTGCCGTTGCCATCGATGAGGCAAGCGGGGAAGAAGTGCGTTTCCGCGCACCGGTGGTGGTGCTCGCGATGGGCGGTATTAACGGCCATCATGAGGAGTGTCGGGCCAACTGGCCGAAAGACCGTCCCCAGCCAGCCACCATGCTCAACGGCGCACATCCCTTTGCTGACGGCAAGCTGCACCATTGGGTGGCCGATCATTTGGCTGGGCGCATCACCCATGCCGGTGAGATGTGGAATTATGCCGCCGGCTTTCCACACCCGTTTCCTCATTTCGAAGGACATGGCCTGTCCATCATTCCCTGCAAGTCGGCGCTGTGGCTTGACCACCGCGGTGAGCGGATTGGGCCCGAGCCGCTGGTGACCGGCTTCGATACTCATTGGCTGTGCAATCGCGTGGCCGTGCAGGAAAAGCCCTGGACTTGGCAACTGCTGAACTGGCGCATTGCCGCGAAGGAGTTTGCCATTTCTGGGGCCGAACATAACCAGCGGATCCGCGACAAGCAGTTCATTCACTTCCTCAGAGAAACCCTGCTTGGCAACCACCGCCTGGTGCGCCAAATGCAGAAGGAAAGCCCTCATTTTTTGGTGGATGACACATTAAACGGGCTGGCCGCAAAAATGAATGCGCTCACTTGTTCGCTCGACGTCGATCCCGCAGTGCTACAGGCCACGGCCGACGCGTTTGACGCCAATTTCATGGGTGGAGGGCATCTGCAGAACGATGACCAGATTCGCCGTATCCTGCATGCCCGCCAGTGGGGCCCCGACCGATTGCGCACCTGTAAGCCCGCGCCACTGCAGTCATCAGGCGCAGGCCCTTTTATTGCGATTCAATCGCAGTTGATCACCCGCAAGAGCCTGGGAGGTTTGCGTACCGACCTGAAGAGCCGGGTGCTAGATTTCGACGATCAGCCGATTGATGGGCTCTACTGCGTGGGGGAGGCTGCCGGTTTCGGTGGTGGCGGTGCCAGTGGCAAGCGCTCGCTAGAGGGCACGTTCTTGCCCGGCTGCATTATGACTGCCCGCGCAGCAGCCCGCTCCATCATCGCTGGGCGCTGACGCGTACGCCCAGCCAATTTAACAATTAAGATGCCTTAACAGCTGAGGAGATCCACCATGCCGAACGGCGCACAAGCTTTGATGAAAACTCTGGTTGATGCCGGGGTTGAGGTCTGCTTTACGAATCCAGGCACCAGTGAAATGCATTTTGTGGCGGCATTGGATAGTGAGTCGAACATGCGGGCGGTTCTTACCCTCTTTGAAGGCGTTGCTACCGGCGCCGCTGATGGTTATGCGCGTATGGCAGACAAGCCCGCTGCGACCCTGTTGCACCTGGGCTGTGGCCTGGGCAATGGGCTTGCCAATCTGCACAACGCCCGGAAGGGCAATGTGCCGGTCGTTAACATTGTCGGTGACCACGCAACCTACCATGTGAAGTACGATGCCCAGCTGCAATCGGATATCGAAACGGTGGCACGTAATGTATCGCCCGGATTCGTGCGTACCTCTAAAAGCACGGCTGAACTCTGCTGTGATGTGGCTGACGCCATTGCCGCCGCACGAGGTTTGCCTGGCCAGGTAGCGACCCTGATTCTGCCGGCGGACGTTTCATGGGGTGACGGCGGCGTGCCGTGCGCTGTGCCGCCCATGGCCGTCCCACCCGCGGCCGATGATGACGTAATTGAGGCGGTTGCAGCCGCCATCCGCTCGGGAAAGAAAACAGCTTTGCTGCTTGGTGGCCGCGCCTTGCGAGAACCGAGCCTGCTGGCCGCTGCCCGTATCGCGGCTCAGTGCGATATCACCCTGTTGGCAGAAACCTTTCCCACGCGCATTGAGCGGGGAGCAGGTTTGCCCCCAGTTGAGCGCATCGCTTATCTCGCGGAACTGGCCGGCATCCAGTTGGCCGATGTCGAGCACCTCATCCTGGTCGACAGCAAGGCTCCGGTGTCTTTCTTTGCTTATCCGGGCAAGCGGAGCTATCTGGTGCCTGATTCCTGCGAGGTGCTAACGCTCGCGACCGCAGAGCAGGACACCACCGCCAGCCTCGAGAGATTGGCCCAGGTGCTGGGGGCTGACAACGCAACGCCGCTGTTGCAGGCCAGCCAGCGACCCGGCCGCCCGCGAGGGAAGCTTACCACCGAAAAAGTCTGCAAGGCCGTAGGCCATCTGCTGCCGCAAAATGCCATCATCATTGATGAATCCATCACCTCCGGCCTAATGCTGTCAGTGATGACCGCCGGTGCACCACGTCACGACCTTATCACTCTCACCGGGGGGGCAATCGGCCAGGGTCTCCCCAATGCCGTTGGCGCGGCTATTGCGTGTCCCGACCGGCCCGTATTGGCTCTTATCGGTGACGGCACCGCCATGTATACCCTTCAGGCGTTATGGACCATGGCCCGTGAGCGGCTCAACGTCACCTCGATCATTTTCAACAACGCCTCTTATTCCGTATTGAATATAGAACTGGAACGCGTTGGCGCAGAAGGGGCAGGCGAGAAGGCCAAATCCCAATTGGATCTCAACGGCCCCGTGCTAAATTTCGCCCACCTGGCGCAGGGAATGGGTGTTCATGGAATTCGCGTCAGCACGACGGAAGATCTGGTGAAGGGGCTGGAATATGCGCTCAGCCAGCCAGGGCCACATCTGATCGAGGTCATGGTTCCAGAATCGCTCAGCGGCTTAAAACGCAAGGCCCTGCCATGGGTTCTGCGCTCGCTGCCGGGGCTCCCGCTTTCTTTGGCGAGAGCGTTGAAACGCAAAATTGCCCCCTGATTAGATGGAATTCCTCCAGTCTTCTCAGGAGTGCCATTCCGACCATAAAGGCTTGTGTCCTGCCAGCTCAGGTTCCGGCAATCAAAATACCGGGAGGAAGAAAAATGTACGACTACATCATTGTGGGTGCCGGATCTGCAGGGTGCGTGTTGGCCAACCGCCTTTCTGCCAACCCGGATAACCGGGTCTGCCTGCTTGAGGCGGGGCCGTGCGACCGCACGTACTGGATACGCAATTGTAATCCGCTGAACATGCTGTATTTGATGAACAGCCGCAAGTACAACTGGCGTTATCAGACGGAAGCGGAGCCGCGAACTGGCAACCGGCGTTTTTTCTGGCCCCGAGGCCGAGCCTTGGGCGGCTCCAGCTCGATCAACGCCATGATCTACACCCGCGGACACCCAAGCGACTATGATCACTGGGCTGAGCTAGGCAATCCGGGCTGGGATTATCAGAGCATGCTGCCGTGGTTTCGTCGCTCAGAACGGCAACAGCGCGGCGCAGACCCTTGGCACGGCGATCAAGGCAGCATGGATGTGGTGGACACTAACTACCACTTTCCCGTCAGCACAGCCTTTGTCAACGCCTGCTTTGAGGCCGGTTTGTCGCAGAATAATGACTTCAACGGCCCAGAGCAGGAAGGCTGTGGATTCTTCCAAGTGACCCAGACTCCCAGCGGCCGGCGAGCCAACAGCGCTTACACCTTTCTGGATGAGGCGCTATCCCGCCCCAATCTGACGGTAATGACCGGAGCCCATGTTACCCGTATTTGCTTTGAAGGAAAGGCGGCAAGCGGCGTGGAGTTCAGTCGTAGCGGCCCGGGTGGCGTACGGGAGATCCTCAAGGCGCGCAGGGAAGTGATTCTGAGTGCCGGCGTGATCAACTCGCCGCATCTTCTCAAATTGTCGGGAATCGGGCCCGCAGATGAACTGCAGGCTCTTGGGATCGAGATGGTGCATGATTTGCCTGGTGTGGGCGAGAACCTGCAAGATCATCCGGACGTGATCATCCGCTGCCTGGATAAGTCTGGAACGTCAATGGCTGTTGCACCCAGCAGACATGCCTTGGCATTCTTGGGGCGCATGATGTTCAAAAAGCCCTTTGTGTTCACTCCGACCGACTGCGGCGGATTTATCCGCTCACACCCAGATGAGCCGATCCCCGATCTGCAGCTGCAGTTTGCCGCGATACGTATGCAGCCCCATGGCCGGGGACTATCCACCTCTATGCGGTCGGGATTCGTCTTACACATCTGCCACCTGCGCCCTGAGAGCCGAGGAAAGGTGATGCTTCGTAGCGCTGATCCGTTTGCAGCACCAATCATTCACGCCGCATACTTCCAGCAGGAAAAGGAACTTAATGCCCTCGTGCGCGGTGTACGTTTGGCGCGCCAAATTCTCTCCCAGCCAGCACTGCGAGCCTTTCATGGAGGAGAGGAGAGTCCGGGGCTGGCGCTTAAAACCGATGACCAGCTTCGGCAATGGATCCTGGCGCACGTCGAAACTGTGTACCACACCGCGGGTACCTGCGCCATGGGGAAGAATAATCAGGCAGTCGTGGATGCAACGTTGAAAGTGCATGGGGTGGATCGATTACGGGTGATTGATTCGTCGATCATGCCCACCATCACAGGCAGTAATATACATGCCCCCACTGTGATGATCGCTGAAAAAGGTGCGGATATGATTTTAACTCACGGTAAAATCGTGTAGCCAACCCATCGCCATGGTAGGGTGGAAAGAGGCACTGGTGCGTCTATATTCAGGAAAGACCTGTATTCCGATCAGTATCCTGAACATGGATGGTATGGTGCAGTGCTTTTGCTTTCAATAGTGTATTCTTAAGCTCATGCAAAGACAGTGGCTTTGATAGATGTAAATTCATTCCATAGTCTATGCACTCTTGTTGGTGCTCTTTTGCTACATGAGCTGTCAAAGCAACAATAGATAAAGGCTTCAAATTTTCCTCGTGCTCATATTGTCGAATCAATTTTGTCGCTTCGAATCCATTCATCTCAGGCATTTCACAATCTATTAAAGCTATATCAAACTGGTCCTCACTAACCATGCTGACAGTTTGTTTCCCATTAGAATTCGCGTAACAACCATCTGGTTGACGAAGTTGTCTTCCGCTACCAGCACTTCTAATCCTTGTAAAGACTGGCAACTTTTATCGTCACTGGTTTTATCTCCTAGCTTATTTTCTGCCTCCGGCAAAGAAACAGAAAACCAGAACTCAGAACCTTTTCCTTCCTGGCTTTCTACACCTATCCGACCATTCATCAATTCAACAAGTTTTTACAGATTGCCAACCCTAAACCAGACCCGCCATATTCTCTAGTAGTAGAGCTTTCAGCCTGTGTATACGCCGAAAATTGCCTAGCCTTAGCGCTTTCAATGAGTCCGATACCTGTATCGCTTACCGAAATTCTAATATTATCGTGTTCAATATCGGGTGAAACAGCCAAACAAACACGACCACACTCTGTGAATTTCAACGCATTTCCGACAAAATTAGAAATTTGTTGTCGAATTCTGGTAGGGTCGCCTTGCACAATGGTCGGTAACTCTGGATTATATTCCAATCGCAGAGCAACTCCATCCTTAAACGGACCCCAAACTTACTAATCATTTGGTCCGAGGCTCCATTTCATGACAGCGCCCCGTTGCAATATACTGACTTTGGCATGGGGGATGACAGTATTTATCCGTTGATAGAGGCGTTCAATATCCAGTCCAGGCAGCGGGGTGGCCTGACCAGGTTCGTAAGGGGACCAGAATTTCTCCCAATGAACAAGTACCACGTTCTGCGGCGCCATCTGCTCCAGCAAATACTCAGGGTAACGTTCCATTTTTTGATAGCTGGCGGCGCACAGCACAGCCATATCAACTGGTTTACCGTCATTCAGTATTGAATCCGGTGGCAAGCCGTTGGGGAAGGACGATGCGGATGTTTGGATGAATATGCGATAGATGGTCGCACCGTTGTTGTCGAGCAAGTCGAGCAGGTAACTAACATTTTCACCTGAGCGCCAGTCAATAGCGTCCCTCGGCAGTTGTCGCTGAGGGTGTTCTATGTTCCCTGCCGCCAATTGCCAGGAACCCAGTTGAGGTGCATGATTCGACTTGATTGGAAATACCCGCATGTTACGGGAAATTGTTAGCCATCGCCCTCCTGCGCCATCAATTGACATGGAAGGTTCCACGTTAATGACCTGGCTGGATTCAAGTGTGGCGTTAAGGATATTCTTTAAAGTCAGGTTGCCGTAAATACGCGCATTGGGTGCCAGCTTTGTGGCGATGTAAGGAATATCTAGTACATGATCGTAGTGCGCATGACCCACTAGCACTGCCTTAACATCGTCAAGCGGTGGCAGATGACGATCGATGGTTTCAGTGTCCGGTGCAAGCGATCCCAGCGTCGCAATGGCCAGCAAGCCAGGATTTGAGTAAAAGGGATCAACCAGTACACTCCCTGTGGAAAAGGCCAGATGAA
>CEUV01117246.1_pt1 | contig 10336 bp, 10 predicted proteins | sample 356401 | NCBI WGS metagenome assembly CEUV01 (sample SAMEA2622710, study PRJEB7988) | marine metagenome | isolation source: saline water (ENVO:00002010), including
TTGATGTATGTTAAGCATTAAATATCCTTCAAGTCTCTCAGGTTTTTTTCCATCGCATCTATCGAGATTTCTTTATATTTTTTTGGAACAAAAAACTCAGAATCAGCAATTTCTGTTTGTTTAACTTCAACAGCTGTGAAATGCATGATGACATTAAATCGTTCGATTCTATATTCCATTAAAACACCAGGAATATTTTTAAAAGGGGTACACCAGTTTGGGTCTTTGATTTCAATTTCTTTTGTATACCACAAATCATAGGTGTATGGGGTTTCAGGGCTTTCAACACTAACTTCAGCCTTATGACATAAATAGCCCGCTATCGACTTGGTGTCAGGGAGCAATTTAATTTCATGTGCCGGTATATCGGCAATTAAGTCATCAACTTGCTGAATTCCTCGATGAGAAACGTTTCTATTTCGCATGAATTTAAGCATCTCATGCAAGTGTTTGTCTTCGGTATTGGTGATGTATCCAATCTTAATCATGCCCAAACCAAAAGTTAATTCAGTATTGATGTTATTGTTTTTAAACTGCATTTCCATTTCCGACGGCATGAGTTTTTCCATCCATCTGTCTTCAATTGGACGCGGGTATGAAATATCGTATGTAATAATACCTTCGTCAATACTGCCAGCACTTTCTTTACAGGAGTTTCCGAGTATTAGAGGTAAACTAAGAATTATTATTACACGCGTTAAATATTTCACTCTACAGTTAAAAATAAGGGTGTTTTTTGTTTCTTAAGTCCTTTATAAAGACCTCTTTTGAGGATAAATACAGCACTTTAAGAGAACAATCGCTTAAATTAAGGGAACTTTTTCAATAATCATAATTGAAAACAGCTAAGTTTTTAACGTTACCATAAAATCTGACATTTCTTTAAATGTGATTAACAAAACACGTCGCATTTTTAATTTGATTATTTTTGTTAAATGCAACCGGTTCAAGAATTAAGACCCATTACTGATTGGTTACCAACTACCCTTAAAGAGGTTCGGAAAAGAGGGTGGGAAGAGTTAGATGTTATTCTGTTTTCGGGTGACGCATATGTTGATCACCCATCTTTTGGTTGTGCAGTTATTGGAAGAATCATCGAATCTGAAGGATTAAAAGTGGCTATTGTTCCGCAACCCAATTGGAAAGATTCAAGAGATTTCACAAAATTAGGTAGACCTCGTTTGTTTTTTGGAGTTACAGGAGGGTGTATGGATCCTATGGTGAATCATTACACTGCTTCAAAAAGAAGACGATCAACTGATGCTTACACGCCTGGAGGACAATCCGGTTTCAGGCCAGACTATGCGACATCTGTGTATACACAAAAGCTAAAGGAATTATACCCTGATGTACCTGTTTTAATAGGAGGGATTGAGGCATCGTTAAGAAGGGTAACACATTATGATTATTGGAAAGATGAACTGATGCCATCTATTCTTAAAACCTCTGGAGCGGATATGCTTGTTTATGGTATGGGAGAACAACCACTCAGAGAGGTACTAACTCTCCTTTCCAAGGGAGTGCCTTTTAATCGATTAGATACGATTAAGCAAACAGCGATATTAAAACAGGGAAAAATCCCTAAGGTGAAATCATGGGAGGATGTTGAAATTGGTTCGCATGACTCGTGCTTGGATGATAAATTAATTTATGCCAGAAACTTTAAAACAATTGAACAAGAATCCAATAAAACCTATGCAAGAAGAATATTGCAAAAAATTGGGGCTGATACCCTGGTTATTAATCCTCCATTTCCAACCATGAGTGAAGATCAAATGGATGCTTCATTTGATATGCCTTACACGAGGATGCCTCATCCTAAGTATAAAAAAAGAGGAGTGATTCCCGCTTATGAAATGATTCGTCATTCTGTGAATATGCATCGAGGTTGTTTTGGTGGATGTAGTTTTTGTACTATTTCTGCTCATCAAGGGAAGTTTATTGCAAGCCGATCAGAGGAGTCGATTTTAAAAGAGGTAGATCAGGTTACAAAGATGCCTGATTTTAAAGGATATATTTCTGATTTAGGAGGTCCGTCAGCAAATATGTATAAATTGAAGGGTATTGACCAATCCATTTGTGATCAATGCGTAAGCCCTTCTTGTATTCACCCCGTAATATGTTCCAATTTGGACACCAATCATCAAGCAATGATTGACTTATTAAAGAAGGTGGATGAACACCCTGAAATTAAAAAAGCGTTCATAGGAAGTGGTATTAGGTATGATTTACTGACGAAGTCCTACAATAAAAATGGAGATGAATCTATGGATGAATACCTAGAGCAAGTTGTTACACGACATATCTCCGGAAGACTTAAGGTAGCGCCTGAGCATACCGCAGACGAAACGCTGAAAATCATGCGAAAACCTTCTTTTAAGCATTTCAAAGAATTTAAAAAGAAATATGACGAGATTAATCGTAAACATGATTTAAATCAGCCATTAATACCTTACTTCATTAGTTCTCATCCAGGAACAGGTCAAGAAGATATGGCTGAACTCGCAGCAGAAACAAAAGATTTAGGGTTTAAGTTAGAGCAAGTGCAAGATTTCACGCCTACACCAATGACTGTTGCAACAGTTATTTATTATTCTGGCTACCATCCATATACCTTACAAAAAATGGAAACAGCTATTCATGCTGATGAGAAAAAAGACCAAAATATTTTCTTTTTCTGGCATAAACGTGAAAATCATTTTAAGATTAGCAAACAGCTCAAAGAAATAAATCGACCTGATTTAGAGAAAAGATTGCTTGGAGTAAAAAATGAACAAAACACTCAGCAAAAAGAGATTCCTGAGTGGCTGAAAAATAGACGAAAGAAAAAGAAAAGACGGTGATTATTTACGGATAATAAACGATTATTCTCCATTAATAATTTAGAATAATTTTAATCAGGTTGAAAAAGTAACTTGGTTTTATGGATATTCTTTCGCATACATTCTCTGGCCTGGCAATTGGCGCAACAGCCCTTCATTTTTCAAAAAAAAAAGTAAGTTATAAAATGTTCTTGCTTTTCTCATGTGGTTTTGCTGCTTTCTTTCCTGACTTAGATGTGATTACTCAATGGAGCGGATTTGATACTACATTTGGAAATTGGTTTGATTTAAAGGAAAAGGGAAGCTTGATTTATCACCAAAAAAGATGGTTTTCTCATCATGCATTATTCCATTCTTTGCCAATGGCCATCCTTTTTACAGGGATTTTATCCCTCTATTTTAGATTAAGGAGAAGAGTGTCCTGGAGAAGTGTATGGCGTGAAAATAAACTTTTCTTTGCAGCTGTATTTAGTGCTTATCTTGTCCATCTTTTTGAAGATATGCCAACGCCAACTTTTGTTTGGGGAGGTGTGGCTTTTTTATTTCCATCTGAACAATATTGGGGAGGTAAAGGGTATATTTGGTGGTGGAATAATTATGATTTGTTTTTAATAATCATTTCAATTTTTGTTTTGAATATTTCTCTTACAGGATTAACCCTATTCCGAATTAGAAACGTGGTTACTCAATCAATCGCATCTATAATTCTTATTATTGGTGTAGGGTTATTTAATTATCAAATGCTACATCGTGGATATTCGTTTAATTATTCTGGAATGTCAGAACACCATCAAGTTTGGCAAATGAATGAAGCTAAATCGTTAGAGCTCCAAAAAGAAATTCTTGGTGATGAGCTTTATGAAATTATGATTAAAATCGATCATTCAATCCCTTTTTGGTTTTAGAAATTATATTTCCTCCAATACAGAATTATCTTCTTTTGAACGTTTTCTTTTGTAATAATTAATCACCCGGCTAATTATTCCAGTTACTGAAAACATTAATCCTAGAATAACGATTAAGGAACCTTTAGGCCATTTGGCCATTTTTAGAATCATTCCAATTATAAAAAGAATTAGCCCTATAACTATAATTAATAAGCGAGTTTTTTTCATTTAGTATCCAAGAACTTTTCGTACGCGATTTAATGTTTCCTCAGCAATAATCCTTGCTTTTTTTGATCCAACTGCTAACTTTTGATCCAACAAATGTTTGTTATCCATATAATGATGATACATTTTTCGCTCATGCTGGAATCGATTGCAGATAAGTTCAAAAAGTTCTTGTTTTGCATGACCATAACCGTAGTTCCCTTCTTTGTACTTTTTTGCTAAATGTTCAGATTGCTCAGGGGTTGCTAAAAGTTCATAGAGTTTAAAAACTGTACATGTTTCTGGATGTTTTGGCTCCTCAAGACCTAACTCATCCGTTTTGATTTTCATGATATTTTTTCTTAGCGCTTTATCATCAAGAAAAATATTGATTGTATTTCCATAGGACTTGCTCATCTTTTGGCCATCAATCCCTGGAACATACATTGTTTTTTCATTTAAGCTTATTTCTGGCTCAATAAGTAAAGGTCCATAGTGATTATTAAACCTATTTGCTAAATCACGAGTGAATTCTAAATGCTGTTTTTGATCCTTACCTACAGGCACAATTTCTGCATCATATAATAGAATGTCTGCAGCCATGAGCACAGGATAGTTGAACAACCCGGCATTAACTTCTGATGTTCGATCAGCTTTGTCTTTAAATGAATGTGCGAGTTGAAGTCTGCTATATGGCATAAAACAATTTAAATACCAAAAAAGTTCGGAAACTTCAGCAACATCACTCTGACGATAAAAAATATTAGATTCTATATCAATTCCAAATGCAAGCCAGGTGGCTGCTACTGAATAAGTATTTTCTCTAATTAATGCACCATCTTTTAGTGCCGTTAGTGAATGCATATCGGCTATAAAGGCAAAAACTTCATTTTCCGTCGACTTACTCAATTCCACCATAGGGATGATAGCTCCCAATATATTTCCTAAATGTGGAACTCCTGTACTTTGAATACCTGTTAAAACTCTAGACATACGATTATTTTGCGTAAAATTAGTGTATTCTTTCTGATTGGCCTTAAAAACTTAAAAATGCAACTAATCCTTTAAATGAGTTATTTAGTCGATTATTTATGCTGTTTATAATGGTTGGTAAACCTTTAATGAGATTCTGCTCGTTGTTAAGATATAAAGATTATTAAGGTAGTTTTTTCATAGTCAAAGGTAGTTAAAAAGCTCTGGTTCTAGCAGGGCTTTTTTTTTGTGCTTACATTAGTGGGATGAAATGGGTTTTGTTTTTCCCGAGAATCATTTGGAAATTATGGCTTTTGTGTTTTATGATCATATCGACAATAGTCTATTTCCCTGTCGTTTATTTTATGATAGTTGTTTTAAAGAATTATTCGCTTACATTTAAAACGATTTATAAAATATGGTCATGGAGTATCTGTATTGCAGTTGGTATTGTTCCAAGAATTAAGAATAAAAACTTTCTACCTAAGGATTCTAACTTTGTTATAATATCTAATCATTCATCACAATTAGATATCGTTGTTCCTTACACTAGATTGAATAGTTATTTTGCTTTCCTTGCTAAAGAAGAACTGAAAAATGCGCCTTTATTTCGAACTAATTTTAGAGGAATGAATATTACCGTGAATCGGAAAGATATGATAAGTGGTGCTGGAGCTTTGAAGGAATGTGCACAGAAACTGGATGAAGGTGCAAACCTTTTGATTTTTCCTGAAGGTACAAGAAGTAGGACTGCGCCCATAATGAAGCCGTTTAAAGCAGGACCTTTTAAATTAGCCGTTGAGAATCAGGTTCCAATTGTTCCGCTTGTCTTTTTAGATAATTACAAACGTTTGCAAGGAGGAAATATGTGGTTTGGTAAGTGCGGACCAGGACAATCAAGAATGGTTGTGTTAAAACCAATTCCCACCAAAGGTCTTGAAAAAAAGGATATTTCACAGCTCATGCATGATGCGCATCAATCTATGGAGTCATTCTTACGTTCAAACATCAAAGACTACCCTAAAAAAGGTTGATTTTTTTTTCTTTACCTTAAAGAGAATCAATATTTTTGCTCGAACAAATTTAATTTAAATGGCTGTTTTAGTAGATAATAATTCAAAAGTAATCGTTCAAGGTTTTACAGGAAGCGAAGGTACGTTCCACGCAAGTCAAATGATAGAGTATGGAACTAATGTGGTAGGAGGGGTTACACCAGGTAAAGGTGGTCAAACTCATTTAGAAAGACCCGTTTTTAATTCCGTTGCAGAAGCTGTACAAAAGGCAGAAGCAAACGTATCAATCATTTTTGTACCGCCAGCTTTCGCGGCAGATGCAATTATGGAGGCAGCAGAAGCTGGGATAAAAGTAATTGTGGCAATTACTGAAGGTATTCCTGTAGCGGATATGACAAAAGTAAAAAAGTATATTGCAGATAAAGATTGCACATTAATAGGTCCTAATTGTCCTGGTGTTATTACAGCCGGTCAAGCTAAAGTAGGAATTATGCCAGGATTTATCTTTAAAGAAGGTAAAGTTGGTATTGTATCCAAATCTGGTACATTAACATACGAGGCTGCTGATCAAATTTCCAAAGCTGGCTTAGGAATTACCACCGCAATTGGAATCGGTGGAGATCCTATTATTGGTACAACTACTAAAGACGCTGTTCAACTTCTCATGGCTGATCCTGAAACTGAAGGAATTGTTGTAATTGGAGAAATTGGAGGTAATTTAGAGGCTGAAGCTGCAGCGTGGATAAAAGAAAATGGCACAAAACCTGTTGTTGGCTTTATTGCTGGTGAAACTGCTCCTAAAGGAAGGACTATGGGGCATGCTGGAGCAATTGTTGGAGGAGAAGATGATACCGCTGAGGCTAAAAAGAGAATTATGAGAGAATGTGGAATCAAAGTTGTTGATTCTCCTGCTCATATTGGACAGGCTATGGCGGAATTGTTATCCGTGAATGCGTAAAAAGCAAGGGATTTATAAATACTAAAAAAGCCGCTTTTGCGGCTTTTTTAGTATTATGACCTAATAAAGTCACACTTATGGTACGATATAGGTTTTTAACTGATGAAGAATTAAAGGCTTTAGATGAAGAATTTAAGCATTTTTTAATAGCTAATGGTCTTCACGCAGAAGAGTGGGAAGAACTAAATAAAAATGACCCCGATAAAGCGATTGAAATTGTGGGCTTATTTAGTGATTTAGTGTTAGATAAAGTTTATGATAAAACAGAATTTATTCTTTATCAAAATGCAAAAAGCTTGAAGGTCTTCAAATTTTTTAAAGAAAAGGCTATTTTGATTGGTGTTGATTATCAGGGTAGAGATGACTTTCCATTGGAAGGAGTCATGGAATTTATTTCTAAAAATGCAGAAAAGATGTTGATCTATTCCTCTAGTAAATCATTTGATGAAGTTGAAAGAAATAAGGAAATTCATCATTTAATAAAATATGGTGCTTTTGCAACTGATGATAAAATATTTAACTTTCTTGCTGAAATTAAAAAAGTTTAAGGAAAACTACTCAGTTAAGTAGTCTTTTTAAAAAAAGTAACAAATCACAGTTAGTCAGTGTTTTAGTAATACGTGAAGAGGTTAAGTGCTATATTGTTTTTGCTATCAGTTGTGTGTAAGGCCCAGTTGACCACAAGTACTGCGCTTTCTACAGAACAATTGATTACAAGTGTTTTAGTTGGTAAAGGAGTTGTGGTAAGCAATATTGTTTACATTGGACATGAAGATGCAATTGGATCTTTTGACGGATCAAACAGTAACATTGGAATAGATAATGGTATAATTATTTCTACAGGGACTGTAAAAGATAAAATTTCCTTGGGTGGTAGGAAAGATGGTCCTATTGGCCCTAATAATAACAATAGTCAGGGAAGTGATTGGAAGCGGGTGGGTGATTCTGATTTAACGAACCTTATCGCAGATCAAACAAATGATGCAGCGATTATTGAATTTGATTTTATTCCCCAAGGTGATTTAATTGAATTTGAATATGTTTTTGCTTCCGAAGAATATTTAGAGCAAGCCAACAACCCTGCTGGTTTTTTTGATGTATTTGCTTTTTTCATTAGTGGTCCAGGGATTGTTGGGCAAGAAAACTTAGCTGTGGTTCCGGGTACAAATGAGGTGATTTCTATTGAAACGATTAATGATCAAAAAAATAGTCATTTGTACATTGATAATGGGACTGGTCAGGATGAATTAGAGTCTACTTTCACCGATGAAACCGTAACTAATTTTGATGGGTTTACGATTCCGTTAACTGCCACTAAAGAAGTGGTGCCATGTCAAACTTATCATTTAAAAATTGCAATAGCAGATGTGAGGGATGGATTATTTGATAGTGGAGTTTTTTTAAAAGGAGGAAGTTTAAACAGTAGTCCGTTGTATGAGCCAAATCAGTCCTCTACTGTTGATGTTGGTACTTTAAACCTTTTGCCTGAGGGGTGTTCAGATGGAGTTTTAGAACTAACAAGAACGGAAGATCTTGATCAAGTTTTATCGTTAAACTATAGAGTTTTAGGAACGGCAGAAAATGGTGTTGATTATACTGTCTTACCAAGTGTTGTTTCATTCGGAATAAATGAAACTTCAAAAACAATTCGAATTGAATCAATTGTTGATGGCTTTCCAGAACAAGAGGAGCAAGTAATTCTTCGATTTCCTAATCCTAATATTTGTGATCTTGATAGTGTTGATTATGAGTTTACTATTACAGATATCTTACCTGTCACCTCTAATCCCCAAGATGTTTTTACAGAATGTCCAGGAGAGGAAGTGCAACTTCAAGCTAATTTTCAGGGAGGATTTGCTCCTTTTACTTATGAATGGGATAATGGAGATAATACTGTAATTACAAATCTTAGTCCACTAACATCGGAGACTATTGAGTTTAAAGTAACTGATGTATGTGGAGAAGAAACCACGAATGAGATAAATGTTATTGTACCATTGTTCAGTCCACTAGCGCTATCCATGTCCCAAGATACCTCAGTTGTTTGTGCTGGCTTAATGGTTCCTGTTAGTGGAAATGCATCAGGAGGTGCAGGCGGATACAATTATTTATGGGAAACAGGAGAAAAAACATCGTCAATTCTGCCTCAAATTGTTGAAAGTAAACACTATGTTTTACAGGTTACTGATAAATGTGGCGTCCAAATAACTGATTCTGTTGAGGTTCAGTTGAACTATACTGATATTGAAGTTCAAATTGCCAGTGACACGATTGTTTGTCCTGGAGATGTTACGGAATTCAATGCACTTGTAACAGGAGGTATTCCTCCATACAGTTATGAATGGGAAAATGGGACATTAAATTCATCTGCTATTTTTAGTTCAGATGAGTCTACAATCATATCGATTAGCGTAATGGATTCTTGTAACATTATTGCAGCTACAGATAGCGTTGAATTGAAAATTCAAGTTCCTAAAGCAAGCTTCATCCCCGGTTCAAATCGTTTAGAATCAGGAAGTTTAATTCGATTTGTAAATAATTCTCAAGGAGCTGTTGAAAGTTATCATTGGGATTTGGGTAATGGGGAATTATCTACCGAAACAAATGCTTCAACAATTTATACAACGGATTCCACCTATGTTGTTAAATTACTTGTAACCGATAGCTTAGGCTGTGTAGATTCTATTTCTCAGGAAATTGTAGTTGTTCCTCCTTTATACTTATGGGTGCCGAATGCATTTACTCCTAATGTAGATGGAAATAATAATATTTTCCATGCAAAGGGGGTTGGAATTTCTTCTTATGAAATGTATGTGTTCTCTCGATGGGGAGAAAAGATTTTTTATACAAATGATTTTTCTACAGGTTGGAATGGAGAGTATATGTCAGGTAGAAAAGCACCAGAGGGCGTTTATGTTTACAGAATAAATGTTGTTGGTGAAAATGGGAAAGAAATTAAAAAAATTGGAAGTGTTACCTTACTAAGATAAATCAACTTTATTTCCTACTTAATCAAATTTATGTTGTGATAGATTACTCGATTATTTCATTTTTATCAAAATGAAAAGCTGTTTCTATGGCAGCATTATCATCTGAGTCAGATCCATGTGCTGCATTCATGGTAACATTTGTTGCAAAAGCTTTCCTAATCGTACCCTCATCTGCTGTTTCAGGATTTGTGGTTCCTAATAATTTTCTGTAATCTTCAACAGCATTTTCTTTTTTCAATACAGCAGCAATGATTGGTCCACTTGTCATAAAAGAAATGAGTCCATCAAAAAACGGACGATCCTTGTGGACAGCATAAAATTCCTCAGCATCTTTAGTAGACATTTGTTTCATTTTTAGGGCAATTATTTCAAAACCTGCCTCTTGAATCATTTTTAGTATTGCTCCAGCGGCACCTTTTCTCATTGCCTCTGGTTTAATCATTGTGAATGTAATGTTTCCTGCCATGGTTTAAAGATATAGTAGTTACTA